>JACCDG010350018.1_pt1 | contig 13934 bp, 17 predicted proteins | sample 7442471 | NCBI WGS metagenome assembly JACCDG01 (sample SAMN15323444, study PRJNA562643) | freshwater metagenome | isolation source: river surface water | place: USA:Blue River Watershed | collected 2017-08-17
AGACTGCAGGCACAGCATAAGTATCTGCACCCACGCGACCATGCACAATAAACATATCAGCATCTATTGCATCAATAAGGTTGAGGTATACTTTTCGTTCTTTCTCGCTTTTGTTGAGACCAAGCCTTATTTTGAGTGAAACGGGAAAACCATAGTCTTTCACGATTTCCGTCATTTTTCTTGTTTTACTCACTCGCTTTATCATCGCGCAACCGAGACCATCACGGATGAGGTGAGGGCTTGGGCATCCAAGATTGAAATTAAATCCAAGAAATTTCGGCGGGATTGGCTCTTTACTAAACGTTGTCAAGTATCGTTTCAGCGTTTGTTCTTTTGCGGGCGTGATTTGTATCCAAGCTGGTGCATCACCTCTCATGCGTGTTTTCTCAAGGGTGCTCTTGTTCTTTCGCGCAAGGCTGTCGGTGCGCGCCATTTCTGTATAGGTCACATCTGCGCCATGGCGCCAACACAATTCACGAAGCGCTTCATCGGATGTATCCTCGAGTGGGGCGAAGTGGAAGGTGAATGTCATTCTCGACGAAAAGAGAGCACACCTTTATAAATGAGGTGTTGTTTCTGCTCCCTAGACAGCATTCTGCGCGCTATGGCGCCGATCTGGCGGACCATATTTATGACAACACATCAGAAGAACCAATCACAACAGCACGCTCCTTCAAACGCACCAGCACCAATTGCTTCGTTCGAAGCAATGACGCTTATCGAACCGCTCAAGCGTGTTCTCAAAGAAGAAAATTATACGACGCCAACACCAATTCAAGGTCTTGCAATTGCGCCACTGCTCGTTGGGCGTGATCTCATCGGCGTTGCTCAAACGGGAACCGGAAAGACCGCAGCTTTCACCTTGCCTTTGTTGCAATACTTGACAACTCAGAAGCGTATGCCTTCACGCGGTATGCCACGCAGTCTCATTCTTGCGCCAACACGAGAACTTGCAGCGCAGATCGGGCAAAGCATTCATGTGTACGGTCGACACTTACGACTCACGCACACCGTCATTTTTGGCGGTGTCGGTCAAGGACCACAAGTTCAAGCGCTGCAGCGCGGCATCGATATCCTCGTTGCGACGCCTGGTCGATTGCTTGACTTAATGAATCAAGGGCATGTCCGCCTTGATGGTGTCGAAGTATTCGTTCTTGATGAAGCAGACCGTATGCTTGACATGGGTTTCATGCCTGATATTCGTCGCATTATTCCAAAATTGCCTCACAAGCGACAAAACGCCTTTTTTAGCGCTACGATGGAACCAGAAGTTCGAAAGCTTGCAATGTCCATGGTCCATGACGCGGTTGAGGTCTCTGTGACTCCTGAACAACCGACAGTGGAGCGCATAGCGCAATCATTGTATTTTGTCGGCAAGCAAGACAAAGACGCACTCCTGTTGCACCTTCTTGAAGGCCAACATTTGGATAAAGTTGTTGTCTTCACCAAGATGAAGCACATGGCGAACAAAGTTGCGCAGCGCCTCTCGCGTTCAGGCGTGCGTGCTGATGCTATTCACGGAAATAAATCGCAAACCGCACGAACCCAAGCACTCGACGGGTTTCGATCGGGTCGCGTTCGTGTTCTCGTTGCAACAGACATTGCTGCTCGAGGCTTAGACATTGATGGTGTGACGCACGTCATTAACTATGATCTGCCAATGGAGCCAGAGACGTACGTGCACCGTATCGGTCGTACAGCTCGTGCTGGCGCGGATGGTGATGCAATTTCATTCTGTTCACCTGATGAGAAAGGACTATTGCGTGATGTGGAGCGTCTCATAAAGAAGCAAATACCTCTTTTGCAGACTCCACCACTTCCCAAGCTTGCAGCAATGCCATTCCAACCTGATGAAGAACGTCCAAGGTACGGCGGTGGTCATGGCGGCGGTCATGGAAGAAAACCAGCTGGCGGCGGTCGCGGTGGACCTCGTTCAAGCGGAGCACGACCAGCGCACGCAGGTGGTCCACGTGGATATGGCAAGCCAAGTCACGCGCGTGGCCCTCGAAGAAGTGAACGTTAATTGATGCCTTGGGGAACCGATTCCCCGATGATGAGCGTAATCTCTTGATGCACTAAATTTATGGACTGTGCGCGCGAAGAGTGCGTTATGGTTGACCTGCTCTATCTTGGCATTGTGTTCCTTATCATTGCGTTGATTGCATACGTGCTTGGCGCACGAGGCATCGCGGGATTCAGTGCCGGTGTTGGTAAGCTCATTTTATTGATATTCCTCATCCTCTTCCTTCTCACCATGCTCTTTCGCTTCTTGCGCTAAGGATAGGCATATGCGGTATTGCAGCAGTGCATGACTAGCGAACGCTCGCACTCGAGTAGAGAATCAGAGTTAGAGAATTAGAAGTGGTGAACGAGAAAATATAGCCCCGGGCGGATTTGAACCGCCGTTAAAGGGTCCAGAACCCTCTGTACTGGGCCGCTATACTACGGGGCTGAAAACCGAAGCTGGCGACTGAAGTGCTTCTGATTCGAAAATCCTATTTCGTTTATATACCTTACTATGTCTGTTTTTCGCGACAGGAATATTTGTTTTTGCATGATTATTTTGGATGGTCTGAATTGCAGGCGGATCAGTGCGGCGCGTACGGACTCAAGCAGTACCAGGTTGTACGATGTGAAGCTTATTCTCAATAACTGCGGATCTTTGTTTGACATACGATATATGCTGCCATCGGTATCAACTAAACCTCTCACGCACGCCTTGAGATAGATTTCTTGATGGAGAATCCACTGCGGAATGTTCGCTCGACGCTTCAGTTTATTTCCAGGCGGGAACCCGTAGTGGGCAAGTGTTTGAGACACAAATTTTCTAGCAATCCTGATTACTAACGCATTTGCATGTTTTGTTTGCTTGATAGTGGGTGTAATGTTAAACAGTTTCTCGATGAGCTGTGCCACATACCTCACGTACTCAATTTCGCTCGAATGGCAAACAATTCGTACCTGCCAATGAGCTTTGCATTTATAGGAACATCCATCGCCAAGCATGATGCCGATGAATTCAGCGAGGCATTCGGATTTTAGAGGGGATTTGATATGCATATCATCCATGCACTCATGAAACTATGAGGCCTTAAATTTCTCTCGTGCGATTGTCCAGTGGATCGGTGCGAAAATTATCTACTGTTCTTTTAGCTGATGAAATAAGAAAAAAGAATACAGAATTTTTCCTCAGTGCATCATGCCGTGCATCATAGGGCAGTTACTGCCGCACGTTGCATTCGTACCAAGCATAGATTTCATTCGCCCAATTTCTTCGTTTTGCGTTGCAACAATGTTGAGCGCGAGTGCTTTCACTTCAGAGCGAGGTTCCAGTTGCAGTACATCTGAAGCCATGGATACTGCCATCTCGTGGTGCATTATCATGCCCTGTAGAAATGCCGTGTCGCGTGCCGTGCCGCTGAGTGCCGATAGGTCGCCCATCATTGGCTGATACGATGACTTTGTTGATTGTTGTGGATACCACGTAGCGAGCCAGCCTTCCATCATTGTGATCTCTGCTTCCTGTGCTCGGACAACGTTCTCGAGCAACTCTTTCAGCTGCGGGTTTTGCGTCGTTTGCAATGTGAGCTTCGCGGTATCAACAGCCTCTTGATGGTGCGGTATCATTTCGCGAATGAATTCGTATTCTGACGTTATAGGTTGCATGTTGTGCATCATTCCACTCGGCATGCCTTGCGAGGTTGAAGGACTTTGTTGGGTTGGGGGTGCATTGACAGTAACATTGGCGCATGCACTAACCAGAAGTGCACCTACCAAAAGTATTCCAAGTGTTATTTGACGCATTGAACGCCTCCGCGATGCTTATTTCGCATCATTTCATATGGCTGAAATAATATATGAATGAATGCTGAAATGCTTGCATAAGATTTATAGTGTCAAATTGAAAGGTTTCACTTCTGTGAAATCATCCTTAACCTCTCGAGTGGCAATCGCGCTTGGCCTTTTGAGCTTACTGTTGCTCCTTGTGGTGCTTGCTATCTTAACTTATACGGGTGTTGGCACAGATGGCTTTTTCGGATTTTTTGTCAAAAATCATCTTGCTGTTATGATCTTGCTCGTCCTTGTGAGCATTGGGACTGGGGGCGCAATGGTTGTCCTCTTGACGCAGGAAACTGCTCAACAGCAAAAGGCAGCGAGTGGCACTGCTGATTTGCTTCTCACTTTTCTCGCTGCTGACGAGCGAGTCGTCGTTGAGCACCTTGCTCGGAATAATGGGAATGCACTGCAGTCGCAACTCGCGGCAAATACTGGTTTTTCTGCAGTGAAAATGCATCGATTACTTTCTCGTTTGCAAGCCAAACGATTTCTCACCTTAGAGCGATACGGAAAAACGAACAGGGCGCTTCTGGCACCGGAATTACTCGCCTCGGTACGTGCACATTCGACGAAAGATTAATTAGGCTCTCCATCAGGCAAAAGACGTGCAAGCAAGCTTCGTTGGCGAAATAATTGGCGTATCGCTGTTTCTTGTTTTCTTCTATGTGATAAGTCGAGGGTGGCCCCAACGACAAAACAAAGAGCGCGAAACGTTCATTGATGGTATTAAAGGGCTTGCAATCGTTGGCGTTGTGGTTATTCATGCCCTGACTTTCTATCCGCAATATGCTTTTCTCAATACTTGGCTGTGGGCTGCACTTGCTTTTTTCGTGCTCGCTTCAGGCTACGTACTGCATCTGCAACATGCTGCTGCGCTCTCGCTGCGAGATTATTCACTGAAAATGCTGCGTCGGCTTGTGCTTCCGTATGTCCTGCTCAGTATCCTATTCCTTATTTTGCAAGGAACTTCGCTGCGAGCGATCCCCGCGGGGCTTCTCTTTGGTCGCGCGAATGGAAATTACTATTTTATTCCCATCCTTTTGCAATTGTATGTAGTGTATCCGCTGTTGCGTCGCTATAAGGCGCAAGTACTCAGCGTCGTTGGTTTTGTATTGGCGTACGTTTTTTCACTCTATTTTTGGAACTTTCATTTTCAAGCATCACTCGTACAATGGAATGCAAATGAGTGGTCCCTTATTTTCGCAGGAAGGTACTTCTTTTACTTCTTGCTTGGCATGTACTTCTCGCAGTTTACTGCTCGTACGCTTCCCTGGCGCTCCACTCTTGGCTGGGTTGGAGCGTACGCGATTGTGTCGGTAGGCATGTCGCTATGGCTCGGTTGGACGTATCAAACACTGCTCTATCCAGTTGCTTTCTTTTTGTTTCTCGCACTGCTCTTTCCGATTACCGAACGCTTGTGGCGTCCTCTTGTGGTACTTGGTCCGCATACACTCCTCATTTACTTGCTTCATTCAAAAGTTGTGTACAACTGGGGAGGACCTTGGATCGTTCATGTAATGCCCTCGTGGACTGGTTTGCTTCTCCTAACGTTGCTTGCAACATTGCTCCCTTTCTTGTTTTCTCGTGGCGTGAGTGCAGTGTTCCTGTGGTATGCTGCAAGAAAGCCGCTGCAGAGCTAGGTGTTTGTAGAACTTCCATTTCTCATAGGATCTTCAAAGTGACTTCAAACAAAACCAATTCTGGCAACTCTTGTCGGGAACGGTTTCGAAACGATCTGCCTTCGATCTTCTGATGGCGCAAATGCTCCATCTATCCAGTAGTGCTCAAAATAAAGAATTGTTGCTTCTTCTCAGTATGAGAAATATCGTATGTGGCTTGGTATTGAGTGCAGTCGTTGGTTGTGCTGAATCTCAGTATGAGCGTCGCACTGAGAGAGAAGTAATTCCCGAAACTGCACACCAAAGAGTGCTCGTTCACAAAGGACGCGCGGTGCAGATGCACTTGCTCTGTGGAAGCGGAGCGAATGCAATGGTGCGTGTGCAACCATACTTTCGTATGGACTCCGCGAGCGGGGAAGTTACAGTGAACATCCATCAACGCCGTGGCATGGAGCAACACTATGTCATTCCTTTCTATGTTTCGTTTTCTATGCTGCAACCACGTTGCCCGATGTATTATGGTTTAGGCGATTGGGTTTCACTCGAAAGATTTTCTCGGTGAATGGCTTCAAGATGCGCCGCATATAGTTGCTGGGCAACTGGCGGCAGTCTCCTCAGCACAGTCGGGCTGAGTGTGCCACTCTCAAAATCGTTGAAGAATTGTTGCAGCACCGCTTCGTGCAGTGTGGTGTTCAGATAGAATTCAGGATGTTTTTTTACGTTCTGCTGGAAAAGAAAAAGCTCGAATGCATTTTTTTGGCGTGCAAGCCATGATGGTCTTCCCTGGCGACCTGCAACCAGTATAGCATAGGATCCAAATGAGCCGAGGATGAAGCAAAAGAGGAAATAACCTATTGTTGCGCTGCGACGCTGCGGCTGCATATTGTGCGCGAATTGCAATAGTGTTCTGTATTCGCTTGATTCTTCAAGTGCTTGAAGTTTTGGCGCGATAGGGATTACAAACTTGTTCACTTCCTCTATGAGTGCCTTCGCTCTTGCAAGGTCATTATTGACGGTACCAAGCAGCGCATCATCGTGAGCGATTTGTCCAGCAACTGTAGCGAATTTTTCAAGTGATTCAATCGAAGGAACGGGAGTGCTTGGTAAGATTGCGAATGCTTCTCGGAGAGTTTCGCTCGCATCGAGTGGGTGTCCGGCGCGCATCTGTCGGCTTGCTTCGCCAGTGAGCATACGAAACGTTTCTATGCGCTTTGCAGTTCGAGAAATTTCTGCCGCCGCGCTCGCAACATCGCTGAGTGCAGCTTCGGTTTTGGCAACTGTTGGTGCGATTTGCTGGAGGGTCTGGCCTGTACGTTCGAGCGACGACGCTGCCGCATTGAGTTCTTCAGGTGTAGGAAGGAGTTCAGGTATGGCACTGAGAAAATTTAGTGCTTCATCAAAGGAATTTGGCACTCGAATGTAGTCCATCCACAGCGGGAGCCACTGTTGCACATCAATGGTTGCGCTCGCAACCTCTTTTGCACGGTCTTGCTGCGTGTCGCCATTGCCGAAGAGTGCTTTACTTGCGCCTGCTCCGCTGCCCAGGCTGACTGCAGTAGCTGCAGAGCTGAACAAGAATAATCTGCGCAAGCCAGGTTTGCCAAACCAGCGTTGCCACAAAGATGTGCCGGAGCTCATAGTGCAATGCATGAGTGTCTTATTTTAAAAGCTCTTTGCAAAGGAGTAGTAGGGTATTTTTGCGCTCGAACTTCGCGGTGCACTTGCAGCCTTCCTGATTCGCGCTTTGGACCCAAAGGTTCATATAACCGTCCCTATTTTGACAACATACCATGCAACCAGTCGTCATTAAGGGAAAAACCTATACTCCAATTGCCATCAAAGACAGTTTTAGCCGCCGCGCAGTATTCTATCGCAATGCAATTCTTGCGACACTTCGAAAAATAGGGCTTACTGAAGATGATTCTGATATTCCTCTCGAAGCGATTGCTTTCAAGAAAGCACCTGCCCACGCGTCTTTTTATGTTGCTGGTCGTCACGTAACCGTTAGTTACAGTCATTGCAGCAAGTTTGCTGAAAACCTCTACATAGTCTCCAAAGTGATTGATGCTGAGATAGCTGATTTGCTCAATGAAGTGCAAACTCTTGAGCAGTTCGTTGAGAAATTCGCAGAAGAGCATGATGTTGCTGCTTCACGGCGCGAGGCGAGAGAAATTCTTGGGCTCGATGAAAAAACTACCGACATTGAAGAGATAAATCGTGCGTACAAAGAGCTTGCAAAGCAACACCATCCAGACAAGGAAGGTGGCGACACAGAGAAGTTCAAAAAAATTAACCGCGCCCACAAAACACTCAAGCGAGAACTCGTGCAAGAGTAATTACATACTCTTTACTGTCCAGCCGCCATCAACCACGAGTACTTGTCCTGTTACATAATTGCTCTGAGGCGATGCAAGATACGCCACTGCATTCGCAATATCTTGCGGTTCTCCAACGCGTTCAAGAGGCATTATGGATGCGAGATGGCGCATCGTTTGCTCATTTCCTGATGCACCTGGTGTGCGTATTGCACCCGGAGCAACGGCGTTGACGGTAATGCCTTTTGGAGCAACTTCAATTGCAAGAGCGCGAGTAAATGCATCAATTGCGCCTTTGCTTGCGCAGTAGTGAGTAAGTCCTGCAAATCCTTGCACCGCTGCTACAGAACTGATTGAAATAATGCGTCCGCCACTTGGGAGTACTCGTAGCGCAGCGCGCGCAGTGAGAAACACACTTCTTGCATTGACTTGCTGCACTGTATCCCAATCCGATATGGTCATATCAGTTATTGGTTTGAACGGATAAATGCCTGCATTATTGACAAGAATGTCGATGCGGGAAAAACGTTTCATCGCTTCGAGGAAGAGGTTTTCAATTGCGGCTTCGTTACTCACGTCGCATGCCACTGCATGGGCACGGACAGGGTATGCTTGCTCTATTTCGCGAACAACTCCTTGTGCCTTCTCAAACGAGAGATCCACGACAACAACTTGGTTGCCTTCTGCTGCAAGGCGAAGGGCAATGGAGCGTCCAATACCTTGTGCCGCGCCAGTAACTATGGCGACACGTGAATTTGTCATAGAAGATAATTAGCTATGGTGAATCTTAAACTTTCGTTACTTTGCGCTTGAGCAACACTGCTTAACGCCGCTAATCACTTTTTTATAGTGTGCCGCTCGGTACTGGTACATGAATTGTCGCATACCCTGGGTTGTTCACACCGTTCGCACGCTGCTTGCCATACTCTTGCTTGGGATGGGTGGTTCTGGCTTGTATTTCGTGCTCGCAGGGAATGCTCCGCAAGTCCCTGGCATGAATGATACAATTCGTGCAGCAGAGACTGCACTGACTGTGTCGGGCATTATCATTGCTGCAAAGGTAGTTGAACTCATTGCCGCTGTGTTGTTGCTTTTGAATTACAGGCCAGCGCTCGCTACATTACTCCTCGCGCCTGTGACGGTGGGCATTGTAGTGTACGATTTGATGCTTTGGACGCACGTTCCTGCCTCGCTCATTGGTGCAGGGCTGCTCTTGTGTGCAAACATCTATCTTGGCTTTGTTTACTGGCCGCGGTATGAGCCGCTTTTTAGGCGCTAATTGCGCTCAACATATTTTTTGAAATTATTCAGAATAGCTTGCCACCCTTGTTGCTGCAGCTCCACGCTGTTTTCGTGTTCGGCATCAAATGTTTCGCTCACAGTTGTGCCCGCTGGTGTTCGGGTGAAAGAAACTCTCACTTTTCTTCCATCGGGCATGGTGTATGCGAGTGACGTTGGCTTTGAAACCTCATCATATTTTCCAGTGAATTCAAATTGAACGCTGCCGTCTTTTGCAGCCATGGTGCTCAGAAATGAACCTCCGACGCGGGCGTCGTTCGTTGCATGCGTTGTTTCCCAATCGTCCGACGCAAAATTCCAATGCACAATGTGCTCGGGCAAAGTCCAAAGTTCCCAGACTGCTTCAGGTGGTGCATTGATGGTGGTTGAAACAGTGATTTTAGTCATACATTTTACTAGGAAACCGGATATTTATGTGCTTCTGTGTTGTGAGGATGGGGTCATCCTTGCGCTTGCTTTCTAAAGAGCCACATAGCAAATGGCATTGCAACTGCGATGAGGCCGATGCACCACGCAAATGCGAGGATGCCGCTTGTGCCTATTGGTGTTCCAACGAGCCAGGCTCTCATTGCTTCAATGACATGTGTGAATGGTTGATTCTCTGCAAAAATACGCAAATAGTGCGGCATGTTGGTTGTTGGCACGAAGGCACTCGATGCAAACGTGAGCGGCATGAGAATGATGAATCCTGACCATTGTGCTGCTTCGAACGATTTAACAAATAGTCCAAGAATGGCGGAGAGCCATGATATGGCGAGTGTGAAGAGGACGAGCAGTGCGAGCACGAGTAACCACTCAAGAGGTCCAGCGGTCGGTCGAAATCCAACCGTGAATGCGACGACGAGGAGTATTATTGCGGCAAGGATGTTGCGAACAAGATCAGCTATTACGTGGCCTACCAAGAGTGTGGAACTCATCATAGGCAATGATCGAAATCGATCTGTAATGCCTTTTTGTAAGTCAACAACTATGTTTATGGTAATGGTGCTTGCGCCAAATGCTAAGTTCTGCACAAGAATTCCAGCCACAAGATAGTTGACGTACGAAGTATCTCCTGTTTCAATCGCTCCGCCAAAAACAAAGCGAAATAGAAGCAGGAACATTATAGGCATGAGCGCAACGGAGAGGAGTTGGTCGAGGTTGCGAGTGATGTGGACGATGCTCCGTTTTGCCATCACGTATGAATCGCTGAAGGCCCAGTATAGCTTGGTGTGTTTTGCAGGAGATACGAGTTGTGCGCGAAGCTTCATACCTTCCTCCGTGGTTTCTTCATGTCTTCGCTTGATGTTGCATGACCAGTGAGGGTGAGAAAGACATCATCGAGCGTCGGCTTGTGCAGTGAGATACTATCAATGGGAATTTGTGCTTGCTCAAATCGGTCAAGCACTTCTTTGAGTTTCTGCACTCCTCCTTTTGCGGTTACGCTTACGGTGTTGCGTTTGCCATCAGCTTCAAAGCGTTCACCTTTGAGTATTTTTTGTGCAGCAACAAGGTGCTGTGGGTTTTGAAGCGTTATTTCTAAACGTTCAGCACCAACTTTTGCTTTCAGTTCATCAGGTGTTCCTTGCGCAATGACTTTGCCGTGGTCGATAACGATTATTTTGTTTGCAAGTACATCAGCTTCTTCCATGTGTTGTGTCGTAAGCAAAATAGTGGTGCCTTGTGCAGCAAGGCTCTTTATGATGTCCCATAATAAAAGTCTGCTTGGTGGATCCAGCCCTGTTGTTGGTTCGTCAAGAAACAGAATTGGTGGTGATGCAATGAGGCTCATAGCAAGATCCACGCGTCGCTTCATTCCACCGGAGAACGTTTTTACAGGTCTGTCATTGCCTGCAAGGTCGAATTGCTTGAGCAATTCCTTTGTTCTTCGGGTGGTGTCTGCCATGCTTAGATGGTAGAGGCGACCCATCATCAACAGATTCTCTTCTGCGCTCAAGTATTCGTCCACAGCCGCGAATTGTCCTGTGAGCCCGATTCGTGAACGAACCTGTTTTGCTTGTGTTGCCAAGTCAAATCCATCAACTGTTACGCTGCCGGTATCCGCGCTGAGCAGTGTGCTGAGGATTCTCACCGTGGTTGTTTTTCCTGCTCCGTTGGGACCTAGAATAGCAAGAACACTTCCACGTTCTACTTTGAACGTTACGCCATTGAGAACTTTAAGATCCTTGTAGGATTTGCGCAAGTTCTCTACAATGATTGCATAGTCGGTTGGCATGGCACTTTGAATTTTGGTGAAAAGTATGATGAATGAAACGATATCGCTGTCCTATTTATACTTTTGTTTTAAGCTCTATTGTAATTTACTAACCTATTGTCACTTGTGTTTTTTTGTGCACGTTAAGAGAAAAGTTGGCAGGAGAAACAAGGATATTGTGAGCGCACAGGGACAGGTATTTTTGTGGCTTTTTCTCGTACGTCAACCAGTGTTGTGCTACATGCGTTCGCTTCGGTCACCTGCTCGGGTTCCGCGGCAGCTGGCTGTGGGGATTAATAGGTTTTTTTGGTTGGTGCAACTGAAATGTCTGTTGCAATGCGGCTGTGGAGTGATACAGCGCTTGGGATGAATTGACGAGTATGAATCTTCTATGCAGCAATCGTCTTCTTCCTGTGGCCACAGTTGCTGTGCTTGTCCAGATTCTTGTTGAGAAAAGCATAAATAGAGTGGTTCGTGAGGAAGTGTGTGGTGAAGACAACAATTCCTGCGGATTTGCGCAAAGCGTTAGCGTCATCAGGAAAAATTCAGCAGGTATGGGATAGTCTGACTCCAATTGCACAGCGAGATTTTATTTTTTGGATAGATCAAGCAAAGCAAGCACAAACCCGTGCGCGTCGAATTGAAGTTACGATTTCAAAACTGCAATCGGGCAAACGAAGGCCTTGTTGTGTGGCAATCGTGCCTCTCAGCGTGTACGCTGCACTCGCAAAGAATCCAAAAGCAAAAGCTCAGTGGTCGATTCTCTCTGCTGACGAACGAAGAGATTTGGTGCGTTGGATTCTTGCTGATAAGTGCAATGGAAAAACCCGTATCGTCAAAGCACTCAACCTCCTTCTTGCCGGTAAACGAAAACCGTAGTTTTTGTATGGAGTGCAGTTTTTTCAAACAAGTAATACAGAAATTCTTGCGTGTGCTCTGAAGTGCATGCGAAAAAAGCATGTCTTGAATTGGAAACTATTTTAATGAAGTGCAAATAACTGCTAATAATGTACAAGAAGAAATTGGCTGACGAATGGATTGCTTGGGTAGAAGATACTAATCCTGAAGGTATTCGAGAGACGCAAATATTCCCTTTCATGAAGAATTGGGTGAGAGAAAACAAGCCAACCGCTATTGCAGATATTGGCTGTGGCCAAGGTGCTTGTGCGCCCTTGTTTTCCCCCAAAATTCGGTACGTAGGAATTGATCCGTCGACAACACTCATTGCGCGAGCGAAGAAGTTACATGCAGGAGAGAATCGAGAATTTCTAAAGGGCGATGCATATAGCCTCCCGCTGGCAGAGAGTTCAGTTGATGGTGTTATCTCACTTTGGGTTTGGTCGCATTTAGAAAATCTTACGCGTGCAAGTGAAGAAATGTATCGGGTGCTGCGCTCCAAGGGGAAATTTCTCATAGTGACTGCACATCCACAAACGTATGACGTACGCAAAACATTCTACTCGGAGTATAGTGTGAGTGGAAAGTTACTCAAAGGCAATTTTGCGCTTGGCAAAGGAAAACAACTCACCGATACAACATTGTATTTGCACACGGAGCAAGAAATTCTTGCTGCAATCAATCACTCGGGGCTAAAGGTAGATTCAGTGAGTGGTTTCGGTGCAATTGAGGCAAACAAGAAGTATTTGTATCTAGTTATTGAAGGATCTAAATAGGGAATTTAGCTTGCATTTCTGTGCCGTGGGGTGTGCCTGGGTCGGACCTTGAGATTGACAATGCGTGCTAGAAGATTGCCAACACAACTCGAGCAATTAGTTACTGAATATTTATTACTAACAATTCTGCTGCGTCCTTTGATTATTATGGGATTGAGCAAAGAAGAGTTTGTAACGTTATGGAATATACATAACTCTTGGCAGTGCGATCCTCTGAAAGCTTCCGATGGAACGACTGAGGGGCTAAAGCAAGCTGTGCGGATTTTCCAGAGGCTTGACGAATTAGGGTTTATCAAAATTGAAGTGCGAGATAACCAGATATATGGTGCAGTCGCAACAAAGAAAGGAGAGCAAACACTAGAAAAGAAAGAGTACAGTGCTTGGATTGCTGATCTATAGAAACATCCAGTTCTTGCATGGTCTATGGGGGACTGGGAGTCTCCCTTGTCAGAATGAGCCGTGAGGGATTTGAACCCCCGACCACTAGGTTAAGAGCCCAGTGCTCTACCAGGCTGAGCTAACGGCCCTGGTTGTATTTGTGGAGCAATCCGAGGGGGTTTAAAAGGGTTGCGTAATGGCTGCATACAGTACCGAGACTTCACCAGAATTATTTTATAGCGGCAAAGAGACTTTCATACTATGTTCCTGGGTCATTTTGCACTCGCGTTTGGTGCGAAACGTTTCTCATCAAAGCTCTCTCTGGGTTTGCTTTTCATTGCGGCGCAACTTTTGGATTTGCTCTGGCCGTTGTTTTTGTTGCTTGGTCTGGAGCGAGCTGTCGTTGATGGCTCTGCACCGGCAAATTTGCTCTTTGTGCATTACCCTTATTCGCACAGTTTGCTCTTCGTGCTTGTGTGGGCGATTATTTTTGGCATTTGTGTCTACGCGTGGTCAAAGAACCTGCGTGCTGCACTCATTTGCGGCATCCTCGTTGCGAGTCACTGGGTGCTTGATGTGCTTGTTCACTCGCCGGATCTGCCGCTTTTTCCCGGGAGCG
>JACCDG010049932.1_pt1 | contig 13927 bp, 16 predicted proteins | sample 7442471 | NCBI WGS metagenome assembly JACCDG01 (sample SAMN15323444, study PRJNA562643) | freshwater metagenome | isolation source: river surface water | place: USA:Blue River Watershed | collected 2017-08-17
CTAAAAATCGTTGTTTCCGCTGCGGTCGTGGACGAGGGTATATGCGCGATTTCGGTATTTGTCGTATTTGTTTCCGAGAACTTGCCAATGAAGGCATGATCCCAGGTGTTCGTAAATCAAGCTGGTAATATTCACAATTTTTTCTAAACAATATGGATCCAATATCTGACATGCTCATAATGATGAAGAACGCTAATCGTGCAAATCACGAAGCTGTTTCTTTTAAGTATTCAAAAATCAAGCACGCAATTGCTGAATGTTTAAAACAGACAGGCTACATTGATGGTATCGCTAAAAAGACCAAGAAAGGATTCCCAGTGCTTGAAGTGACGCTTGTGTACAAAGACAAAATGCCTCGTATTACCGACGTGAAGCGTATTTCCAAGCCATCTCGTCGGATTTATATGGGCGTAAAAGATTTGGTATCAGTTAAAAATGGTTACGGTACGCTCTTTCTTTCGACCCCAAAAGGTATTCTTTCTGATCGAGAGGCAAAAAAGGAGCTTGTCGGTGGGGAAGCATTATTCTCAATCTGGTAAATTATTTATGTCACGAATCGCAAAACAACCAATTCCAATTCCAGAAAAAACAGAAGCCACATTTGCTGGAGGTATCTTTTCTGTGAAGGGTCCGAAGGGCAGCTTGCAAAAAGTATTTCGTGATGAGATCACGCTTACGATTGCTGACGGTGCTATCGTACTCTCTCCAAAAAAGGAAGATATCTTCTCTCTGGCGCTCTGGGGTACCTATGCATCTCATGTAAGAAACATGCTCCGCGGCGTTACGACCCCGTATGAAAAAAAGCTCATCCTTGAAGGTGTGGGATTCAAATCTGAAGTGAAGGGTAAAAATCTTGATCTCGCGCTTGGCTTCTCACATCCTGTTTCAGTACCAATCCCAGAAGGTCTTACGGTTACCGCTGAAAAGAATACGATTACTATCTCTGGTATCGACAAGGAAGTCGTGGGACAATTTGCTTCACAGATCCGTTCTTTAAAGAAACCTGAGCCATATAAAGGAAAAGGATTTCATTATGATACTGAAGTCGTACGACGCAAGCAGGGTAAGAAGACAGCATAGTAGAGGAGATAGTGAGTAGTAAAAAGAAAATGAACACCAAAAATATTAAAACTGAAAAGCGCATACGTATCAAGCGAAAGATTCGCATGAAAGTACACGGTACGAGTGTACTCCCTCGCTTGTCTGTGTTTCGTTCCAACCGTTTCATCTACGCGCAGCTTATTGACGACGAAAAGAATACAACGATTGCCGGTGCATCAGATCTTGCTATGAAGAGCGGCACGAAGACTGAGCGTGCGCAAAAAGTTGGGGCAGAAATCGCCACCATGGCAAAAGACAAGAAGATTACAGCTGTGGTTTTTGACCGAAATGGTTTTAAATATACTGGCCGCGTAAAGCTTTTGGCAGATGCAGCAAGAAACGGCGGACTTAAGTTCTAAGCCTAGATGTAATATTTTATAAAACATATGGATGAAAATACAAAAGTAAATACTGACGAAACTCAAAATGAAGTACCTGTTGTCCCGGTAGCTGAAGCTAAAACTGCAGCTCCTCGCGATGATCGAGGTCCGTTTCGAAAAGCAGCGGGGGGTCCTCGTGGCGGTCATCGTCCTGGTAGCCGACCAGGGGGCCGTGGTGGCTTCGAACGTCCAAAGCCGGAGTTCGATCAGAAGATTCTTGCGATTCGTCGTGTAACCCGTGTGGTGGCAGGTGGACGTCGTATGAGCTTCAGTGTCGCTATGGCTATCGGAGACAAAAAAGGATCAGTCGGACTCGGTACTGGAAAGGCGACTGATACGTCTCTCGCTATTGCCAAGGCACTTAAGGATGCTAAGCGAAATATGCTTAAGTTGAAGCTTACAAAAACCCTTTCTCTACCGCACGATGTACGCGCGAAATATTCAAGTTCTGAAGTAATGCTCTTTCCAAACCATGGCCGCGGAATGGTAGCAGGGAGTGCGATCCGCGACTTGCTGGTCTTGGCAGGTGTGCATGATATTTCAGCCAAAGTGCTCACAGGAAGCAAGAACAAGCTCAATATTGGCCGCGCGGTACTCAAGGCACTTGCGACGCTTGCTGCACCAAAAAAATCTATGCTTGCAGAAGCTCCAAAAGTTGAAGCATTTGTGATCCCTGAAGATAAATAATAAGTAAAAATATATGCAACTTCACGAACTAAAAAGAAAAACAAAAAATAAGAAGGCCAGACAAGTTGGCCGTGGCGGTGCACGTGGAAAAACTTCCGGCCGAGGTACCAAAGGTCAGAACGCTCGTTCTGGTCGCAAGAAACGTCCTGAACTTCGTGATATCATTAAGAAGCTTCCGAAGAAGCGTGGATACAAATTCAACTCTGTCTCCGTCAAACCTGTCATAGTGAAGCTTGCTTTACTTGAGAGTGCATTTACTGTCGGCGACACAGTGACACCAAAAATTCTTTTGGAGCGAGGCATCATTAAGTCTCCAGGGCGCAATATTCCACAGATAAAAATATTGGGTACCGGGACACTTTCCAAGAAACTTATGATTTCGCATTGTGCTGTGTCTGCTTCTGCGCGAACTGCGATCGAAGGAGCTGGGGGAAGCATCGAAATAAATTCTAAACCTCAGATTAAAAAAGCCAAATAATTTCTCGGTGTAGAGTTTGCACCATGTCTATTGTTTGAGTCTTGAGTTTAAAATACAATGGATACATTTTTTCAAAAAGTAAAAATAGCCTTCAAAGACCGTAATCTCCGTAACCGTATTTTGTTCGTACTCGGCGCGCTGATTGTTTTCCGGTTATTGGCAGCGATCCCGATCCCAGGTATTGATGCCTTGAAACTCCAGCAATTTTTGGCACAAAGCCAATTTTTCAGTGTGCTCAATATTTTTTCTGGCGGTGGACTTTCTACTCTCTCGATCATCATGCTCGGTGTCGGTCCATACATTACTGGTTCGATCATCATGCAGCTTCTCACCATTATGGTTCCTCGTTTGAAGGCACTCTACCAAGAAGAAGGGGAAGCTGGACGCCGAAAATTTACCCAATACTCACGAATTATCACAGTACCGCTTGCAATAGTGCAAGGTATGGTGTTGCCGGCTGTGCTTGAAAATCAAGGCATTATTGCACATTTAAATACATTCGATCGCATCATCAATATCGCAATCATTGTGGCAGGCTCGATGCTTCTGATGTGGATCGGTGAGCTCATTAGCGAATATGGTGTGGGAAACGGTGTATCGATCATCATCTTTGCTGGTATCGTGGCAGCTCTTCCGACTCATGTTAGTCAGCTCCTCTTTACCTTCGACAGCAGCCAATTGCCACTCTATCTCGTACTTCTTGCTTCAGGACTTCTTTTGGTGGCAGGAGTGGTGGTAGTCACTGAAGCAGAGCGCCCGATACCAGTCACGTATGCCAAACAAGTGCGAGGACTTCGCACGACGGGCGGTACGAGCACATACATCCCACTTCGTATCAATCAAGCTGGAGTGATCCCGATCATCTTTGCACTTTCTATTCTTTTGTTTCCACAATTGATCGGCAATTTTCTTGCCACATCAAGTAACACTGCACTTTTGGCGCTATCTGGAAAACTGATTGCATTTTCACAAAGCACCTGGCTCTACGCGGTCTGTTACTTTGTGTTGGTGTTCCTCTTCACATACTTCTACACCGCTGTGACATTTGATCCTCATCAGATGGCAACGAATTTGCAGAAAAACGGCGCCTTTATTCCTGGCACACGCCCTGGTCAATCGACTGAGGAATATTTAGGGAAAATCGTCGGACGAATCACATTTGTCGGTGGACTCTTCCTTGGTATTATCGCCATCTTGCCACTTGTCATGCGGGCACTGACCGGTATTACCGCGATCGCCCTTGGAGGTACTACGCTTCTCATCGTGGTCTCTGTAGTGCTTGATCTCATCAAAAAAATCGACGCACAGATCTCGATGCGGGAATATTAAAACGAGTCCCGCGGGGACTCGTTTTTTGTTATACTCACTATATGCAACCATACACATTTGTATTTTTTGGGATTGTCGGCTCTGGTAAGGGCACTCAAGTGAAGCTCCTCCAGGAAGTGCTGAAGGCTACTGATCCTGCTCGTGAAGTAGTCTACGCGTATCCAGGCGGTGAGTTTTTAAAGCTCACGCAGGGTGACACATATACCGGCAAACTCGTCAAAGAGACTTTTGATCTCGGGCATCTTCAGCCTAATTTTATTACCATTAGCTTATTTACTAATATTTTGGTGAATTCGCTGACTCCTGAAAAACATTTAATTGCTGATGGGTATCCGCGTACGATTGAACAATCCAAAGCATTTGAAACAGCTGTAGAGTTTTATAAACGTTCTGATATTAAAATCATCTACATTGAACTTTCCAAAGAAGAGGCAGCAAAGCGCATGCAACTTCGCGGCCGAGTAGACGATACGCCCGAAGGTATAGCTCGACGGTTTGATGAATACGTAAACAATGTGGTACCAGCTATGAATTATTTTAATGATAAAGAAGGGTATACCGTGTACAAAATCAACGGCGAGCAAACGATTGAAAAAGTGCATGAGGATATTAAGAAAGCACTCGGACTCTAATGGAAAACAAAAATTACATTGTTATATCGCTTGGCGGATCACTGATTGTGCCAGACGAAGTTGATACAGAATTTTTGAAAGGATTCAAAAATCTCATTGAAGACTATGTAGCAAAAGGTTTTTCTTTTGCTATTATCACTGGCGGCGGCAAGGTGTGTCGTAAATATCAGAATGCACTTTCAGAAATTATTCAAGCAGAAAGAGATGCGCTGGATTGGGTTGGTATTGCCGCACTACGTCTTAATGCAATGCTGGTGAAGAATATGTTTGAATCGCTTGCCCACCCTGAAGTTATAAATGATCCGACAACTATTCTTTCTTTCGATAAGCCGATAATTGTTATTGGCGCACCGAAGCCGGGGGCCAGTACTGATTATGATGCAGTTTTAATGGCAACAAATTTAGGTGCTATGCGAGTGATCAACCTTTCTAATATTGACCACGCTTACGATAAAGATCCTAAAAAGTTTCCTGATGCTAAAAAACTTGAAACCGTAAGTTGGTCTGAATACCGTAGTTATATTCCTACCGAATGGTTTCCTGGTGCGAATGCGCCCTTTGATCCGATTGCTTCAAAATATGCTGAAGAAAACGGGCTCGAAGTTGCTATTATGAATGGTAAAAATCTTTCAAATCTTAAAGATTATCTTGATGGCAAGTCGTTCATCGGTACGGTTATTTCTTAGGATCTACGGGATTCTTTAAATATCAAGATAGATTTTTTATGTCCGTAATCATCAAAACAAAAGAAGAAATAGAAATCCTTCGCGAGGGTGGACGTATTCTCGGCCGCATACTTGCGGATGTTGCAAAGAAAGTTGCGCCAGGAATAGGAACTCAAGAACTTGATCTGTATGCCCGTGAGCTCATACAAAAAACTGGCGGGGTGGCAGCGTTTTTGGGATACAAGCCCGTCGGGCATAAGATGCCGTATCCGGCGGCATTGTGTGTGTCGGTGAACAATGAAATCGTACACGGTATACCAAAGAAAGGAAAAATACTCAAAGCAGGAGATGTTGTCTCTCTTGATCTTGGCCTTAAATATAAAAATCTTTTTACCGATCATGCTATTACGGTTCCTGTAGGGAAAATCAGCAAGGCCGACCAGAAACTATTACAAAGTACCAAAGAAGCGCTCGCTATCGGTATTGCTGAAGCTCGGGGAGGCGCGCGAGTGGGAGACATTGGCGCGGCCATAGAAGCGTATGTGAAGCCAAAAAAATACGGCATCGTCCGCGAGCTTGCTGGACATGGTGTCGGGCGAGCGATTCATGAAGATCCGTATGTGCCAAATTTTGGGAAAAAGGGGAAAGGTGAGCTCCTGGTGCCTGGCATGGTAATAGCGATTGAGCCAATGCTCAACCAAGGGAGTTCGAGCGTTATTTTTGATACCGACGGATATACCATACGTACTGGAGATGGCAAAAAAAGTGCTCATTTTGAACACACGGTGCTCATTACTAACAACGAGGCTGAAGTGCTCACAGATTTCATATAATAATCTGTACAATTCTATACTTCCACTACAATAACCGCTATAATGATTAGCAATGGAAGGAAAAAATACTAACTCGTTGCCGAAGTTCTACTCGCCAGAAGAGGAGATTGCTTTTTTACGTGCTGAAATCGCTACTCGCGAAGCAGCGCTTGCAGAAGCTGGGCAAGAAGGGGGACGCGATCGTGCGACGCATGAAATCATCAAGTCCTACAAGACCCTGGAGGCGGAAAAGGTCTTGCCAGCGAAGCGCATCATATCTGAAGTAGAAAAAGACGAACTTGTCCTGCGGCTTTCTCCTGAAGAGCACGATCGAAAAATGGAGGAACTCTTAGCGATTTTGCTCGATAAGGGTATTAAGAATGCTCTCTCAGTCGTGGCTCATTTGAAGAGCCCTCATTTGGATGACGATTTTCATCGCTTTCTGGTTCAATATCTTCAATCGACACATGCTATACCTGGCCTCAAAGAATCCACTCAGCTCTTCCGGTCCCTCGACATGAAACTTTTTGAAATTAGTCTGCCTGAGCCCGATGAGAATAATAAGAAAGGTCTTAAAGAGCTTCTCACAGCCATGGAGCAGTTTTATGCCGGTATGCATTCGGTCGGTCTCGGTCGAGAAAATCCAAACCGCAACCACTTCACGCTCGAGATCGCACTTTCCAACAACAGTGACGAATTTATTTTCTATGCTGGGGTACCGTCGCATAAAGCTGATCTATTTGAAAAACAAATTCAAGGCGTACACCCCGATGTGAAGTTGAATGAAGTGACGAACGACTATAATATTTTCAATGAAACATCTGCAGCTGCAGCTGCTTCGTATGCCACCCTCGCCGAGCACGATGTCTTTCCGATCAAACTCTATGATGCCTTTGACCACGATCCCTTAAATATTATTTTAAACGTATTTACGAAGCTCAAAACCATGGGGGAAGGTGCAGCGATTCAGTTTGTGATTTGTCCGGAAGATGATGCGATTATCAAAAAGTTCCATCTCGTGCTTGAAGATGTAAAAAAGGGCGATTCAGTGCGTACGGCGCGAAATATTTCTCGCAAAATCTACAAAGAGATCGGTAAGACGACCAAGGAGCTTCTTTTTGGTGCGGCTAAAAAAACCGAAGAGAAAATCGTCGACGAGCAAGCAGTGGAACACATTACCGAAAAAATCAAAAGTACGATTATGGCAGTGAACATCCGTATCGTTGCTTCAGGTGCCACGCGTGAGCGTTCTCGACTTATTCTCTCCGATATTGAATCTGCTTTTAATCAATTTACCGAAGCGCACCGCAATGGTTTTATCTTCAAGCGAACTCTAGGTCGTGAACTCGAAGAGTTGCTCCATGATTTTTCATATCGCATGTTTTCTGACGGGGAGAGTATGCCGCTCAATCTGAAAGAACTTTCAACAATATTTCATTTCCCATACGGTATTTCATCTTCTCCTCAGCTCAAGCAAGCTCGCGCGGCCACTGCGCCTGCACCAATCGAAATGGCGCAAGAAGGAGTGCTCCTTGGCATCAATGATTATCGCGGGAATATGAAAAATGTCTATATGAAAAAAGACGATCGCGTCCGACACTTTTATGTGATTGGTCAGACGGGTACCGGTAAAACTAACATTTTGAAAAACATGATTGTCCAAGATATCCAAAACGGCGACGGGGTCTGCTTCATCGATCCGCACGGCTCCGATATCGAGGATATTTTGGCCAATATTCCTCCTGAGCGTATCGACGATGTCGTGTATTTTGATCCAGCGCATATGGCACGTCCAATGGGACTCAACATGCTTGAATACGACATCAACTACCCAGAGCAAAAAACCTTCGTAGTCAACGAACTTTTAGCAATTTTCAACAAACTCTTTGATATGAAGGTAGCTGGCGGTCCAGCCTTTGAGCAGTATTTCCGCAATTCCTCACTTCTCGTCATGGAAGATCCGGACTCTGGCAGTACCTTGCTTGAGATCGGCCGTGTGCTTGCCGATAAAGAATTTCGTGATATGAAACTTTCTAAATGCAAAAATCCGATTATCCGACAGTTTTGGGAAAACGCTGAGAAGACGACAGGGGAGCAAAGTCTTGCTAACTTCGTGCCCTATATCACTAACAAGTTCGATGTCTTTGTGTCCAACGACATTATGCGCCCGGTTATTTCCCAGCAAAAATCAGTTTTCAACTTCCGTGAGATCATGGACAATAAAAAGATACTCCTCGTCAATCTTTCCAAAGGCCGCTTGGGCGAGATCAATGCCAATTTGATCGGTCTTATCTTGGTCGGCAAGATTTCTATGGCAGCACTTTCTCGCGTCGATATTTTAGGCAAGCAAGAAGTCAATGACTTTTATCTTTATATCGATGAGTTCCAAAACGTTACCACGGACTCAATCGCGACCATCCTTTCTGAAGCACGTAAGTATCGCTTGTCTTTAAACATTGCGCACCAATACATCGAACAGCTCGAAGACAACATCAAAAATGCAGTATTTGGCAACGTGGGCTCGATGGCGGTCTTTCGTGTCTCACCTGAAAACGCCGAAGTCTTTTCTAAACAATTCGAACCAGTCTTCACGCCGCAAGATATTATTAAACTTGAAAACTACAACTGTTATTTAAAGCTCTTGGTCGGCGGAGTGCCAGCCAAGCCATTTAACATCAAAACCCTTCGTGCGCCGGAAGGCAGCAAAGAAATGGTTGGTAAAGTGAAAGAATTGTCATATCTAAAATTTGGCCGTCCTCGAGAGGAAGTGGAGGAGGAGATTATGGCGCGATATAGGAAGCTTTAATAATTACGAATTACTGATTACTAATGTAATGGAAGAAATTGAAGCAAAATTTTTAGATATTGATGTTGCGACATTGCGCGAGAAATTGGAAAATCTCGGAGCAACCTTGGTCGGCAACTTTGACTATCGTCGTAAGCTTTTTGACTACCCAGATTATCGCCTTGATGCTAAAAGTGCTTGGATCAGGTTGCGAGATGAAGGAGAGCATATTACGCTTAGTTATAAAGAACGAATTGGTGTTGCGTCAGGACAGTTTGGCGATGTTGGTATGAAAGAAATCGAAGTTATTGTTTCTGATTTTGATCAAACCGAAAGCTTACTTAAAGCTATTGGCCTTATTGAAAAACGCTATGAGGAAAATCGCCGTGAGCGCTGGATGTTTGGCGATATTGTTTTTGATATCGACACTTGGCCACTTATCCCGACCTATCTTGAGATCGAAGCGCCATCGTGGGAAGCAGTAGAAAAAGCTGCAAGAGACCTTGGACTTTCATGGGAGACGCACATACGCTCATCGGCCAACCAAGTCTTCAAAAAATACGGACTCGACAATCACGACTATTCAGTCTTTACATTTGATCGTCAGATCAAAAAGTAGGTGACTCGCTTGCTTAAAAACCTCCTTGCCAATATATACAGAGCGCTCTATACTGATGTATATATGAAGTATGTGCGAATCTCCATTATAATCCTTTGCTTTTATGCGAATAAGCAAATTTCTAATAAACACATTCTATGAACCACCAAACTGATGCTATTAAGATAATAATTATTATTGCTCTCGTACTTGTTCTCGGGGGAGTAATTTGGTATTTCGGCGGCAATCAAGGTTTTACTGGCACAGCACTCAATACGAGTGGGAATAAAGAAGACCCAGGAAGTACTTCATCTCCGTGCTCGATTACGTCATTTACCGCTGGTCCGACATCGGTCTCGCCAGGGGGGTCTTCTATGCTTAAGTACGCTACTAAAGACTGTACGACCGCCACTATTGATAAAGGTATCGGTAGTGTTTCACCAGTATCGGGTGGCTCAAAAAGTACCGGTGCACTTACTGCGACGACCACCTTTACTTTAACGGCAAGCGGTGGAAGCAAAACAACGACTGCTACCGCGACGGTAACCGTCGGCGCACCAGTGTCATGTGCGATTAACAGTTTCACGGCGGACGATACATCAATCTATACAGGCGAGACCACAAATCTCAATTGGTCCGCCACTTCAGGCTGTACGATTGCAACCATAACTGATTTTGGGAATGTTTCGCCAATTTCTGGTGGCACCAAAACAACCCCGGCTTTGAGCGCAACAAAAACATATATTTTCTCCGTGGGAGATGGTACAGCTGGCCCGGCCATTACGAAGTCTGTCACTATCACGGTAAGTGCTGCTCCACGTTGCGCGATTACAAAATTCTCAGCCAGCCCGACCACGGTAGTCTACGGTGCTTCTGCCACACTTTCTTGGGTCACGACAAATTGCGATACTGGAAACATTGATCAGGGAATCGGCGCGGCTACTCCGATAGCAAGTGGCTCCAAAAGTACTGGTCCTCTGACTTCGACTAAAACATTTAAACTCACAGCCGATACCATTCCTGCCGATATTGCAGCTTCCTACTTAGTGACTGTCACTGTCGGCTCGGCTCCACGCTGTGTAATCAATAGCTTCACTGCTAGTCCTACTTCGGTTGCCTATGGCGAATCAACGACACTTTCATGGAACACATCGGATTGTAATACAACAACGATCGATCAAGCTATCAATGTTGTTTCTCCGGTTGCGAGTGGTTCGATCAGTACTGGTCCACTCACTGCCAGCACAACTTTCAAACTCACTGCAGACACAATTCCTCCAGCAACGGCGGCTTCCTATCTTGCTATAGTAACTGTCGGTGCCAATCCTGATCCAGGCGATCCTGATGGCAATGATCCTGACCCAGATAGTGGCGGTGGCGGAGGAGGTGGCAGTTCTACTAATGAGTGTAATGACGATGATGATAATGACGGCGATGGATTGTTTGACTATCCATACGATCCTGGCTGTACCAGTACAAGCGATGATGATGAATACAATGCTCCGACAGCTCCTGGTACTATTGCCCCGACATTTGTAAACGGTGTCTGTGCGCCGTATCTAACAACTGATATTTCCTTTGGTAGCGCAAATAATAACGCTGGCGACGTAACGAAGCTCGAACAATTCTTAAATATTTATCAAGGCGAGGCATTGGTAGTAAATGGTATCTATGAACAAGCCGACGTCGATGCCGTCAATCGCTTCCAGCTTAAATATTCTTCTGGCGTACTTTCCATCTGGGGACTTACTGCGCCGACCGGTTTTGTTGGACCGACGACGCGTAATAAGATCAATAGTCTGGTCTGTGGACTCTCTGTGACTTGCCCAGTCTTCAGCGAGTACAATTCTCTAACCCTAAATAACAACACTCCTGAAGTGGTGACCACCAAACAAGTTCTGCAAAATCTCGGCTTTAGTGTTGGAGCCCTCACACCGATCTACGATCAAACACTCTTCTACGCGATGAAAGCCTTCCAGGAAAAATTCCACGAAGTCATGCTTGATCCATGGGGCATCAGTGTTGGTACGGGCTACAAATACAAGACGACCAACAAATATCTCAATCTCTTAGGTGGCTGCGATACGGGGCCAGTAGAGCTTGAAGGCGTCGGCACGTTTGACTACTAGTAAATGAGAAATTGATTGTAATCTCAAGCTCTTTCTGCTATAGTTCGAGTCTATTAATCATTATTTTCTAGAATATACACTATGTCTACAGTAGAACATTCGCTCGTCATTTTTAAGCCTGATGCAGTCCAACGCGGGATTGTCGGGGAACTTCTTTCTCGTTTTGAAAAAGTTGGCCTTAAGATTGTTGGTACAAAAATGTTAAAGCCAAGTTACGATCACTACTATCATCACTACGAAGATATCGGAAAGATGGTCTCTCGTCGAGGGCAAAAAGCTTTTGACGTGACACTTGAAATGATGAATGCTGGGCCTGTTATCGCTATTATCTTGGAAGGGGTAGAGGCGGTATCGCTCGTCCGTAAGATGGTAGGAGCCACAGAACCAAAAAGCGCTCTTCCAGGCACGATTCGCGGGGACTATTCTCACATGAGTTTTACTCATGCTGATGCTCAAGAAGCAGGCATTCCAAACCTCGTGCATGCTTCAGGTGATCCAGAAGAGGCACAAAAGGAAATTGCACATTGGTTTAGTGAAGAAGAAATCTTCTCGTACGAAACTGCTCACGAAAAGTTTACACAAACAAAAAAGAAATAGTAATATACAAAACTCACGCTAGTGAGTTTTGTTGTTTATATGTACGAAGTTGAAGTAAAAGCACAATTGCATAACAGGGAAGAAGTGATAGAAAAACTGCAAAAGCTCGGTTGTGTTTTTTCATCTGAAATTCACCAAATCGATCATGTATTTATACCGAAAGCATTACCATTCCCTCCGCCCAAAGGCGTGCCAATCCTCCGAGTACGAAAGCAAAGTGACAAAAATATCTTTACGCTAAAAATCAACCAGAGCAGCCGACAGGACTGTATTGAACGAGAGCTGGAAATCGGTGATGGTGATATGATGATTGACGCAATAAAGCTGCTTGGATATAAAGAAGTGCCGCGAGTGGAAAAACGGAGAATCAAAACTACATATAAAGATATGGAAATTGTTCTTGATGTGGTCGAGCGGCTCGGGGAGTTTATTGAGGCAGAAAAAATCACAGAAGAAGCTGATCCTGAGATCAGAAAAAAAATTCAAGAAGAACTTTTCTCTTTTCTCGGAGAACTTGGTGTGCGTAAGGAAGATCATATGATTGATGGAAAGTACGATATTATGATGTATGAAAAATATGGTATGTAGTAAGACTTTTATACAAAGAGTAAGACTAAACTGTTAGAATACGGAAAATTCCTTCTGTAAAGCAAAAGAAATTTTTGCTAGCATTACAAATCTGTGTTTCTTTCGTGTTTTTTGTTGCATTTCTCTGTCTCATACGTATACTGTAAATAGGATTATTTCGGAGTATTACTTAGAACACATTTTACACGGGATCCAGTGATTGTAAGGGGCTTCGGCCCAGTGCATCGGGAACCCACTTAGCAGCAATGCTAAGGTAATAGCTGCCGAATAGTCCTAAAAAGATCTTCACCGCACTTAGGTGGAGTTTTTTTTGCACAAAAATTCAAAAATAGATTTAGAAGATTGTTTGATAGTATCTTTTTAATTTCTAATTTCTATTTCTCGCCAGGTAATGCCTTCTTCTCTTTTCTTTCGAAATCATTTACAAGATATTTGTCCCATAATCTATCGTAGGTATCGTTTATCATTTTCGTAAATAGGCCTTCTACTTTTACTCTGAGCAAAAGTGCGTTTTGGCCAACATCATTTGCTTTTGATTGTTCATCTAAGTGATTGAGCAAATGGACACCAGACTTTGCTTTCTTGGCGATCGCTGCTAAATTTGCGAAGGCTCTCTCTGATACTTCATCGGAAGCCTCGAGATAAGAGATTTGAGTTTGCAAAAAATCTATTGTTTCAAAAAGCTCATCATCTACAAGTTGTTTGTTTAAATCTTTGAGAAATTCTAGAGCTTCTTTGGCACCGTTTGAATTAAAAAGAATATATTGTGGCGCTGCATACATAAGTATCGCCCCGAATAAATCTTTATTAAGTTTTCCATTTAAATATAATAATTCGGGGACCTTTTTTATCTCGTAGTTGTCGTCTGCATATTTTTCAAATTCATCTAATAAGCGTATGGAGGTATCTGCAGGTAGATCAACCCATTCATTTTTTAGACCTTGTTTTTCATGGTTTTCACTATGATCAGTCGGCCATTTTGGCTCGGGTTGATTTTCCATATCCATCGCTTCATTATAGCAAAAAACTCTATACGTGACTCATAAAGATTTTGTGCTACCATATTCTCATGTCTCTTAAAACCAAGTTGATGAGCCGGATATGCATTTTGGTTGTTGCTATATTTCTGATCAATCTTATTGCCAC
>JACCDG010826098.1_pt1 | contig 13925 bp, 15 predicted proteins | sample 7442471 | NCBI WGS metagenome assembly JACCDG01 (sample SAMN15323444, study PRJNA562643) | freshwater metagenome | isolation source: river surface water | place: USA:Blue River Watershed | collected 2017-08-17
GATAATACTTTTCACTTAGATTCTCAGGGGACAGGACTCCTTGTGGATTCCAATTCACCCATTGGAAAATATTTTGCTTCTGTTATTTCAGATTTACCAACTCAGGATTCTCTTGTTTTTAAAAATTTTCAATTCAAAGTTCAAACGCAATCCCTGCGAGATTTTCTTTGGAAGGATTTCGTTGCAACGGGCCCTTTGATTCAGATGCAATCTCAGGGGGGATGGGATGCTCAGGGAAAACTTCAGGGAAGTTTGAAATTCAAATGGGGATCGAAGAAAAAATCATTTGAAGTTCGAGGTACAAGATCTCGACCAGAAATTTTGGAGACCTCAAAAAAATGATTTTCAGAAAAGTCCATCCCCTGTCTGTCTTGCGAGAATCATGGTTAGAACCCCTGCAGGCACATCGTGGGTCTGCAGCAAAACCTGAGTTCGAAAACACCTTGGAAGCTTTTCGGCATGCAAAAAAATCTGGATTTCGAATGATCGAAATGGATGTACGTTTGACCTTAGATAAGGTTCCGATTGTTTTTCATGATCATGATTTAAAAAGGATGGCTGCAAAGGATCGTTTTGTCAGTGATTGCACCTTTGCGGAAATTCAAAAGTATTTACCTCAGGTTTCAAGTTTGGAAGATGTTCTGTTGTCGAAGGATATCCCTGAAAAAATCAATTTAGAAATAAAGTATGAGACAACATGGCCTGTGGAAGCATGTTTGGAAATTTCAAAAGTCATTGAAAAAACAAAGACTCAGGATCGGTTGATGTTCTCTAGTTTTCATCCTTTGGCTTTATCCATGATGAGTGTCTTCTTGCCTGATATTCCAAGGGGATTGCTTGTTACAGACGAGGATCATGAAAAAAATAAGTGGTACCTAAAGAAAAGATTGTTTCAGGGGTTAGCTCAGGTTCATTTTTTAAATTTAGATTATCAAATGGTTCCGGTTGAATCAGTGAAGATATGGAAAGAAAGTCATGTTCCCTTGATCCTGTGGACGGTCAATGACTTGGATTTGATTCGAGCCTATTTGCAGGCGGGGGCTATCAGCATCATAACAGACCTGATTCCAGCTGACATAAGTCAGCTGGTCATGGACGCGGTCCATTTGAGTCGATAGACTTTGCTCCGGCAGTAAGGGCTTGCTGAGTTTATTCATAACTTGGCTCGGTTCCCACATTCTCTGATTCATCATCACTTTGTGGCACAAAGGATGGATTAGGGGAAACCGCTTGGGCGTCAGAGTCGACAGTGGTTTGAACTGAAAGTTCGGCTCTGATTCCTTGAGAACTTTTTGTTGCTTTGGCTGTTGCGACTTTTTTCTTGGAAGATTTCAATTTATTGAGTTCACCTTCGTAGTGAGCTTTAATTTTGTTTAACTCACTTTGGTAATCTTTTTTGAGTTTTTCAATCTGGGCCGTTTTATTTTCTGTGATGCAAGTACGGTACTTGGTTGCTGCAATTTCTTTTGCCTGGATACGGCACATTTGATCGATATCGCTACTGGCCGCAGCATTGGATTGAATGCTCAATGTAAGACAGCTCAAAATTGTAACGACAACCCAGCGGCGCTGACGTAATTGAGTAAGAGACGGCTGAACTAAATTCGTCATAGTGACCTCCATATTTGACGCAGATCAATATATTGTTTGCCGTTCTTTTCAGCAATCGAAATATCATCAAGATTTCTTCAAGATCTGGTGGTGATGGAATTTTTCTATCTATCTTATGGAAATGAAAAGGGAATTTCTAGGGATTGAGAGTTTCAACAAAGAAGGCTCTTGGAAGGATCCATTTGTCTTTCAAGAGGGAAGTCGGAAATTTCTACAGGCCTGGATGGAAAGCCTCAGTGGTTCACTGATCCATGGGTTGTTAAAATGCGGACCATCTGTTTTCCCCAAATCAAGCAAGCACAGATCCAGAGAACGCTGGCAGTGATCAGGATTCCACTGCTCATCTGCTGAGGAAGCCATGCCAGCGACCCTCGTAAAATGGCGGTCAGAAGCATCAAAAATCCCATGCCAGGAATCCATAAAGATGTTTTTTCTGAACTTGTTCCATGTCCACCATGGGCAAGTCCCACGCGGATAGAAATTAAAAATGTCAGAAGACCAAAACCCAGAATAAAGGTCAGATGCTGAATGTCCTTTTGATAAGTATCTGAAAGAAATAGTCCCAGTTGACCTAAGACAAAACCCCAAGCGGCCAACCATAAGCTGATGGCTAAAAAACCATTCTTTAAAGGTGGATGGAAAATCATCCAATACTCTTTTGCAATATAGAAAATGCTACAACATCGGATCAGCAGTCCAAATTTGTAACTGATCATTTCCAAGGGCCAAGATAAAATGAATCCAGTAAGAGCTATTAAAAACTGCTTCTTTTTTTGCATCAAAATAAAAGGATTTGTGATTTGTCCTGTCAGTGCAGGGATCAACCGAGAACCAATACCAAGCACCAAACTTTGAATGAAGGCTGAATACAAAAGCTGACGAGAGAAGTGAGGGACCCAAGCTGGCAAAATCATCAACGAGGGAAGCAGAAGGCCCAGGCTTCCAATCACCGCTACGGATAAAGCAAAGAGAATAAAGGGGAAAAATGGCGGCGGTTGTGCTTTTGAAGAGATCTTTCGACGAAAAATAAAAACGATGAGGAAGATGAAGCTCAGCACAAGAAAGATCAAAGAAAATCTCCATGCCGAAGTAACAACTGTCAAAAAAATACAGGACAAGCTCATTCCAACTTCAGTTGTGTTTGCGGGTTTTGCGGAAAGAAAACGAGGAATTGCCGTCATGAGAAATCCAGAGATAAAACTCATCAGAAAGCCGCCAATCATCCATTGAGTATGGTATTGCACGGGATAAATCTGAATCCAACCCGTCGATGAAAGAATCCAAACAAGGACTCCTGCCATGGCATAGATCCAGCCAGAAAGAAACAAGGGACGATAGGCATCTTGGAATAAGGTTTTCATGAGAGGGTCCTTTGGCAACGAAAAAAGGGGACAATGATATCCCCTCAGTTAGAAGTCAATCATGGCTGCAGCATCCACAGCATCCGCCGGGAATTGCGCCGCCGTTGCCTTCCGTCATTCTTTCAAAACGTAAAGTCCAAACAGGGCCCTGTTCCATATAATCTACTTTGGCTTCTCCTTCGCGTAAGGAGTGCAATTGCATCAGCAAGGGGATGGGGTTGTGATCATTACGAATAATAAATGCTTCGCCAACTTTTAAATTATCGAAAGTTTCGAAAACAGTAGGATGTTTGATTTGAGATGGCATTGTTCGAAGATCAAGAACCGTCACGGATTCATTTTGCATAAAAGACTTCCTTTTTTAGGGTGAAAGTCTTTTTCTAACGTCTCCCCCTGGGGGATGTCTATCGGACCAGGGGGTTGAAAACAGTTGGATATTATGATTTTGGAACTTTGGACTCATCCACAGTGACTTCAATTTCCACGCGTCGATTTTTAGAAAGAGATTCTTTTGTCTTTCCACCATCAACAGGGTTGGAAGATCCTAATCCCAAAGAGGACACGGTTATTCCAGGAACTCCATTGGCCACAAGATGAGCTTGAACAGCTTCTGCACGTTTTTTGGACAAAGGTACATTCACTTTGTCGGATCCTGTGCTGTCTGTATAGCCCTTCACCGTCAGAACATTTTCGGGATACTTCTTCATGATCGCAGCAAGTTGAGCAATGTTTTCCTTTGCCTGAGGTTTTAATTCAGATTTTCCAGTATCGAAAAGGATATCACTTTTCAGTTTTGTGATCAGGCCTGTCTCGGTACGTTTTGTTTCAGCAATTTTCTCCAATTCTTTTTGCTGTTTATCCATGCGCTGGCCAACGACTCCGCCCACTCCGGCACCAAGTGCTGCGCCAATCAAAGCTCCTTTTTCGCGATTTCCTGTTTGATGTCCAATGATGGCTCCAACAACAGCTCCTGCGGCAGCTCCAATACCAGCGCTTTTTGCTGTATTGGGATTTTCTTGAATCGTCGAGCAGCCAGTCCCTAAAATGGAAATGCTGATCAAGCTCAAAAGAAAAATTTTTGTGGTCAATCTCATGTATAACTCCTTTTTGATGATCTTTTCAATTTATGGATTTCCAAATCCAAACCAAGCAATAATTTACAAGATGATTTCGGATAAAAAAAGTCCTAACATTTGAGCTCTGTGAAGAGTGGAGAGCTGAAAATAAATTGACCTTTCTATCAAAGCTTTGAAACTATAAACAAATGTACAGTGCGAAGCCGCTTCGATACCAAAAAGTTGATGGAAAACAAGTTATTCAAATACGTATTAATAAAGCCTTACAGCTTTTTGATTCAAGGGATCCAGCACCCTTTCGTGATCGTGATTTGGATGATGATTTTACGGATTATGTCATTACCTCTGCTGATGAGATTCCTCAGAGATTTCCCATTAAATTGCAAATCTCGATTGCGGGAAAAACTCCTGATCTGGATGCTGAATCCATCGTGGATGCTATTCGTAGTCACTTTAGTTATCAAATTGATTTAAAAAAAAATCAGTTTTCAAAAATGTTAAGGATGGCAAGATTGTTTTTAGCTGTGGGTCTTGTCATTTTAACTTCTTGTCTTTTTCTTGCTCGATGGACTCAATCTGTTCATAGTGAATTTATTGGTTCCACTTTGCGAGAAGGTATCGTTATTTTTGGATGGGTTTCTTTATGGAAGCCTATAGAATTGATTCTCTTCGACTGGTATCCCATCTATGAAAGAATTGAATTGTTCCAAAAAATTTTAAATTCCGAAATCGAAATTCGATTTGACGAAAATACCTCGACCTAGATCTTTGGTCGGTTAGGTTCTTGATTTTGAATGGACCTTCGATGAGTGAGTTGAAGGTTGTCTTGCATGCTCTCCATGATAGCTGGATGCATGTAGGGCGTTGGAAATCTTAACAGGATTTTCAATGAAGAATGCCATAGTCTTAAAAAACAAGAGTCAAACCCCGGGGGGAATATGAATTTAAAAATGTTACTATCGAGTCTTTTATTGATCGGAAATTTTGCGATGGCAGATAGTGCGCAGGATTTCGAAACCTATAAAAAAAATGGAAGCCTGATCATGGAAATGATTCAGTCAAAAAATGTAGATGCTGCTAAATTAGATGCCTATGTTTCAGAAATTGCCAAAAGTGGAATCTCATTGGCAAAGTCCTATGCTGCAAAATATCCAGAGTCTAAAAAATCTGTGGACGTGATGATTGCCCATGTGGATGCAATAAAAAAGTTAGAATATAAAAAAGCACAAAAGTTGTGGCATGATTTTGATGCGCCAGAGTTGGCAGCAGATAAGGTTGGCCTAGATTTGAAGAAAGAGGAAAATGAATCCATTTCAGATCCTATGCATACGATTGTTCACCCTTTGCTTGTCTATCTTTCAGGGCAACAATATTTGAAATCAAAATCCATGGATGATTTGAAAAGTATGAAGGGTGAAATGGCTGAAGGGATTGAACAAGCCAAAGCACTTTTAGGGCGTTTGGGGAAATAATGTTTAAAAAGATTCTTCTTTGCGTAGGAATTCTTGTGGCAGGACTTTGTCTTGTCACTTTGTTTGGCGGCGTTCAGTTGCAGAGTATTTTAGTATTACTGAGATCTGATGTTCAATTGGTGAACTCCTTTTATCAAAAAGTTACATCCATGCAGTCTCAGTTGACGAATTTATCTCAGCAAGTCACTGAAAGTATGAACGCAAAAACATCTTCTGAAATTGAAGTCTCTATGAAGTCTGTTGATCAAGGTGTTATTCAAATTCAAAATCTTTTGAATGATTTGCAAGATCAAAAATATAATAAAATTCATTTAGTTTTGGTCAAAGAACAGTCCTTGCTGGAACGATTAAAGTCGGCTCAATTGCATCTGAATGATTTTCATAAGTCGGTTCAGGCTTTATTTGAAATGACAGCAAAGAAAGCCGACAATCAGCAAGCTCTGGATAAGAAGAATAAAGAATTATCTAAAGAATTTCGGAAGAATATGGATTTGCGAAAACTGGATGCCGAAGCCTTTGATAAACTTTCTCGAGCTGTTGCTGTGGTTTGGTTTGAAAATAGTGTTCGAGATATCAATTTCGTAGGAAGAAATAACTTCGAAAAAGCTTATGCTGATTTCACTGAAAAAAAGTTGAGCTCCACACAAAAGCAAGGACTTGATGATTTAAAAAAGATTTTTCAAGAAACCTACGAATTAACATTATCCGTTCACTCCAGCTCGAGCGATTATGATCTTTTTAAAGAAAGAACCACGGAATTTATATCTGAAGTAAAAGAGGTTGTCGATAGAACAGATTTACTTTTTCATCAAAAGCAAGAAGAGATCATCTCGATCGCCGAACAAATGCAAAAAACTGTCTTGATTATTTCGGTTCTAACAATCATCGTAAGTCTCGTTTTTTCTCAGAAAATTGCCAGACGTTTAACGAAAGATATTTTAAATCTTGTCATGAAAATTGATAAAGCAAATGCAGAAAGTGTCCATACAGTTGATGTTTTGGCTGATAGCACTCAGGTCCTTCAAAAACAGGCTGAATCTCAAGCGCAGTCGACTCAGTCTATCACTTCCAGTATTTCTGAGATTAAATCGACAGTTGAGATCAATGCCAATAATGTGCAAGCCTCCAAAACAGAAAGTGAAGGGTGCAGCCACATTGTCAGCGCATCCATGGAGCGTGTCGAAGAAATGAACCGATCTTTGCAGCAAATCCAATTTGATGTGCAAAATTTATTTGAAAAAGTAAAAAGTGGAAATTCAGAATTAAAACAAATGGTTTCCGCTGTCACAGAGGTCATGGCGAAGACGACGGTAATTAATGACATTGCTTTTCAAACAAAGCTTTTATCCTTTAACGCCAGTGTTGAAGCTGCTCGAGCCGGTGAGCATGGGAAAGGTTTCTCTGTTGTCGCGGAAGAAATTGGAAATTTAGCCCAAACATCGGGGAATGCCGCCACGGAAATTGGTGTGGCGTTGAATGAATCGGCACAAAAAATGCAAGCCACGGTTGAGCGGATTGATCGGGATTTGGAATCAGTGATTCAAACGACACAGCAAAAAGTCAAAGATTCAACAGAAATATCTTCTGGCTTTCTAGGAGAATTTCAAAAACTTTCTGAAAAGTTTTCTGCTGTGGATATGTCCTTAACCAGTATTGCAACAGCCTCGCAGGAGCAAGCGACAGGCGTTACTCAGGTCAATACAATTATGGGAACAATTGAAAATGGGACTCAGCAAATTAATCAAAAAGTCATCGAACTTAAAGATGTTGCCACGGGCTTGCAAAATCAATCTGAAGAATTAACACAAATCATAGGAAGCCTTCGTGAAATTGCTGAAGGAGTAAGCGCTTCTTAAGCAGCTTTCCAGTGACAGCTTGACGCAAGTTTCGAACCATATTGTTTAAAGAATCAGCTTGAGCATTCAGTTCGACATTCAATATTGCTCAATTTGCATAAATAGGATGATCTTAATGAAGACAACGTCTAGGGATCAAAGTTCAGTTTAATTTTTTGTTGCAATGGATTTGCGATGAGTGGAGTTTCTCCATTCATAAAATTTTGTTTTTTGTCGAACACAGGACTGAATTCGATTGGATATAACAATATCAATACCTAGAATTAGTCCTTGAAAACATTCTGAACCAAAGAGTTCACGATTCCAACTAAGGTGCCAAATGTCTTCCGTTACCAATTTTCCAGCACGATGAATTTTTTCAATAATTTCTGGCTTGCGAAGGTCTGGTTGTATTTCGATGATTAAAAGTGCTGGATCCTTCAATTGAAGAGCCCACTGAAGGTCTTCTTCATTGGATGGTGCGTAAAGTAAAACTACTTTCTGAGATAGTTGTCGTGCTTGGAAGTATTTATCTTTGTTATCCTGAGTTTGAAAGTAGACCCAATTGTAGGCTTGGTATTTTTCAATCAATTCGATGGAGGGCTTGATACTTTCAAAATCTTTGAATTCCGCATCAATAATGATGCTTCCGTTGGACCATTTCAAGACATTTTCAAACTTTGGAATGGAGTAGTTATTCGTATAAAATTGACATTTATTTAATTCTTCCGAATTTAAATTTGAAAATGATCCGTGGCATGTTGTTAAAAAATCTAAATTATCATCGTGAAAAACAAATGGGATTTGATCTTTACTTGCATGTAAATCCATTTCAACGATATCCATACCTGCCTGTCGTGCCTTCTCAAATTGTTCGAGTGTGTTTTGTGCCCCTGTTAAGACACCTCCTTGATGGGCTCCAATGACTCCAGATTTTATGCGTTGATACAGAAATTGATAGGGTTCTTTTGCCCATGTCTGTGAAGATAGAAAGATGACGCTGATGTAAATAAGTTTTTTCATTCTGTTAATTTCGGTAAAAACTCAATGAAATGAATCCTACGAAGGTCCAGTCTTTTTTTTAGAAATTTGAATTTGATCTCATGACAATAATTCTGAATTGTGCGACTTTTCGTTTCATGAATTTGGTAAAAAGCAGACAAAGAAAAACTCAAGACCCATGTGTTCGTTGCCGAATGCATAAGAATTATTGCATTTGTAAAGATATTCCCAATTTAGATGTATCGACCTATTTGACTTTAGTTATTCATGCGAAGGAGTTAAAACGAACATCGAACACGGGAAGTCTTGCGATTCTTGCTTTGTCGCAATCTGAAATGATCATCCGCGGTTTAGATCATCAGGCTTTGGACTTAACAAAATTTCTAAAAAGTTCTCATGATCCAGTTCTTTTCTATCCTGGTCCTGGATCTTTGGATCTGAAAGATTTCCTTCATCAACGTTCGAGTTCATCAAAAGATCCACAGAAGCCCATTCAGTTGATTGTCCCGGATGGAAATTGGAGACAAGCAAGCAAAGTAGCTTCTAGGCATCCTGAAATTCAATCTTTGCCGCGAGTTCAGATCACTCAAAAAAATTTGGCGACACACCATCTTCGTAAAGAACACTTTGAAGAGGGAATGTCTACCTTAGAGGCTATTGCTTGTGCTTATGAATTATTGGAAGGACCGTGGGTAGGTGATAAATTAAAAGAGCTTTATCAATTAAAACTTCGTCGTACATTGCAAGCTCGTGGGCAATTGTTTTAGAATAGACCAACTTTAATATTCCAAGGAGGAATGATGCTTTGCTATTGTGGAAGTCAAAAAGTTTATGAAAAATGTTGTGGTCCCTTTTTAAAAGGGACAGCCTATCCTTTAACAGCAGAAGAGTTGATGCGATCCAGATACTCTGCATTCGTTGAGTGCAACATCCCTTATTTGAAGAAAACACTTTCCATGGAATCACAATCTGATTTTAGCGAAGCGGATACAAAGAAATGGGCTTCGCAATCTGTTTGGAAAGGTTTGAAAATACTTTCCACCTCTGAAGGTCAAGAAAAGGATCAAGAAGGAATTGTTGAATTTCAAGCAAATTACCAGATGAATGGTGAAGATCATCAACATCATGAAATTTCAAAATTTAAAAAAGATCATGAAGGGCACTGGGTATTTGTGGATGGAGAATCACCAGATATTCAGAAATCTCCCGTTGTCCATGATGGACCTAAAATTGGTCGAAATGATCTATGCACTTGCGGAAGTGGCAAGAAGTATAAAAAGTGTTGTGGAAAATAATAAATTGAATTTTGCGCTCTTGCCTGTCCTAAAGTTCTTTGTCTAAAATAAATAGACGGGGGATTTATGAAGCATTTATATAAAGTACTGATTTTATCCATTTCACTTTTCACATTAAGTTGCGCTCATATGCATGCACAAAACTGCACAGAGAATGGCGGCTACGAAAAAGGAATGAATGATGCAAAAATGGGAAGACTGATGGCGATGGGTCAGTTTTCTATGTTTTGTGATGGTGATGATGTAGCACTGGCTCAAAAGGGTTATAAAGCAGGTTACGACGCCGGTCGAAATGTTCAAGGAGGTTCTCAAATGAATCTCACTTTTGAGAATGGAAAAGTTGGTCTTGTTGGTGCGTATAATTGTAAAGTCACTTACCAGAATCAAAGTTTCAGTGAAAATGGAAATACAGAGCCACAGGCAAGAAATAATGTTTTAGATCAGTGCCGCAAAAAATTTCCTTCTTGTATGGAAAACGGAATCACCTGTTCTAAAAACTAGTTGTTGATTCCCTATAATTTTGTAGCCTGTATAAAATAGCTTCTTGGAATGCCTGGAACGCTTCGAGGCGCAACTGGAAATGGCCATCGCGATGGAACAGCTTCTCCTGGTTGGGTTGCTTCTGCATTCCATCCTAATTTTTTCATAACTAATGAAAATTTATCGTTCGAAGAAAAAACTGATCAATTCCTTTTTGGAAAGAAATTGCTCCAGATGGGTTTGCTTGGACCCTAACTCCATTTTTTCTATATATTTTATAACCACCTTGTTGAATAAGATGTTCTTTGGCACTACATCCAAGAATATGGAAGTTATGAATTTGGTTTTCACGAAGAAGGTTGGCAATGGACCCACTAAAAATATTTTCTGCATATCTTGCCTTGAATGAATCGTAGGGAAGGATATCCATGCCTTTTCCATAACGAGCATGACCAAAGTAAACAAAGGAAGTAATATCTTTGGCAAAGGATTGCAGGCGATGTTTCAAAGCCATCGATGGCACTTGTTCTATTTCTTTTTCAGTCGCTGGGGGAACAAGAATGATTTCTAACCAGTAAAGATGATCATGAAATTGCTTTCGCCATTTAAAAACAGGTATTTCCATTTCTTCATCGGCGGCATTTTTCCAAAGAAGATTTTCTTTTGTCATTCCACAGCCAGAACCCATGAGGTGACGTTCTATCTCATAGGAAATCGCCTTATCAATGCTTTCAATCATATTGTGTTCAGGGTCATCAAGGTAGCCCATTTGAATATAAATGACTTCTCCATCGATTGACCATGCAGAAGATCGATCTTTGAGTTGTACGAATGGGCACGAGTATTTTAAATTGGATGGTAGATTTTTAGAGTTGATTCCAGCTTTTTTATTCTTACTCATTGTTTCAGATAAAAATCTGAGTGTGTCTGATGGATGGTCTGGATTTTCTCCGAGGAGATGTAAAATTTTCTGTTGATACTTTCCATCTTTCATCGGAGCTGCAAATAAGGGAATAAATTCTGAGTCTGCTGGTCTTATTTGAGAAGGTTCCAGATGAAGATCCATCGATTCGCTGAAGGCTTTCTTGGGAAGGAACAATGCACAGTAAATCGTGAAAATACTGAGCAAGTACCCTGCATGTAAAAAATGGGAAGATTTGGAAGTAAGGTCTGGTTTTCTCAAGGAGGAAATTCCTTCTGAATGACATTGTTAAATGAGCACAACTAGCCTGAAGAAGGATTTCAGTCAAGTTTTGGATTGTGTCTAGTTTTTTGACATAGAATTTTTATGAACCTGAGATGGTAGGAATATCATTCCATCGGGTTGTGATCAATAAAATAGAAATTGTTAAAGACTCATGGGTCTAACAATACTTCAATTTCATCAGCAGAGTGAATTTTATATGTAATGCCCCTCCATGTTGTGATTGGATTTATAATGGATTCAAGAGTTGAAAATAAAATAAGAATTCCAGTTACAGGTCCTAAAGCGCAAATTTTGAAAATTTGTTTATTAAGTAATTTGGATTCCTCTGGATAAATTTTCTGTATGTGGTACAAAATTTCGTGAGCAATAAGACTTGCGGCAACCCATTGAGAAATAATGACTGAAATTGAAGGGATCATCCAAGTTGGATTTCTAAAAAACAGTGATATGAGAAAAGTTCCAACGATAAAAACAACAAGTCCATAAGAAAGTCCAACAAAGGCCCATAAGCGATGGGAATATGTTTTTGAAAGTAAAGTTAGACGATGACTCCATGCTAAGACCTCGGAAAATGAGGAATCGTCTCTAGATATAAAAAAGCATTGTGGAAGAAATAGAACTTGCATGTTGGCATCTTTTATTGCGTTTGTGAATACAAAAGTATCTGAAAGAGATTTAATGAGTTTATCCCCAATTTTCAAATTCTTATAGGTTGATTTTTTCATTGCTGTTGCAGCACCAATAGCAAAATTCACATTTTGATCTGCTAATACAAGGGATCCAGCCATTGCCCACATAGATCTAATTTGACTAGAAAATTTTTCAGATTCAGGTAAAAATATATGGTATCCAGTTGTTACCCCAACGCCATCTATTTGTAATCCTAGAACAAGATTTCTTATATAGGATTTGTGCAGAGATGTATCACCATCAAGAAAAACTAATATTTCTGTATCCACACAAGTTTGTTCTACAGCGAAAACCATATTATTCATTTTTTGTCCACAATCAGGTCTAATGCCTGCAATATGTAAATGGTATCTTTCAGGATTTATGGCAACAATTTTAGATAAGAAAGGAATTGCTAAATCACTTTCGGTTGCAACTGAAAAATGTAAATCCCAATTAGGATAATCTTGATTTAAAAGTTTCTGTAAATTTTCTTCAAAGCCAAGGTCTGTTCCTTTGCAGGGCATAATGACTGAAACTTTTGGCCAATTTAAAATTTGCATATTATTTAACTTGTTTTGAAGAGCCTCTGAATGTTTCCTAAATCGAAGCTTCATCCAAAAAGGTATCATTCCCCAAATAAAAGCTATAAGCGTAAGAAAAAAAATTATTAAATTGTCCATTAATACTCCTAACCATTTAATTGTAGTGTAATGTTATTAAGCTTATCAATAAAATCCATGTGAAACTTTGAAGTGGAAATGATTCTATAGGCCGTTTTGCAGCTATCAATGGAACGCAATTTCAGTAAATTTATACTGTAAATTTGATTTGCAAAAACTGAATGAATTTGAAGAGTAAGTAGTTTAGGCATAGTCTCAAATTCTGAATGCATTAGTGAAATTCCATTGTAGGAAATATCAAATGTTTTGTAGTAACAGCCATTGGCTAAATTTTGAACCTGAAAATGGATTAGGTGTCTAAAGTTTCCAAATGATCTACGTTCAGTAGGAAAGAAATTTCTAAAAAAATCTTGATGTTCTTTATTTTGATACGAACTCATTGTGTGTTTAAGGTCGTTGGGATTTAACGATTGGAGTATGCTAGTCTTTTTTAAAAGTAATTCTTCCATTTGGGATGCGGACATACCTCCAATATTTGATGGAAGTAGATCATAATTTGGCATAAATGCGTTAGCCGGTAATGGCAAATTATAAAAACAATGAATTGGTTTAAATTCCTTATGCATTGGGTTTGAAGAAATTTTTTCAAAATTTTCTAAATCTAGTTTCATAGTTGCAAGCGGATTGCCATTTGCAAATGAGTAGTTATTTGCTTTTAAGCCCTTAATTTCAACAAATGATAATACTGAACGATAGAAGGGAATCCATTTAGGATGAACCCCAATTAGGGCTGTTGTTAGTTTCATTTTTTGAATTGTTAAGTGCAAAGCAAATTTAATAAGCCATAAAAATAGTTCTCCACTATTTTGTCGATGATTTTTTGCAATAGCAAGTGATGAAACCTCAAAATAAAGTTCCTTTTTATTAAGAACATTTTGAATGTTCATTGAATCTAAGGGAATTCCCATCTTTCCAGAACGGATTATAGACATTGTTCCAACTACTTTATTTTCAAAGCAAATGATAAGAACTATTGTTGTAGGCAATAAATGAAAATTTGTAATTCGAAGTTTAGACTCATTCATCACAGCATAACCCTCTTCCACGTAACTATCTTGAAGGAGTCGGAATGCTTCTTCGATTTCATTTTGATTTTTTGCAATTCGAATTACATACTTATCTGATAGTACCTTCGGCATTTTAACTTTAGATAAAATATATTTATCAATAAAAAATGATGGAATTGAATTTGAAACTAATATTTGAGTTTTTTTGAAGAAGGTTTTCATAATTA
>JACCDG010990094.1_pt1 | contig 13925 bp, 13 predicted proteins | sample 7442471 | NCBI WGS metagenome assembly JACCDG01 (sample SAMN15323444, study PRJNA562643) | freshwater metagenome | isolation source: river surface water | place: USA:Blue River Watershed | collected 2017-08-17
TCTGAGGGAGGGCTTTACGCAACTGACAAGACACATCCTAACGATAAAGGATACAAACTTTGGTTTTCAAAACTTATTGAACCACACCTTCCTTCTCTAAAACCTTAAGAGAGCTTGTTGTATCCTTTCCTGCATTTTGTTTTTTTGCATTGTAAGACATAGAAAGAGCACTTATAATAATCAGAACCGGTACAATAATCGTTATGGCAACAATTTTTATCATTACGTTTACGTATACTTACAAAGTAGAACAACCGCACGACCGTTCGATTGTTTTTAATTTAATTTTCTTAAGCTTTACCAAGTTTTGTAAAACCTTCAATAGCTTTAAGAGCTTCCACTGGAACCATGTACACCACTGTATTTGACTGATCAGAAGACATATCATTGATAGACTGCAAAGTTCGAAGGTGGAGTGCTCCAGGAGTACTTGCAAGCATCTCCGCTGCTTTTGCAAGATTTTCCGATGCTGCCAATTCTCCTTCAGAATTAATGATTACTGCCCTTTTTTCTCTTTCAGCTTCCGCTTGTTTACCAATGGTTCTTTCCATATCAGGAGGAAGACTTACATCTTTAAGTTCAACATTCTGAACCACAAGACCCCAGGCATCTGTCTCCTTATCAACAATTTCTCTGATTCTATCTGCAATTTTATCTCGACTTGAAAGAAGCTCGTCGAGCGTTACTTCTCCTACAATGTTTCTCATTGTGGTCTGGGCATATTGCGAAATAGCATATCTAAAATCTTCTACTTCAATGATTGATTTTTGTGCGTCGCTAACCTTGTAGTAAATAACTGCGTTTACTTTTACGGAAACATTATCTTTCGTGATCGCATTCTGGTCTGGAACATCTACCGCCTTAATGCGAATATCAATTTTTTGATACGACTGAAAGACAGGAACGACAATCCTCCATCCTGGTTCCATTACAGAAGAAAACTTTCCGAGAGTAAACTTAACTCCACGTTCATACTGATTTATTTGACGAATACTTACAATAATAACAACGAGTGCACTAAGTAGAAAATAAAGCATAGGTTATTTATATGATTACCTAATAATACAAAAAGTATATCAAGAATCTGTTACACTTACAGTATGATAAAAAGACCTCTTTCGGATGGAGTTGTTCACAAAATTCCAACAGATGTAAAAGAAAGACTTCTCTCTTCTGAAAAAATGTACACTTCCTGGGAAAACATTACTCCACTTGCTAGAAATGAATGGCTCTGTTTTATAGACTCCGCAAAGAAAGAAGATACGAGGAAGGGTCGAATAGAAAGATTGCACAATGATTTATTACAAGGAAAAAAGAGACCTTGCTGTTGGGCTGGGTGCACACATCGCTAAAAAAGAAAAAGCACCCGTCGAAACGGGGCCCGGGTTGTGTTCACTGGTATTTGGATGACTATAGACTAAAGCTACTCCTTTGGTCTTGTGGTTTATGACATCATGTACCGAGCCTCTTATGTCACAAGACAAATCTTGACCAAAAGTCTTATTTAAATGTGAAATCTAACCACACAGTATTGGTTACTTTTCATCGGGGATCATGATGTCCTCTTCGCTGACCAAGGCATGATTGAGATTCTTGCAATGCTTGGCGAGTTTCTTCACATCGGGTTGCTACGGCAATGCGTTGCGACAGTTTTTTGGAGCATGACAATCTTCTGTTGCATCCACAGATCGGCAAACTCGCCGAGGTGCTTACAGATCGAGGCAAGCATCAGCTTGAATGGTTTGTAAGGACAATGATCGCTCATTTCTGCGAGTAGGGGTCGGGTCACGATTCTACATCGCTTCGCTCGAAGTATAATCTCGACCCCGTATTCGATCCCTAACGTAACATGACGCAGGTCATGTTACTCTCGCGGAGCACATAAAATCAAAAGTCCACCTAAATGGTGGACTTTTGATTTTATGTGCTCCACATCGTGAACGAAGTTATAACCTATTTTAAGACCACGGACCAATACCATTACATCCCAAGTTTTAAGGTGTAATTGGTTTAGTGGTCATTTTCTTTCTTCTATTTTCGTATTTTTCCCACTGTTCTTCCTGCCAAGGCTTCATCCCAAGATAAAGCTGCTGGGTTTTGTCACAAGCATTAATGATTCTGTCCCCGTAAAAGTCATTACGAGCATTAAGTGCTATGTCTTTTTGTGCCTGTGTCCCATTTTCCCAAGCATACCTAAAATCATGGTTTGAAAAAAGTTCTGTTTTTGTAAGAATTAGAACAGGGTTATAAGGCTGTTCTGCTTTCCAGTATTTTCTACACTTAGTAACAAGTGGTTTAAGCAACTTCTGCTCCTTTTTAGTAAGACTGTCTTTGAGGGTTGCGAAAACAATCACTGACCCTGGGAACTTTGATGCAAGTTGATCCATTTTTTCTACGTCAGATTTTTCAAAATTATTATATGATTTACATTCTGCAAAAACGACTCTAGTTTCACCATGCCTCCAATACTTTGACTGCTTTACTATTAATCCTAAGTCAATCTCTTTCTCTTTATTGTTTATTTTTGTAAGAAAACTGAAGGCTGGAGTTACAGGAATATCAAATACTTTTGAAAAAACCCTTAGGGTTAGAATTGTTGTGTAGGCACCCTCAGCAGATCCACTCAAACTAAATGGACCAAAAGTTCGGTATGCCCATTTAATTTCATCAGCAGAGTGGGATGGTAAATCATATTCATCCAAACACTTAGTACAAGTTATCTTGTATTTTAATTGCTCAACTGTATACCAAGACGAATGCATACAAATTGGACATTTTATTGTTGCGCCAAGTCTGAACATTTGTCTATCCATGTATCTTTTTAACATTTCTACTGGCTCAGATTTGTATACTTGAGAATTTGCGATCTGAGACATTTTAGCCATAAAATGTTCCTTGTTTATTTCCTTACCAACTTGCATTGATGAAATTCTATCAATTAAGTCTTCAGTTTTTTTAACATCAGCTTTTTTTAATTGCGCTGATAGTTGTGTGATTTTTGCATCTTGCATGTCTTGTAACAATTGTATAAGGTTTTCATTAGCCAAGATACCCAAAGACCATAAACCACCTAACTGTTTTGTGATTTGCTTTGCAATCCTTCCAGATGGAGATAATTTAATATCAAATTTATTATCTTTCATCCAAGCGGTAAAAACCTCTTCCGCTTTTGGGAGAGATAGATGAATTTGAGATTTTGTATGAGTTACATAATAGATTGATTCACTGGCAGAAAAACGCCAATCTGATAAACCCATACCACTAAGCGTCCTGGTTAATTCTTTTCCTGCTTCAGGTATAGCCTCGGCATAAATATCGTTATTATCATAAATTTTTACATCAACTACATTTGCGTACCTAGGAGTTCCATCGCCACCAAATCGTTCAGCAAAATCGATATCTAACTGCTTTACGGAAATTAGCTTGTCTTCAGTTATAGGAAAACTGTGGTCTGCTGTTTTAACACTAAGTTCACAGCAAATCGCTTGATCCTTGTCTCTTGCCCACTCATCCCATATTCTTGGGTACCAATGCTGAAATACCCACCTTGAGCCATTTGATTCAGAGTCTACTTTTATCGTTAAACTAGTAGCAAAAGTTTTTAATTCTTCTTCGCTAACTGACCTACTTTTCATTACTGTTGCCCTAATATAATAATTTTTATTATGCCTATGGGTACCTGAATGTTCTTCAATAAAATCAGTAGCCATCTTTTTTACTGAATCAAAAGACGCAGATTGTTTTGCAATCGGTATAACCGTCCAACCGAGTGCTCTTAAATTCCAGTAGTCGATAATATCGTGATTACTATCAGCATCCATAAAGAATAAACAATTTTCTCTTTTACCAGTTGCCTCAATTTTTCTCTGCATTACTCGTCGAATAAAAATATATTTGGGGTCGAGAAAATCGGCATAGTTAGATAGATTTACTACTTCAACTTTTGTTTGCATAAAAGTATCCCAACTTTCTTTGATTGTTTTATTTACATCCTTTGGTAAGACGCCAAAAATTGCAGAAAAGAAATTTGCATTCTTTGTGTAATTAAAAGAGTGAAAATCAATAGGATGCCTGCGGACAAACTTCAATTCTTCGTCACAAAAGTTTCTTAAAACCTCAAATATACCAACACCATAACCTGGGGTTCCTTCAGTATTTAGTTTTTTGAGTATTTCTTCCTTGGTGATAATTTTCCTATCAAGATAATCAAATTTTTTCTTTGAACATTTACCTAGGAGAACTAAAAAGTCAGGGTTATAAGCATCAACGTAGCCTTTTATGACGTCTTTACTCTTATATTTGGATATTGGATCATTCTTTACCCAAACTGCTGGTTTCTTAGTGAAAACAGGAATTATTGGGTTGTACATACCACCCCATAAAATGGAATTAACTTCCAGGGCTTCCTTAAGTGCTTTTGTGTCACCTGGTTCAACAAGAAATGCAATTTTAATAGGTCGTAATTTTAATCCAACATTGATAGCATTCATAAATTAAATCATTCGAGAGAATTTATCAAAACTGTCGACCTCTTGGTAGTTAACATGAATCACTTCAAAGTGTTTCTTTGCGGATTCTATTTTTGCTTTTTCGGTTGGGCGTAGGTTGTTTACATCGCCCTTGGTTTCAATAACAAAGTAAACTTTCTCGCTTTCGTTGCCCTTGAGATCACGCTTTGCGGTAACGATAGCCCAGTCGGGATTGTATCCACCAACAGGGGTCTCGACTTTGTACCAATTAGGCAACTTAATAAATAATTTTATGCGCTCGTCTTGCTCAAGGTTCAAAGCAAAGTTTTTCTCAACATCAGAGTCATGAACGATTGCATCATAAATTGACCTATTAACTGGTAAGGTTGAATCCTGATAACTTTCAATAGTCTTAAATTCTTCAGCCTTATAAGAATCAGAAATAACCTCGTAACTTACTTGCTCAACGTAAGTCTTTATGAGTTCTTGTTTTATGATTTTACTAGCCTCAACTACAAAGCGATCGGGGTTGTTAAAGAAAGCCTCCCAGTTATTTGCCCCAAGGACAATTTCAGCGATTGTAGACCGAGTAAGACGGGTATGTGCCTTGATTTCAGAGATACAATCAATCGTTCGAGTTTGTGTTGCCCCCGTGTCGCCTGATTCAGCCCCCAGGACGAGAGATTTGATACCTTTCGCAGAGATATCGATACCTGCACGCTCAACACGAATGTGGGGCTTTTGTAGCCGAATTTCAGATATAGCCTTTGCGGAGTTGGTTATAAGCGACTGAGTGTTTACTTTCACCAAGTAGCGAGTCTTCTTTGAGATGCGGTCCCACAGCTCCTTGAAGTTCTCGTCCTTTTGGTATCCAGGCTTGAGAGCGATCCTACTTCGCTGTTTTGCATTGTGAGGCAACTGAGGAGTTTTGTAGATACCATCCTCTTGAAATTCTGCTTGTAGACTTGCAACGTAGTCGGCATAACTTATGTTTGCAACCACTGAAAGCAAGTTGATTCGTCTATCAAAAATACGATCACCGTCTTGGTTAACACAAAGACGCATACCACGACCAATCTCTTGGCGCTTTTTCATACTAGAAGTTGTCTCGTTCAGGGTACAGATATTAAACACGTTCGGATTGTCCCAACCTTCACGTAGTGCAGAGTGAGAGAAAATAAACTCAACTGGTTCAGAGAATGACAAAAGACGCTCCTTGTCTTTCATAATGAGTTCGTAGGCTTCGTCATTCTTTTCAATAGCAGAGTCTTGCTCGACAAAACTACCGTCTTTCTTTTTTGCAAAGTATCCAGTGTGAAGTGATTCGATAGAGTTTTGTCCCAGGGCAAATGAGTCTTTTACTTTTGCTAACTCCTCAGTAAATATCTTGCGAATCATTCCGTCAGCACCTGCGTAGTTTGCAACCTTATCGATAAAGAAAAGACTGAGAACTTTAATATCAAAGTCTTTATGCTTTTGTTTTTTCTCAACGTGAAGTCGGATAGTCTCAGATATTTGTCGTCGCCAAATGTCTTCTTTGTTTTGATTGATAGCGGTCCCTCGAGAAAGAGTAAAGCCATTCGTAAAGTGAACCTTGCCCTCAGCGCCAAACTCAGGTGCGTCGGCGTCGATGTTTGATACTACATACCCGTCATAGGCTTTATTGCCTGTGAGTACTGCAAGGTCATCACTTTTTTTAACGTTAGTCGCTTTTACTTTTCTATTGCCGTCAGCATCAACAAAAGCGAGTTCCACTTTTGCTTTAATACCACTTGCAGTCTTTGCTGGTTTTGCTTCAACGAAAACCATGTGAGGTACAGAGGCGCCGCTATCGTCGTCTGTAACTGAAAAGACTTCTATCTTTTTAACAAGACCAAGTTGGTAGGCGTCATACGGTGTGAGTTGGTGTACGAGGTTGTATGGATTTTTATGAGTAGCAGAATAGCGCAGACGGAAAAGTGAGTTGAAGTTCTCGAGTGCTTTTCTTGTTGCTTCGCCCTCCATGTTTTGAGGCTCGTCGAGAATAAGAATAGGGTTCGTCTTTTTAATATATTCAATGGGTTGCTCGCCCTGCATTTGATCACGTGCACCATAAAGAACGTTAGCGTCCTTATTGAAAGCACCAACGGTCATGACCATGATATTTATTACACTACTATCAGCGAAGTGACGAACCTGAGAAATGTTCTTTGATTTGTATTCGTAGAATCTGAAAGGAGTATTTGCATACAACTCCTTAAAGTGGTCTTCGGTAATTTTCAGAGTTTTGATAACACCCTCACGAATAGCAACAGATGGGACCAAGATAATAAACTTCTTCCAGCCGTATTTTTGATTGAGTTCAAAAATGGTACGCAAGTAAACATAAGTCTTACCTGTACCAGTTTCCATTTCAACTGAAATGTCTTTCCAGCCTACATACTCGCCATTGAAGTTATAATCAGGGTCGTTATAAGTAACTCCAGGCTCGTTAAATTTAATACTACTTTTAATTTCTTCTAGGTTATTTTGGGATTTAATTTTTTTGATATTTTCTTTAACTTCTTCGGGCGATAGAGTAAGTACATTCGGATAGATACCGAACAATCCCAAACCAGCCACAGTCTGTGCTGTAGTTTTTTCTTGTCCCTCAAAACAATCAACCACTGAGTTGACTGCTTGAAGTTGGTATTCTTGATTTGGATCAAACTTAAATTTCATAATTATTAAATGGTTTTCAAATCAAGGTTAAGTGATAGGTTGGCGGCGGTTGTGTCGTCGAGACTACTCTCAAGACAAATAAACAATTTACCCTTGTGAGATTTATCAGTGAGTTCTTTTACAGTTTCAGATGCAAGTTTATTTTCAAGACAGATAAGCAATTGTTGTTCACCATCAGTAACTCGGTAAACATTATTTTTGCCGATAGAGACTTTCTCAACTTTACTGTTTAGCGACAAGCCTTCTTTTACAATGTTCTCGTATACAAGACTCATGTCATTTTCTTTATCGAACAATTGGGTCTGCTTTGCCTTGTTCAAATAATCAATAAAGGCTTTTTGATTTTCTTCTTGAGACTTTTCAGGATCAAAAACAAAATTATTTTCAGGATAGTTAGATTTACTAAGAGCAAAGACTTTGAACCCAGCATCGATTTTATTAGGTTTGTCTCCATAACCTTTAATGACACGTCGTATGCGCTCTTTTGATATCTCGGCTATATTTTTGTATCCAGCTTGAAATGCCTCAGATTTTTCGTCGAGTATTTCTGGTATCTGAACTAAAACAAACTTCAATTTACTATTTAATTGAAGTACTGCTTGTGCGGTTGAACCTGATCCAGCAAAAAAATCTAGGACTATATCACCATCATCTAGTCTGCTAATCTCAATTAGATATCTTATAAGAGTAGATGGTTTTGGATAATCAAAAGGAATACCTAGCGCTGTGAGTTCATGAGAACCTATTTGGTTAATATGTTCTTCTATTAAACTATTTGGTTTGGCTGATGCATTATTAATTACATCATTCAAATATGTCTTAGTAAAAACATTCCATTTTGCTGGTTGTCCATTTTCATCGATAAGGTTTGACGATTTTACACTTTTGACCACAATCCTATCTCTTTCTTCATTAAACTTACTCTTGGTCCATCTCCATATTCCATCACCGAGAACTGGTCTTTCTGGTGGAAATGTTGATCCAGGAGGAATAACCTTACTTCCATCAGGACATTCAATGTAAAACCTTTGATCTGGATTACGATTCTCAATAGTAGACATGTAGAGTCTAACTAATTGATATTTTTCACCCTTTCTTGGACCGTCTTCATCGACTTGGTCATAAGCCTCATAATTAACACCTCCAAAAAAAGGTTTTGCTTGAGAACGAACCTTTGTATAAGTTAAAACATAATCAAAATTTGGTGCCCAAAAATCTCCTTTATTATTACTTTTCTTAGCAACTCTGGCAGCGCATCCAATAAAATTCTCTTCTCCAAAAATTTCATCCATTAACATTCGTAAATGCTGTACCTCATTGTCATCAATGGATACAAAAATAACACCATCCTCACGAAGCAAGTTCCATGCTAACTTCAAACGAGGATACATCATTGATAGCCAATCACTGTGGTAGCGTCCGTTGGTTTCTTTGTTTGTTGTCACACTTTCACCAGTTTCAGTTTTTTGTCCTGTTTGCTTAAGGTAATCATCAATTGATGAATTAAAGTTGTCCCTATACACAAAATCACGACCAGTATTATAAGGCGGATCAATGTAAATCATTTTTACTTTCTCAAAGTAAGCCTTTTGCAACAACTTCAAAACCTCCAAGTTATCACCCTCGATAAAGAGGTTTTCAGATTCATCCCATTTGATACTCTCATTTGGCTTAGGGTCCAGGGTTAGCTTGCTTGGAATAAGAACACTCTTAATTGCATTACTTTTGCCAGCCCAAGTAAAAGAAAACTTATCTGCCACGTTAACAGATTGACTACTCAATTCTTCAATATACTTTTGTAGGTCAAGAGACTTCTCAAAGAGAGAATCGTCGGAGGTTAAATTAATTTTTGTAGGTTTTTTATTCATATAATTATTTTTTCTTTTTCTTAGTTGGCTTCATGTTCGAGGTTTGCTGCAAGAACTGCGTGAGGTCATCCTCGTTGATACGCCAATATCCGACCTTGGAGGCTTTTAATTTGCCGTCATGAATGTAGCGGAACACAGATCGTTCGCTAACACGCAATGCTTCGGCTACTTCTTTAACGCTGAGAAATTTTGTGTTGGTCATAATGGTTTTCTCCTATTTACATTTTACTCCTTCAAAAACCCTGTGTCAAAGTGTGTCATGTTGTTTCTTGATTAAATAATACGGTGGGAGTATAATAAATACGCTACCCATATAAGTTAATTATCCTGCTGAGGGCAGATGCGCGTTTTTTGTGTATCACATTCGTTGTGACCAAAGACGGGCAACTGTCCCTGCCACAACGTCGCCCTCACGGGAGTTGACTTATGTGGGTAGCCAGGTCAACGGTTGCCCCTTTTTTGTATTTGAGGCAAGCGTATAGTCGAAAACCTGAATTAATAAATTTAGGAAAAACTTTATGCTATTTAATGTAATTTTTGCACTAGCAGTTTTATTTGTTGCTGATATGTTATGGCGTCGCTATAAGAAAAATAAACAAATTAAACTTCTCAATAACCCTGATTTTTTAATAGAACAAATTGAAGAGAAAAAAGCCAAATTCATACCAACTGTAACTAAGTCTTTCGAAAGATCGAATTGGGATGTATACGCTGATATTCTTAAAGATGTTGACCAAGTAGAGTCACAATTTTTGCAACTAAAAGAGAGGTATGTACACGATAAGGAAAAGTTGCTGAATATAATCAGAGACTATGATAATTATTTAGCCAGCCAAAGTACTTTGTATTGGGCTTGGCGAGCGTTAGATGTAGACCTAGAGGATGGTGCCAGTGATAGATTTGATGACGAGGCTAAAGAACCAAGAATAAGGATAAGTGAAATAAAAAAACGTTTTGATAAATTAAGTAAAGAATAATTTGCGCCAGGGCAAATGTTCGATAAATACTGTCAAAAAGAGTAAGATGTAAGTAATATGGATGTCACCAAAAAACCCACAATTCGGGAGGTTGCTCTTGGCGTAAGAAAAATTATTGATAGGTCAGACCGGGTCAGAATTGACCTCGATCAATTACTTTTTTTAATCACACAAGATAAATTTTTTAAGAGCATTGAAAGTGCAAGTGATTTTTTTGACATACCAAAATTAAACGCTTCGGATGACATTAAAGATAAAAATAAGGTTGTAATTTTACTTCCGCATAGACCAACTATTAATTCAAAGTTTTTACAGTCACTCAGTCAAGAAAAACAAGATGAAATTGAGAAGTACATATACAAAAATATCCTTAAAAAATGGTACTTAAATTTTAATTTTTACACATTCATAGAGTGGTGCTTTTTGTACAGACAAAAACCATCAGAGGATTTCATCTTAGAGCCAAATCCTAGAATGTATTTTTTGTATAAGAAATACCCCTTGGAATTTTTGCGCAATAGCCATACGACTAGTGATATTAATTTTATGCTCACTCAGGTCAGAGTTAATTGTGGTTTTTTTACACCAAAAGACAGCGATGGACTACTTTCAGACATTAAATTTATTATGTCCATCAACAAAAATAAACATCGTGGTTCTCGAGACTTAAAAAAGAAATTTGATGATTCGCTTGGACTTACAAAGTTAGGGTCGATTTACCGTGGTTCAACAAATGGGACCAAGACAACTACACGCTTTATTGCTATGGATAAATTGGATGAAATGAAACCAAATGAATATGCTTCTGATGACGAAGTAAAAGCGGAACGGGAGAGAATGAAAAAGCAATTTCAAAGACTTAAGTCAAAATACCGTAGTGTTTTGAAAAAATAAGGTCCCCATACCAAAACCAGAATAAATCATAATGACTTCAATAGAGATATTGAAGTTTTTTATTTTGATATTTCTAGTTGGATGTCAAACCTGTTCCTCTTCTAAGGCGGATGGTGACATCCAAACCGCTCTTGGGGGCGGAACAGGTTTTTTAATTAAGGACCCAATCTGGTGGAAAGGTCGGCGTGTCCATGAGCCTCCACTGGCAGCCAAGTTAAATCATGGAAAGGGTGACGACGTGTCCACGGGTGATGTTGTCACATCTATCAATATCGTTTTGCGCAAGGTTTCTGACGATATTGGGATTATACGGGACCAAGGGTGGCGATGATCAGAGTTAGGCTCGCAAGGCAAACCTCGTAGCCAATGGAGGTCTTAGAGTGGAAACCCATGAGATTCCGAGAGAAAACGGGTTACAAAATCTCTAGCAAAAAGCAGTCTTCAGACGGCTAAGGGCTCCTCAATGTCTCGGGTGATGTTGTCACCAAGTAAATAACTATGATTAGTCAACAAGCATTACAAGAATTCAAAGCGATCTACGAAAAAGAGATCGGACCAGCACCAGACGAACAAGTCTTGGTGGCTTTGGCTTGTGACTTGTTGACCTTGATGGATAAAACCTACAGACCAATAAAAAAGGAATGGGTCGAAAAGCACAAAAACAAGCAAATTGAAAAATATGAGACCACAATGGCTAGAGGAACTTCAAGACAAAACACTTGAAAAACTCAAATATCGAAACTTGAATGGAACCTTTGCGAAAGGTAACCCTGGCGGTCCTGGCAGACCAAAAGTTGATTACCTTAAACGTGCTGGAATATACCGCAAGATACCACTTGAACAGATGGATCCTGAGACCAGAGAGTTATCACTAAGAGCAGAGCATGGAGATTATAAGGCATTAAAAATAATTAAAGACTCACTTAAAAATTGCGCTGGGGCAAAATAAAACGGCAGAAAATGGGAAAAGTCTTCTAAGGAGTGGTGAAGAAATTTCCCCAGTGCAAAAATAAACGGTGAAAACAGGATAACGCAAATTACCTCGAGGTAATCCAAACATTACCTCAAGGCAACAAATAAACGGTGAAAATGGGCAAAATCACACAAAAGCCACTGGAGTAATACTAATCCACTAGACTTCCTCGATAAATTAAGGCATGTTCGTAATAAGGAAAAATCTATGAAAAACCTACAAAATAACCAAATTAAATACTTCATTTATGCCCGTAAGTCGAGCGAGGATAAAGAAAAGCAAGTTGCATCCATTGAGGACCAATTAGAGGTGCTTAACAGGATAGCGACACAAAATAATATCAAAATAGTACATGTATATGAGGAATCACAATCAGCCAAAAAACCAGGTAGACCACAATTCACCGCCATGCTCGAACGGATTATTAAAGGCGATGCTAGTGGGATACTTTGTTGGAAACTTGATCGTCTGGCTCGTAATCCTATTGATGCAGGTCAAATAAATTGGCTACTTCAACAAGGCACAATACAAATTATCAAAACCAACGAAAGGGATTATTATCCAAGCGACAACGTGCTTATGATGCAGGTTGAACTTGGTATGGCTAATCAATACATTCGTGACCTATCGTCGAATGTAAAACGAGGACTGGCAAAAAAATTACGTGACGGATGGCTCCCAGGCTTAGCACCAATCGGATACCTAAACGATAAAACAAACGAAAAAGGAAATCGTACCGTTATGAACGATCCTGACAGATTTGTACTGGTCCGCAGAATATGGGACCAAGCCCTAACTGGAAATTACACAGTGCCTCAATTGTGGGAGTATGCAAGAAAAGAATTAAACTTAACAACTGTACAAAGGCGTAACTCAGGTGGTAAGCCAATATCAAAGAGCGCGATGTACTCTCTGTTAACAAATCCATTTTATTACGGAATGATTCGCTATCCTGAAAAGACAGGTGAACTACACCAAGGCAGGCATGAGCCAATGATAACAGTTCAGGAATTTGACCGCGTGCAAGATATTATCGGAACACGCAACGCAATAAGACCGCAAAAAGAAAACTTTGCTTTTACAGGACTTATGAAGTGTGGTAATTGCGGATGTTCAATAACCGCAGAGAATAAAGTAAAACATTGTAAGAATGGTAACTCCCATTACTATACCTATTATCATTGCACAAAAAAGAAAGTAGACACTAAATGTGATGAGAAATGTGTAGAATTGCGAAGTCTTGAAATTATGTTTAAGGAAAAATTAGAGGATTTGAAAATATCTGACAATTTTAAGTCTTGGGCAATTAAGCATTTGCATGAAATAAGGACTACTGAGGCAGATAGTAATAAAATAGCAATGAATGTAGCAACAAAAGAACTATCGAGTGTATCAGAGCAAATAAAAGCACTTACTTTGAATTACATGTCGCCTCAGAACATAAACAGATCAATAATGACTGAGATTGAATACTTAGAGTTTAAGAATGATTTATTAAAAAAGAAAGAAATTGCTGAGAGTAAACTAAAAACAACAACAGACGAAGTCGAATCATGGGTTGAACTTAGTGAAAAAACTTTTAACCTCGCATGCTATGCGACCATTTGGTTTGAAAATGGAACTAATGAGGACCGTAAAGCAATAATGTCTTGTTTAGGCTCGAACCTCACACTAAAAGACGGAAAAGTCCAACTATACTTGCATCCTTTCCTAGAAACACTAATTGAAAATAAAAAATACGTGACTATCGAGAATCAAAAGGTTAGAACCTCTGAAAACTCAATGTACATAAGACAAAACCTCGCTTTAGGCGAGGTTGAGTCAAAGTGGCTCCGCGAGTAGGGATCGAACCTACGACCAACGCGTTAACAGCGCGCTGCTCTACCGCTGAGCTATCGCGGAATATTGTTTTGTTTACAAATATATCAACAGATTTGAGTTTATATATTTAGCGCGCTTAAGCGCACTGAACTATAATCTTTTTGCCGCTGAACTACGCAAGGATCTACCTATTACTAGCTAGATACCGACTAGGTAAACCCAA
>JACCDG010780970.1_pt1 | contig 13924 bp, 7 predicted proteins | sample 7442471 | NCBI WGS metagenome assembly JACCDG01 (sample SAMN15323444, study PRJNA562643) | freshwater metagenome | isolation source: river surface water | place: USA:Blue River Watershed | collected 2017-08-17
GTGGTTGTTTGAGAAGTAAACCATAACCCTTTAGGTTGAACTGAAGAACCTAAGAAAAGTTCTACAGGATTTAGAATAGGTTTGTAGTCGATAATTTGAAAATCAAACCCTTGAAATGCGTTCAGAGAAAAATTTGATTTGCCTGATGATGAGATTTCTTCTGCGTCGTTGATATGAAGAATATCAGATGTTCCTACAAAACTAATCCCTCCTACTTTTTTATAACGCGCAAGTTCATTATCCGCAACAGCACCGGCAATGTGAAAAAACACTTCGGACTTGGAGTAAGGTAAAGAAGAATTTATTTTGATCGCTTTCTGAGCAATTTGATTAAGGTGAGCATAAAATTCTGCCAATTCTCTTCTAACGCTTGTTCGTCCTCCCATATCTTTCCAGCGTATGCGTTTTAAAGCATATTCATTCACTTCGGTCGCTATGTGTTCGTCATAAACATTACCCATAATCATCGGAACAAATAAGTCTGATGTCAGACGCAGTGTTAGTTTTTCCCATAAATGATGTTTATTTAAGTAGTCGGCCATTTGAGAAAAAACGTTCACAGCATCAGGACCAATTAAATAAATGCCATTTAATACTGGGTATTGATTGAGTGATGGGTTATGCAAATTAAAATGATCTTTGATAAAAGTGAGTAATTTTCCAACGCGTGGTCTTGTTTTTTGATTAGCTTGCAGTGAATTAAGATCAACCCCCTCGAGAAGTTCAATAACTTCCCTTTGCCCCGTACTATTAACGCGGGCATTGATTAAACTAGCTTCACTTAAGACACGGCTATTCACGCGTGATGTTAACATGGTGATGCCTGAATTAGGAAATTCAGGGATAGGGCCAAAGTAGGCATCACGCGTGTTGATCATAATGTGCCCTGCTTTATGCGTTACATTATCGGGTATGGATCCATTGCGTGCGGCACGGTAGCCATTACTAATACCTAAATCAAGTAATGAATTTTGTACACTGCTTTCTTTCGAGGCGTGTGTTCCATGAAGCACAACCATGATCCGTAATTCATTCCAGGGTCTTAAATTAGGGTAACGTTCTTTATACGTTGCATAATTGGTTTTAAGTTGTTGCATGATATCCATATACGCATTGGCACTGCCTTGATAGTCAGATGCCATGACTAAGGCTGGGATATCTTGACGGATTAAAGAGCCTCTTCTACTTTCGACATAATTTTCAAGCGCTTGATGATTTTCTTTTTCTTGAGGAATAATCACGATCATATCAACACTGGGCGGATGACTTAGATCTAATTCTCGACGTGTTTGCTCAATTCCCTCTTGTTGTGCTAAAGAAATAATGTCGGCGTCTTTATCTTTAGTGATGACCTGATTTCCTGAAGGGTTAAGCATGTCTGTAAGATCTTTTCTTAATTTATTGATGACAGAGGCCATTTCACTATTCCATTTCATCTTCATTACATCGAGATGAGGATGCCAATAGGCCCCGTATGACATGCCGAGGGTAACAAGACCTAATAATGAAAGCCCTCCGACTGTTATGCCAGGAACTCCCAATAATAAGCACACGGCTGTAACAACAGTTGCTCCCAAACCTAGTAACGACAACGATCGACTGTAAAAACTACGCATACGGTATTTAATACGGTCATCCCGTGATACAGGGTCATAGCTGGTTCTCCCATTATCCGTTACATTTTTGAGGAGTTGAACGCTATCATTCACTAGCTGGGAAGGTTTTTCGTAGAGGCCATCAATGAGAGCATTTCCCTCTTCTAATAATTTAGGTAGTTCATTCATAAGCTGCTGTTGAGATTTATTCCAGAGGTACTTATATAATAAAATAGCCCTGGATAAAGGATAAAGCATCGTCCTCTCGGTCCAATGATTATTCGGAAATTTATAACTCATAACTTTTTCAATATTCCCCCGATACGCTAAAATGCGTGAGAACCTCGAGGAATAATTGATATTATCAAATAGAACATCAATATCATCTTCTAATTTTAACCGTTGAAAACGGGTTAATTTATCTGATTGAATGCGTTTCTTAAGAACAGAGAGTGTTGTTAGTGCGAGTACATTGAAATAAGAAAATGTTTTTTGATAAAGATCATTCTTAGGGGCCTCTTTGCCTTCACTCCACATTAAATCGGGTGAATACGGCATATCATTCAAAACCTCCTCGGCGTAATTTAGAATAGTATTAAAATCATTTAAAATTGTTTCAATGGGTAGATTTTCTTGTTTCTCCCAATTTGATACCAATTGATACCAATTTTTTAATAAATCTTCAGTTGAATTATAGACCCTGTTTGGAGGAGGAATAATTAATGTGCGTGGCCTGTCTTCTCCGTCTAATAATTTATTATAGAGTTCTTTAATTAAAGCCTCTTCGCTGGCACGACGTAGCCACACGCGATAATGCAATCCTTTAAAAAAGAATCCCAATGGAATTAAAGCTAGCGCAGGAAGTGTTCCTAATAAAACTAAAGGAAATTTGGGAACAGTTTGATCATTGCTTTTAATATTCTTTGCAATGATGTCTCGTGTTGTAATTAGGTCTTCAAGCATTTCTTTGGTTTTGCCATCATTTGTACGTGCCAATTGATTCGTGATATGGGCATTAATCTTGAGCGGGTCTATTTCATAGTCAAGCAATGTAATGATATTCGATAATTCTTGTTTTTCCCGAGGGGTTTGTAATGCCTGACCAGCATAAAATATTGCTTTATAATGCAAACGTTCTTGAACAACATTAAGTGCAACGCGTGTTGCAGCTACATTAATTTGTGCATCACGATAATTATCTCCCCGAGGATCTTTTACTACATGTAATTCAGGAGCTGAAAATGTTGCCAAGCGCATATTTAACGCCCACTCGGCTTGTGTTCGAGCGTAAAGTTTTTCTAATGCCAAACGGCATGTGAGCGTATTGGCTGAATCGTTTATTGATCGAATGTCTCCTCTTAATGTATCTTTCCAAGACCTCGATTCAATAAGTTGTAAAAGTCGTGCGTCAGTAGAATTGAGGTATGTTGTTAAGACGAGCATGCGTCCTTGAGGTGATGCCATTAAGCGATCAATGATCGCCGCACGCTGGGGAGTTTGCAGTGTAAGTATACGGGCTAATTCAGGAAGATTGCGCGATGATGAAATATATTGGTGTTGGGCATCACTACCAAGTGAATTGAAATAATCTAGTTCCTGAGCTAATGTTCTCTGCCCTGAAAGTTCATATAATGGGGATGTTGATTCTGAAGACCGTTGATTTAAAGTAAGTTTATCCGCTGCTTGCTTTGCCTCTTTATAAAGTTTTGGATAAATATAATTACCCATTTGTTGCCATTGGGCTGATTTAGTTAGAAAGTCTCTATTTTGAGTGGCATTCTCACCAATCTCTACATACGTGATAATATCTCTATCAGAAACAATCTTGCCAAGTTCTTTAAACCAACCTGGGCGAAATATTTCATCGATGCTGGATATAGCCTCCTTGCGAACAATGGAATCATAAATTAATGTTAGTAATCCATTGAGATGACTATCGCCTGGATGAGTATTAATATAGGAACTTAATGCATGATGAATCTGTGTTAAATCATCAGTGTCCCAGAAATCACTTTGAATGAACTTTGCTTTTGCAGCAGAATTATCCGGCTCTTTAGCTAAGAATGTTAAGAACACTTTATTGGCTATTTCAGGATTATCTGGCAATAATCCTCGAAGAGATTGTGGATTGAGGGTAAGTGTATCCGCTAATGACTGAAAACCTAAATCCATGAGCACTTGATGATGACTTGTTGCGGCATGATGAATCGTTTGAATAATAAAATTTAGTCCCTGGTCCTCACGCTCTCCCATGAATCTTAATATTTTCCACATCACATCGCTGTAGGCTGTATGCAAGACAATGTCATGTACTGCCGTCATAAAATTTGTATCATTTTGATATTCATTAAAAAAATGATTAAGGGCATCGGCACGTACAAAGATATTGGGGTCTTCAATGAGAATGCGTTTGAGGCTCGTTAAAGAATCTATCGTTGATCCTTCGGGAGTATTCTGCATTAAAGCCCAGGTGCTTGCGGTGTCTTGTGTTAATTGATAGCTAACTTCTCCCGTTGACATAAAACGATTAGGCGCATTTTCTTTGTATTCTTCGGTGTTAAGAGAAGCTATAGGCTGATTAATGAATGTATCTGGCAATGCCTGTGTTGATGTTACTGTAAGTGAACTGAGTGTGTTACTTGGTGCGGCTTGTTCGGGTCCTAATAGCCCCATTTTTCTTAACCGCGCTTCTTCTTTAAAATAACGTGCTTTTAAATCAATAAGGCTTTGTCCTAACTTAATCATTTCAATGCGTTCATCAATGGATTGATACGGTAAGAATATATCAAGACGTTTTGCCTTAGCTTGCCATACTTGGGTTGCTTGTTCATAAGCTACTTGTGTTTGTTGTATTTGAGCGCTTAAATTTCTTAAACTACCAATGGCTTCCCCTAATTCTTGGGATAGTTCTCCCTCGGTTTTTTCCTGATTCAGTTGACCTTTCTTTTGCTCTAAGGCCATTAATGCTGCTTTTGTTTTAATCGTCGAGTCGAATAAAGGAATTTCAATGTTTGCCAGTGAATTTCCTCCACCAGTTAATGTGGATGTGCGTAGCAGCGATTCATTGGGGGAAAAATTATAAAGAGGATTGTATCCTCCTCCATCACTGACGTATAAACTCGCCAAATTAAGGTCGGGCAATTGATTTAATCCCTGTAACTTCACCGTCATATCAATCGCTTTACTTGCGGCTATGCTTTCCTTCATGCGGGAATTAGGACTATTGGTACTCGTGAGTGTTGTTCTTAATTGTGCTTCGGTTGTTTCATCAATGGCTGTGAATGGTTTATTCCATGGTAATTGAGCACCGATCGTTTGATGAAGATTCGTCGTTGAATTGCCAACGGCAAAGTTTAAAGCAATGGTGAGTTTGTCTTTCTTGCCTTCTAAATCAGCCAGTTTGCTTTTTGTTTCTTGAATGTGACGTTCTAATTGATCCTCATCCGTTTTTAAACTAAACCCTGTTTCTTGACGGGCTTTGATCACATCACGGGATTTCTCTAAATCACGTAATAATTCTTTGATTTGATCGATCTTTTGTTGAGCTGCTCCTAAATCGATTAGGATGCCCTGCGTCTCATTGACCTGACGGTATACTTCTGTTTCCATATGATGATAGGCGATTTGGGTCATTTGTACTGCTAAGGCGGTTTGTTTATTGACCTTACCCGAGACGAGATCAATGATGTTCCCTGCAATCTGATAAACAACTGGTATCGCTGAACCAATGGCATTGCCAGATTGAATGCCTCCTCCTACCATATTATTAACCATACCCTTAAAGCCGCCACCAAAGACCAACTTACCTTCCTTCATCCATACTCCACCATTAAGGCTAAAACGTGTAGCACGAGGTAAATTCTCTTCTTGTTTCTTCTTAAGGACTTCAATGGCTTCGAAGCCTGTGACGAGTTGATTGCTATGAACTAAGCGATCAACATCGGATAAGGCTAAAGATAATTGATAGGTATTAGTCTGTGTTGCTAAAGGTGTTGACACTAATGACGTCGGTGCAACTAAAGATGTGTGTTGAAGTGTTGCGTTTTTAGCTGGTGGCGGTGGAAGACTTGGTATGGCAACATAGCTTTGTTCTTTATAAACTAAAGCTAAGGCATCATTAATAAGAGTTCTTTCAGTATCATTGCTTGGTAAAATAATCTGGGTTGGTAAATTAGGTTGTAAAATGCCCTGTTGATCATAAGCAATAACTTCAATGGCTTGAAAGCCACTTAAATTTAATGAATCACTATAAGGAGCTTGATTAACAGCGACGACCTTGGCGGGTAAACGAATTCCTTGAGGAGTTTGAATAAGTATGGGATCCCCTACTTTAATATTCAATGTATTAGGAAAAAGAATAGGATTCTTAATGCCTTTGATATCACCAATAAAGGCAGTGCCTGTTGAGATGCGTAAGAGTTCATCTTGGCTTTGAAATACCCTGGAGCCATGCGCGGATAAATGACTGACGATTCCATTACTTGGGGCGCGAATTGATAATCGTTGAATTACCTCTTTAAGATTAGCAAGTCGTGATACAAAAGCAGCCCGTTCAATTGATAAACGGTCAAGCTCCTCACGGGTGATCAGTTGAACACCTGTTGTATCTTTTGCCTGAGCAATTTGTATATCAATATTTTTGATCGCTAAACGAATGCCTTCATATTCTTGATCATAATGTGTATGGTCAATGACAGCGACAACTTGACCTTGTTTAACAACTTGCCCTTCACGGACGAGAAACTTTACAGGTCCATCGCTAGGGGCCTTAAGGGCATGGTGTTGCACTTCACGCACAGAGGCTAGTGTTTGACTATTACCGACGATAGTTTGCAAATTTGTGTAAGGAATTTGAGGCGCTAAGATTTCCCCTTTTAATTGAGCATCTTGATTTAAAGGAATGGCTGTTGATGAAATAGCAACAGCACTCACCTGTGCCCCTTGTTGCAATGGATCAAACGACCAATCAAGATTAATAATATTCAATACGGCTTGGCCATTAAGTGTTAAACCTTCCATTCTATTAAAATAATTAACTGTTGTCGGTACTTTGAAATTAAGACGAATGCGTTGCATATCGTAATACCCAAAAACAGCGTCTCCTTTAACAACTTTCATTCCATTGACGATGCGCAGGTCTTTGATACGCAGATCATGCGGGGCGATCACGACATTGGCACTTTGTTCTTGATTAGCTTTGGCGAGTTTTTGAGTGATATCATCAACATGATGTTGAGCTTTAACAATTTCTTGAGCGCTTGCGGCCTGACTATTAAATAATTTCTTTAAATCATCTAATTGGCGTTGTCGAATACCAAGCTCTATACGTAATGCCTCGATACGGCCATTTAATTCAGGATCTAGAATAAAACAAATATTTTCCCCGACTTTGTATTCTTTCTTAGTAGGATCAAGACCTGTGATAATTCCTGTGTTCCTCGCAACAACTTGATCTTCGACAGCAATAGGCATGACCGATGTTGATAAAGAATAGGGTTGGATTTTAGAATCCTCTAACACATTTGTCGCCGATACTGCTGGAGGCATTACATTAGCGCTCGGTATTGGTGTTGAAGCAATTGGAGGGATCGGCAGTGTTTCTAATTTAATAGGGGATGGTGTCGGTATATTGATAGGGATTAAATTTGGTAATGGAACATTTGGTGGTGTCGGTTTGAGAGTTGCTTTGACCAATTGAGTCGGAATTGTATTTGAGATTGTTGGTTTTAAGGGTTCTTGTACAGGTGTCGCATTAGTTGCAGGTTGTACGAAAGGAATAATTGTTTCTGGCTTTTGCGGCATGGGATTACCTAAAACAATACGCAATTCTTTAATGGCTTTATCAACAGCAAGACGTGATGGAGATTTTGTAAAAACATGTGCTCCTTTGCTACTAAATTGGTTACGTGCATCGATATTCGATTGAAAGAATTGAGGATCAAGAATAGCTTTACGTAATTGTTGGACTGGGGCTTGTAAATAGGACTCTTGAGGTAAGGCTTCCAATGCATCCAGCAAACTGCGTAAGCGTTCGTAACCAACAGCATCGGGATGATTACCTAGAATATTATTAAGATTATTATCAATATTATTTAATGTTGCTTGCACACGTTGTATTTTCATCTTTGATAAAGGAGTCATTGGTAGAGTTGCTACCACAGGCTGTGGGGTTGTTGAAGAATTGGCAAGAACATTGCTTCCTCCTCCTATCGTCATCAAAGCCCCTGCCATTAAACCCATCAAATTTGATTTTGTCATGCCTCGCGGATTTAACAGAACTGTAATGCCATACATCTTTCTTTTTAAATTATCAATCTGACGAGAAATACCTCCTAAATTAGAAGCTGGTAAGAAATTAACCTGCATGGCGGCATCTACAAATGAAAAACCACCAGAGAAATATTTACGGGGAACTTGTTGTTGTAAACTTTCATCATAATCTTCACGGACAAAGTTATAGGCACCTTTTTTTAAGGCCATCAAATATTGTCTGTAAATCTTCTCTTTGATTTGAGTTTCGTTTAAATTAATTCCTGATATTTTTTTCTTATTCACATAGACTTGATTAACCAAATGTGTTTTGTAACGTTTTTTAAACCAAATGGCTAAAATTAAGGCATTGTACATTTGGCGCAATGATGAAAAATATTCCCCTTCATTCACTTCGCGTTCTAATTCAGGAATGATGATTTCACGGGTTATTTCAGTTGATACGTGGTCAATCTGTTGTTGCGTTGATTGTGTTTTATTTTTCTCAATGCTTAAATAATCTTCTTCCGTTAAAACCTTTAATCGGCTTTCCGCAATAAATGCAGATCCATTTTCTTCATAGACGGTGGCCTTATCTGGGACTACCCAGACTTTATTAAAACTAGTGACAGGAATATTATTACTTCCATATTCCGCTTTCACGCGTTTAAAGACTTTACTCCAAAATGCTTTGCCAAGTTTATGGTCGGGGTATGTTAAAGACGCGGCTAGCTGCTTAAGCATATAATCTTGAATAAGCATGTCACGCCCTGCATTGGTCTTCTCAAATTGAGGGGCAATGATATGGTCTTTCTCATAGGGAGAAAGATTAACCCAAAGGTCTTTTTCTGGGAGGGTTAAAAAACTTAAGAAATACTTAACAAGAAGATTCACCTGCCCTTGATCAATGTTATCTAATTTGCTTTGGTCTTGGGTATCCACAATAAAATTGATCTTAAAGGGATCTTTGGGGTCGATAGAAATGGCTTTAAGGGTAGGTAAAGAATAGATGGCCGAGGACGCCATCAGTGTCCCGGGAGGAAGCATAATGGCATTGTGAGGCTCCGACAAAGCCTGAGCCATATCAGCACAAATCAAATGCCCACTAAAGGTCAAAAGGACACTTAAGCACAGCGCTCTAAACCAGCCATAACGTCGAGGGCTGATCAGAACACCCGTTTTAATACCATATAATACTCTTTTCATTAAACAGAGTATATATGGGCAATATTAAACTTGGGTTATGGGTATGTTAATTTCTCGTTAAGATAGAGCTAATGGAGCCACTAGCCTTGCCTATCTTCAGGCTTTAAATACATGTACAGATTCTCGACTTTGGCGCGTGCCCAGGGGGTTTTGCGTAAGAATGTGAGGCTGGATTTAATACTGGGATTGGTGGCAAAACAATTGATTTTGATACGGCTATGCAAGCCCTCCCACCCGTGTTTCTTAAGTAAACGGGTTAGAATCGTTTCAAGGTTAACGCCATGCAAAATATCTTTATGTTGTTGTTCGTCGACCATTAGTTTAAGTAAGGCTTAATGTTACGGTATACACGTTCAGCGACGCGTTTATAGCCTTCATTATTAGGATGAATATCATCGAACATGAATTTCTGATTCTGTTCAATATCATTAATAATATCGGCAATCAGTAAAACGTGTTTTTCTTTAGCAAGTTTTCTAAAATTAATAAAATAATCCTGCATCGCTTGAGGTTCAAATGTCACTAAGACAACCATGGCCCCATGATTTTGGATTTGATCAAACATTGCTGCTAAATTTTTTAAAGAGTCTTCTTGGGAAATCTGTTTTTTAAAATCATTGGCTCTTTGAGTAATGATGACTATTTTAGGGTTATGAGCCAAAACATCTTGAGGCAAACGCGCTAATTCCTGAGGTGTTGTATTCCCATTAACACCTGCATTGATAACAGGTATATTGACCATTTTACTTAATTGAGATGGATAATCATATCCTGGGTCAGCCCCCTTACCTAAAGTGACGCTTCCTCCAAGACAGACAATGGTGGCACCATTTGAATGACTGTTAATAATATCTTGTTTGCAGCCAGTGATTAAAATGATACCGCTGATGATTAAAAATTTTGAAATAAATCTAGTAGTCACGTTTAGATAAAATTTTTAGTTTGTTAGAATGAAATATTAGGGGCATTCTATCATTATGTAAAATAAAATATAGGGAATCAGTAAAAAGAATTTTAAAAATAGACTATAGAGATTACATCACGCTACGCCATTCATTGATAAATATTTGTGGCTGATGTGTTTCTACTTATAAACTCTTCCCATCAAATTGAGTAATTTTAAACTTACTCGAATCGAAATTATCCAAACATCGTACATTTACAGCTGCGATCTTGGTATTGTCTTTCGGATTTATTCCCTCACCAAAAGGACCACAGCCACATTTAGCACAAAAATGATGTTGAATAACCTTCTTATTAAATACATAGGTAGAAATATTTGCTTCAGGTTTTAAGTTTTAATTGTGCGCGTGGGACAAACCAAAGTGTATGACCACGTCGACGGCATATAGAACAATTGCATTCCATTAAGCCTTCTACTTCTCCTTCAACATCAAAAGCAATATTGCCGCAGTGACAGCTTCCGTGATAGATCATTGTTAATCTCCTTGATAATGAAACGCTATTTTATTTCCATCAAATAACTAATGAGCTGTTTGATTTTACCGGATTGCATGATAAAAACATCACAGAAAGCAAGATTCAAATACTCCCCGCTTTTCTTTTGGGCGCGAACTTTGCCTTCGGCGACGACAATATCAGACTCTTCGACTAATCGAGTAAGTGTAATTACGGGTTTACCTGTAAAAGTATCATTCTCGATTTCTTTATCAAAGGCTGCTTTTCCAATTACATGAAACATTCCTGGAATATCCCAGACTACATCATCAGTAAGGCATGACAAAATCTGGGCGTGATCCAATTTATTGAATCCATCCATGTATTTTTCGACAGTTTGTTTATTGATAGACATACACGTATGTTTCACTAGGTAATTTAACGATGCGAACAACCAGGCCAACAGCAGGGCCTACGTTTCCCCTCTTGAAGATTTGAACAACCCCATTCAATGCGCTTGATTCGTGTCTCTTGTCTTTTAGCAGAGGTAAGCCAACATATCCATTCATTGCGAGCAAGTGGTGTAATATCTTCCCAGGTTGCTAACGCTTTGGGATTAGAGGCTAATGCTTTTTTAAGATCTAGAGGCAGTTTATGAACTGTCCCACCTGATATTTTTTCTTTTGTCATACAATTGAGTATAATAAATGAAGAATGATCTTATCGAACTGCTAACTCAGTGAGTATATCCCAGATTTCACTACTATAATCAACAGCCTCAGGACGTCCGCGCCACCCTAATTCATGCTCCGCAGCAGCTAAAAGGTAATACATTTTTGATTGGCTTAGACGAGGCACAATTTTAGCTTCTTCTCCCAATTTAATTGTCGTAATAAGTGTCTTCAATTTCTTGGTGTCTTTTAATTGACTAAAATAAGAATGATTAAGCAATGATTGTCGTAATTCTCTTGTAGAGATTCTTTTTAGATTTAGCTGCGTGACTAAACGTTCTGCCTTGGCCTCTTTATTGGCTTCCCAAAGTGCGGTTAATAGTTTGAGAGGCTTTATGAAGAATTTCCATAATATCCATAAGCAAAAACAAAAAAGCAAAATACCGCTAATTATACTCAGGATGATTTCAATATTCGAATTTTGCATAAAATAAACAATATTTAACTTTTTTATTATTTACTATAACGCGCCATGCCACCAAAACGGTTATCGCAGTCTTTACGGACTTCATCGATATATTTAAGGTTCGTCTTCTGGATATCTTGCTGTTCTTCTTCATTTAACCATGACAAATAACGTTGAGGTTCATTAGGGTCAGGATCAATGACGGTATCTGTTTTAATCGCAGCTGTCACCGAGGCAATGTCGGCTTTTAGCATACCTAAATCTTCTTGGGTCAATTCTTTGTCCGTCTGTAAGCGCTCATTAAGTTTAGCGACTATCAAACGGTAAAAATACCCTTTAGACTGATGTGTGCAATTGACGATATTGTCCATGCCATTTTGGCACGTCGCAGAATTGGGTCCGGCACAGGTCACCTGAGTTCCCCATTCACCTTTAATCGGATTACTGGTTGGTGTTAATTCAAAATTGCCACTACTTCCATTGGTCTCAGCAGTGACGCTTTTGGAACTTGTCCCCGACTTAGGAAGGGATGATGCCATGCTGTCTACTTGCTGCTTCGCTTGTTTGACCTGATTCGTTTTTTGATTGGCTTCATTGATTTTACTCGTCGTCTGATTGACCACGTCCCAAAGACCTGCGTGGGCAGGAATTGATAATGAACATACACATGCTATAACAATAGCCCTTATCATGAAAACCATATTGATTCTCCTCAATTATAAACCTGATGGTTTGCTGTTACATTCTTTGATAATTTTATTATTAAAATCTAAATGCTGCTTATTAATCGCAGCACGCTCGGCATTGCTTACATAATCATACCAGCGGTAAGGATTATTAGGATCTGGCGGTTCAGCGCTGTCCTTACCTTCTGCGGCAGCCGTACGCCATGCCGCAATGTCTTCTTCCCATTCCTTGCGTTTTTGGTCAGAGACACCTTTAGCAGCTTTCAATTTATTCTCAAGCGTATCCGCAGTGACCTTGGCCAAATGACCTTTAAGTGCATCTGCACATCCCGCATCACGACGCAAGGCTAATAAATTCGTTGAACCTCCACGACCTGCATCAAGATCGGCATACACTTTATCAGTGTTGACCTTAGCCTTTTTATTCGCTGGGGATTTAGATCTATCCACTAATCCGCCGCTCTTAGGTGTTTTTCTCGTTGGGCTTGTCTTTTGACATTCGGCCATCATAGCCTGACTTTGTTTGGAATATTCTGTATTAAGCGCCATTTGATCGTCGGTAGAGAGACGCATCAATGCGCGAGCGGGATTATTCGGATCAACAGGTTTAGGCATCATCGCACCTGATGTGGGTAATTCACGGATAGAGGCAATGTCTGCTTCCCAATCCGCGCGTTCCTTACCCGACGGATTCAAGTCATTCATCTTCTTTTCCATCATGTCAGCCATAATCTTGAAGCGAAGCGCAGTAACACCTTTTAAACAGTTAAATGGCTCTTCTTCTTTTGATTTATTCGCACGATACTGCGCAACAGCTTGTTCACAGGTGAGGGTTTGTTGATCTTGCATCATCTCTGTGCGTTTGCCAGTACCCATATGATCGGCACCCATACATTTATTGTAAATCTTCTTATAAAAAGTTCCATAATCAGCGTTGATACATACTTGGTCTTCCTCGGAAAGGCTCGACGCATTATATTTATCAGATTTATTTTTCTGAGCTTCTCTGACAAGAGCTAACTCTTCTTCCATTTTCTTACGCTTACGATCAGTCAAATGTTCTGTATTTATTTTCTTCTCAATTAAATCGCCTGTTAATTTCATGCGATAGCCTTCAAGTGGAGCCATGCAATTACCTGCTAATTCCATGTAATCCATACACGTCGCACTACGCTTTCCCTCGCAGCTGCCTGTTTTATCATGGTCTTCTAAATGGAGTGGTCGATCAGGATCTTCGGTAGATGATGCTTTTTTTGCTTTGGAGTTTTGAGCAGTATTATTAACAGCCTGTGCAGCGGTTTTAAGGCTATCCATAAAGCCTGCATGGGCGAATGAAATGCTAAACCCCGCATAAACTAAAACAGCCAAACAACAATTCCTGATAAGATTCATTTAATTTAGTCCTTTCTTGTGGCGTATAAAAAAATCAATTTGCTCTCGTCATCCCTGTATTTCTGTCGTTAATAATCTGGTCAACGATCCTTCAGGCCATCCCCACACAAACTCACGCGCTTTTAAGCCAACACGTAATGCTTCTTTGCGATTTTCTTCTCGATCATCAATCACTAGGATTTCAGAAGGTTTATAGCCATATGTCTTCAATCGCTTGATCACATGAGGAAATAAATCTTTTCCGCGTTTACTTTTGCCAAC
>JACCDG010811041.1_pt1 | contig 13923 bp, 13 predicted proteins | sample 7442471 | NCBI WGS metagenome assembly JACCDG01 (sample SAMN15323444, study PRJNA562643) | freshwater metagenome | isolation source: river surface water | place: USA:Blue River Watershed | collected 2017-08-17
ATTACATAATATAACCCAAAGCATGAGTCGCAAAGGTAACTGTTGGGACAATTCTGTTCAAGAGAGATTTTATCGCAGCTTGAAATCTGAGTACCTTAACCATTTAACTTTAAGAAATTATGCTGACGCTGTTATACAGGTTGAAGAGTACATACAGTTTTACAATTATAAAAGGAGACATTCAGCAATTGGATATTTAACACCACATCAGAAATATTCTGAGTATAATTAGGGCAATAAACTGGCTTTAATAGTCTACAGAAATATTATACCATTACAGTTTCATAAGGTACCGAAAAATAAGTTTAACTTACATTTAAAAAAGCGTAGGCTTAAATTTAATTAGAGAAAGTCCCATGAACAGTCTCGCCAAAATATTTTTGGCGATTAAACTCAAAAAAATCTGTTATCAACTTGCCAGTAATCTAATCTAGAGTAATATTTTGTTCTGGCAAATAAAATATTAAACTTAACAAATTCTAGGAAGCTGCTCACCGCTTAACCAATCAACACGCCTCACTCCACCAAATGTAGTTGTCATCGTTACAAAGCTTTCTGTAATACTCGTAATCTCACCAATTATAGTAGCGTTGACACCTAGTGAATTTTGTTGCAGCTTAGCTAAAACCGCATCAGCATCTTTTGCCGCACATAAAATCAGAACTTTACCCTCATTAGCAACATGTAACGGGTCTAAACCTAAAAGCTCACACAACCCACGAACATTTTCATTAACTAAAATCTGTTCCTCTTGAAGATTAATCCCGAGCTTAAAAAAGCTCGCCCACTCATTAAGTGTAGCAGACAAACCACCACGAGTTGGATCACGCATACAACGCACAGCTGGATTAATAGATAAAACTTCATGGATTAAATGATTTAATGCAGCACAATCCGAAACTATATCCGTAGCAAAATTAAGCCCCTGTCGTTGTGACATAATTGCCATACCATGATCTGCAATTGAGCCGCTAATAATTATTTTATCACCAAGTTGAAATTCTGGCTCAAAGCTAATCCAATTCTCAATGACACCAATTCCACTCGTGTTAATAAAAATTCCGTCACCTTTACCTTTTTCAACTACTTTAGTATCTCCAGTCACAATCATAACATTTGCATCTTTGGCAGCTTTAGCCATTGATTGAACAATAGTCCGTAAATCCTTTAGGGGAAAACCTTCCTCAATAATAAAGCCAACAGAAATATACAAAGGTTTTGCACCTGATACTGCTAAATCATTCACTGTACCATTTATCGCCATAGAACCAATATCACCACCATTAAAAAATAATGGTGACACAACATAACTATCCGTTGAAAAAGCCAGCTTGCCATCAATAGTGGGTAAAATTGCTTGATCAGACTGCTTAGCTAAAAATTCATTATCAAATTCTTTAAGTATCAATTGATTCAACAACTGATACATTGCTCGACCACCAGCACCAATGGTCAAATCAACATTCTCTTTAAAGTTAATTTTCATTCTTAAATTACCTTTTAAACGCTATATTGGTAGCTTGCAGCACAAGCACCTTCACTCGAAACCATACAAGCCCCCATAGGATGCTCAGGAGTACAGGCTAAACCAAATAATTTACAATCACGTGGCTCTTTTAAACCACGTAATATCTGTGGACACTCACAAGCCTTAACATCATCGCTATCAAATATTGGAATTACAAAACTTACTTCAGCATCATAGAATGAATACTCCTCACGTAGCTTTAAGCCGCTGCTAGGGATACTTCCAAGTCCACGCCAGCTAAACTCTTGACGAAGCTCAAGAACTTCGGCGATCATACTTTGTGCTTTAAGATTGCCACTCACAGAAACCGCCCGCGAATATTGATTAATAATTGTAACTTTATCCTGATTTATTATATCCACCAAAAATAAAATTGACTGAAGTACATCCAACGGTTCAAAACCAGCTATTACAATTGGTTTATTATATTCATCTGAGACTTTTTTGTATGCATCAGAACCAATAACAATACTCACATGTGATGGACCAATAAAACCATCAATCTGCACTTCATCACTATTTAAAATAGTAGACATAGCAACAGGTGTTAAAACATGATTACAAAAAACTTTAAAATTATCTAAGCCCCTACGTTTGGCCTCAAGAATGGCGTGTGCTGTTGGTGGTGTCGTAGTTTCAAAACCAATCGCAAAAAAGATAATTATTCTATCTGGATTTAGCTGTGCTAATTCTAAAGCATCCGCTACAGAATAAATAATCCGAACATCTGCACCACGTGATTTGGCTTTAATCAAGCTATCTTGGTGATCACCAGGTACACGCAACATGTCTGCATAAGAGCAAAAAATTATATTTTCTTGGAGAGCTAACCAAATTGCTTGATCGACGCGTGGAATTGGTAACACACATACTGGGCACCCAGGCCCATGAATTAATTTAATATTACTCGGCAAAAGTTGATTTAATGCATAACGATGGATTGCGTGAGTATGTCCACCACAAAACTCCATTAAACGATAACTTCGCTCAGGATTTACATTTTCACGAATCTGCTTTAGAATTTTTCGCGCAACTTGCGAATTACGGAATTCATCGATATATTTCACTGATAGCGCTCCTCATCCATTAACTCATCAAAATATGCCAATGTTTTTTTGGCATCATCTTCGTCTAATTTACTCAAAGCATAACCGACGTGGACGATAACAAAATCTCCCTCTTTAACCTCATCCTGAATTAAAGCTAATGAAATTTCTTTCTCGACACCTGCGAGTGAAGTTAGCGCCATTTGATCATCTAATAATTTAATAATTTGCGTTGGAACAGCTAAACACATAACACTTCCCTTACTTTTAATTTTTTCGTAACGTTTGCGCACCATACCAAGCTTGGCCAAAACTGATACATTCGTCATTTAAAGGTAATTGATATGGAACAAGCAACTCAATTCCTAAAAGTTTCAATTTTTCGCTCAATCTAGATAATAAATAACGGCTCTGCCAGCAACCACCGGAAATAGCAACTTGACGAATTCCATGCAAGGAACAATGAAAAAGTATCCATTTTTCAATAATAACATTCAAGTTACCATAAAATAAATTAACTGCCCGCGGTATATTTTTTTCAACAACACCAACTTGATAAATTAATTTAATTAATAAATCTAGATCTGGTTTACCAGCTAAATCAAGCTTAGCGTGATCAAAATCAATTTCGATATGCTCTACCATGCTTTCTAACATCAACGGAGCTTGGGATTCATAACTACTTATACTTAAAATATTCAAAAGAGCTGCTATACCAGAAAAATAGCGCCCCATGCTACTTGATGTCGCAAAATATTTACATTTTATTAAACTCATGACCATATCCGATTGCTGATGCTGTAACAAATGCTCTGGGATTGGCAAATTATTCTCGATACACATAGCTAATGCAATTCGCCACGGTTCCCGCTCAGCAATATCACCACCAGGAATTTGCAAGGTTGGCAATTGAGAAATTAGTTCAAAACTTAAATTATCACGATTAAATTGAATTAATTCACCACCCCAAGCTTCTCCATTTAATCCATAACCATAACCATCTAAAATACAACCGAGTACTAGATTTTCTACTTTTTTACCACAAGACTCTGCATTGGCAATTACTGAGGCAAAATGTGCAAAATGATGCTGTAGTTGCAGCTGTGGTAAATTAAACTCTTCTGCATACTGACGAACAAAGAAGTCAGGATGTAAATCAGTAACAATTAACTCTGGTCTAAAATTAAATATTTTTTTATAATGTGCTAGAGTAGCTTTAAAATATTTAATCGTATGTTCTGAACTCATATCACCAAGATGCTGTGACATAAAAGCTTTATTTTCACGAGTATAGCATATGGTATTTTTTAAATGTGCGCCCAGAGCTAAGACTTGTGGCAATTTATACGAAAAATAAAATGGCTTTGGTGTAATTCCACGTGCACGCCGCAGAAAAATATCATGCCCTGCACTAACTAACATCACCGAATCATCTATTTTCATTTCAATTTTACGATTATGACTAACAACTAAATCTGCAAGCTGGGATAATTGCAACATTCCATCATCTTCATCGCCAATTATTGTCCCACCAGATAAATTTGCGCTAGTTACAATCAAGGCTAAGTCATTAGCCTGAGTTAGCCATTTACTATCCAGAGGTTTTCCCAAAAGAAGATAAAACAAGATATAAAACACTGGACTGTTAGGTAACATTAGGCCTAAAGTGCTAATTTGTGGTGCAACCTCGTGCGCAATACTTGAATTATATTTCTTGGGTAGAAGAACAATCGGTACAGCTGTGGCTTCTAGCAAAGCACACTCATGAGCAGATACCTGAGCAAAATGAGACGAAATTGAGGCTGTATTTAATGCCATTACAGCAAACGGTTTATCAGGACGATGTTTACGATTACGTAACGTTTGTACTGCGCACGAATTAGTGGCATCAACTAATAATACATATCCACCAGTACCTTTTAATGCAACAATTTTGCCAGCTTTAAGCGCAACAATAATTTCATCAAATGAATGACTAAATTGCGGACCACAATTAACACAAGATGTTGTTTGGGCATGATAACGACGATTTAGTGGATCGGTATATTCAGTATGACAACTGCTACATAGCTTAAATTGGTCTAATGTTGTTGCAATACGATCATAGGGAAGATTTTGGATAACTGTGTATCTTGGTCCACAATTCACACAACTAGTAAAAGGATACAGATAGTATTTGCTATTTGGATTAAATATTTCTTGCAAACAATCAGAACAAACATGGCTATCTGGTGGCATAACAGTATCGTTAATTTCACCACTCAGGCTAGATTTTATTTCAAATTCAGTTTGCTCTATATTAAGATGATAAGAGCTAGACTCTATGCTATCAAGGCTTGCCACTCTAGATAATGAATCTTCCAATTGGGAAATAAAATTTTGAGGTTCTGGAGTAGATAATACGACCTCAACACCCAAAGAAGTATTTCTCACCCAACCTTTCAGACCAAGCTGCTGTGCAACTTTATAAACTGTAGGTCGAAATCCAACGCCCTGGACGGTTCCATTGATTAAAAGCTTACAACCAGCAACTGACATTTTAGCTAATCAATTAAACTAAATATGCTTTAGCCGCATTCAACCAAGCAATCCATTCTACAAAACCTAAATTAGCCGTGGAAGATAATTTAATAATCTTGGCTTTAGGATTAATTTTACGGATATTTGCTTCACATTCTAAAATATTAAACTTTAAATATGGCAGTAAATCAGTTTTGGTAACTATGACTAAATCAGCACCATAAAACATATCCGGATACTTTAATGGTTTATCTTCACCCTCTGTGACAGAAATCAAAACTACTTTAGCATGCTCACCAAGATCAAACAATGCTGGGCAAATCAAGTTACCAACATTTTCAATAAAGACAAAACTGCCAGTAGTAATAGCCAAATGCTCTAAAGCATGACCAACCATATGTCCATCCAAATGACACATTTTTCCAGTCTGAATTTGATAGGCTTTAGCACCTGCTTCACGAATACGATTAGCGTCCAACTCAGTATGCTGGTCACCCTCAATAACATAGATTGGCGAAGATGAACTAAGCTGTTTAATAGTTTCCTCTAAAAGTGTAGTCTTACCAGAACCAGGACTAGAAACAAAGTTTAAAGCAAGAGCACGGAGTGAATTAAGATAATCACGATTTTGCGTAGCAAAACGATTATTTTCAGAAAGAATTTCAGCTTCGAGATTAATTACATTAGAATGTTCGTGATGATTATGTTGATGCTCATGATCATGATTCAAATCGCTACCGCAACCACAAGTTACACACATAATCAAACTCCTTTATAATCTAATGCCTTGATTGTAACATAAAACCACATAACATTCATGGTTAAAATCTTTATTCAATTAAACTATATGACTTAATTAGTAACTCTCTCCCTTGTAAAATTTTATAATTACCAAATGATGCGCAATTCGGACATGGATCATATAAACTATATAGCTCATACTCATTCAAACATTTATCGCACCGAGCAACACCTTGAATTGAATTAACTATGAGGTGTAATTCTCTTCCAGATAATTTATTCGCTACCACAGGAAACCAGAAACATAATGACTCTATATCAACGCCAGCCAAGGAGCCAATTTCGAGAGTGATCTCAGCAATATTTTTGAGCTGATGATAATTAGATTTTTCAACTTGCTTAATTATACTTTCACATAATGAAAATTCATGCATCTCATCCTATCTTTCAAATAATTAGCAAATTAAGAATTTATCAACTAAAACTTCTATGCTTTAAAATAATCTCTGTAAATATTTATATATTTAGAGTACAGTTATCTACGTCTAGGAGGAGTTAATTCAATAACATAAATAATTTGTGCACCGACTAATAGAATCAAGACAGAAAGATACAACCAAAGTAAAAACACTGGTAACATTGCCAAAGATCCATACAGTAAATAGTACTCTTCTTGTAAATGGCGCATTGAATATGAAAAGTACGCCTGTAGACATGCAAAAGCAAATCCAGCGAGAGATCCAGCACCAATCGCATGTTTCCAACGTACCGCCTTACTCGGTAAAAATTTATAAATAAGAATAAAAGACATGAGTGTTACTAGATTACCTGCCAGCATTGCTAACATTGGATTAATATCTTCATTTTGAATTATTAACTGAAGAAACTCCACACCTAAAGCTATCGTATAGACTAATAATGGACCGCCAATAAAAAAACAAGTAAAAAGTAACAACGATTTAATCAAGCTACGTTGCCGCTTGATATGCCACATTTGATGAATATGTTGCTCAACCGTAAACATCATACCATAACAAGTACCAAGCAACGAAAGCAATCCTAAAATTGAGAGACGACTAGAATGCTTAAAAGAAAGCCTAAAAAGATCATAAATCTGATGCCCGGACTGCGGAATAAATTTACTAAAAAAGTAAATTTGAACATCATTAATTAAGTCATTTGAAATTGGCAACCATGTGCTAATGCTTGCCATTGAAATTGAAAAAGGAATAAATGCTAATAACAAGGTATATGACAGGCTACTACAACAAGTTAAACCGCCAGATTTTTGAAAATTTACCCAGACTTTAAATAAAAAACTAAAGCTAGTATATCCCCATTTGGGGACATACTTACCAGTTAACCGTATAACTTTATTAATTCCTAGCCGCTTTGACATATTTATTTATCCAGAAACAACTAAAAACAACCACATTCTCCATTCATCTTGATTTCGGTCCACATTTCGTTTACCATAATCCGAGTTTTTGGATCATAAGCTTTAAAAACATGCATCTTACTCATATCTTTTGGATAAATCCAATCCAAATTCTTAACGCTGGCATCTAATTTAGCAAATGCAACTGGATTAGGAATACTTGAACCAGTTACTGAAGATAATTCATATGCACTTTGTGGATCTAAGGTTGTATTAATGAAATTATAAGCTAATTTATCATTAGTATTAAATGTTGGAATCACCACATTATCTAACTCAATCATATTCCCTTCGCGCTGTAAAACCGCTGCAAGGTTAGATTTAGTATGTGAAGCTTTCAAATCCTGCATAGTCTTATAAATATCAATCGAATAAGCCATTGAAACCCAAATATCACCACGTAACAAACTCCGATAATAGCTATCACTATCAAATTTTGCCCAATATGGTGAAGCTTGCTCAATTACCTTACGTGCAGCTTCTAAGTCAGTCCAATTACTCGAATTAGGGTCTTTATGCAAATATAATAGTGCTGCGGCAATTACATTCCGTGAAGAATCAAAGACTGTAATATGACCTTTAAGTTGCTTCAAATATTTAGGATCAAAAATTACCCCCCATGTATCTGGATTAATGCCTAATTGTTTAAACTTATCCGCATTGTAGGCCAGAAAAACTGGATTGTATGCATAAGGGACTGAATATTTATTACCTGGGTCATATGGTTGATTAAGAAACTTAGGATCAGTGTATTTTAAGTTTGGTAACTGACTCTTATCTAATGGCTTAATTTTCCCCATCATTGCTAATTGCTGTACGGCATAACTTGTCGCTACAATTACGTTATAACCATTCGCCCCAGCCGCAATTTTTGCCAACATTTCATCATTATCATTAAAGAAATTTTGAACTAATGTTGAATTACTTTGCTTTTCAAAACGGCTAACTGTGCTATCTGCAATATAATTAGAACCAATATATAAATTAAAGGTATCAGTTGCATTAGCGCTTAAACTACCTAAAAGGCAAACACACGAAAGAAAAATTTTTTTCACAAATTAGCTTACTTAAATAATTGAGGTGAAAGTTTAGTTGCGATAGATGTCAACACCAAGGTAAAGATGATAATAATCGTTGAAGCGGCATTAACTTCTGGTGTAACACCCATTTTAATCATCGAATAAATTGCCAATGGTAAAGTACTTGAGCCTACCCCTGCTGTAAAGAATGTAATTACAAAATCATCTAATGATAGAGTAAATGCCATCAACCAACCAGCAATAATTCCTGGCAAAATAGTTGGAATTAACACGGCAGTAAAGGCTTTGGTGGGAGAAGCACCCAAATCACGTGCTGCATCGATTAAACTATCATCCATACCATGCATCCGTGTTTTGACGGCAATAGTTACAAATGATAAGCAAAATGCGGTATGTGCCAGAATTATTGAAACCATCCCAAGAGTAAAGTTAATCAACAAAAAAAATAGCAACAATGATACACCCACTAATAATTCAGGTGCAGCCACTGGTATCATCACTAACGTTGATAAAAATGGTACTTTGTATTTATGTAATGCAACCCCAGCAAAAGTTCCCAAAACGACCGATACGGTACTAGCAACTAGTGCGATTAAAACTGAGTTACGTGCAGCAGCAATTAATTGGGTATCAGCAAATAAAACTTTATACCATTTCATGGTAAAACCAACCCAAGTAATTCCAATTCGCGAATCGTTAAATGAATACGCAATTAATAAAAATATTGGTAGGTACAAAAATATATAAACTAAAACCCCTGCTGAAAGTAACTTCTTAGAAACTTTATTTACTTGCATATTTTAACCCTCCACTACGACTAGCAATAAAGCCTACCAGTAAAGAAATTGCCAAGACCGACAAAGTCATTACAATTGAAGTTACACTACCTAGCGGCCAATTCATATTTTGTAAAAACTGCTGTTTAATTAAATTCCCAATCATTAATGAACAATTATTTCCAACTAATTCAGGTACCACAAACATTCCAATACACGGAATAAAGACTAATCCACAACCAGCCAAAATACCGGGTAAACTTAGTGGAATCGTTACTTTCCAAAATGAATCTGCATTAGTGCCACCTAAGTCACGACAGGCTTCAATTAGTGCTGGATCATGTTTTTCTAAATTAGCATATAACGGTAAAATCATAAATGGTAAGTTAATATATACTAAACAAATAATTACTGCAGCCGACGAAAATAACAAATCAACTGGCTCACGTCCAAACATAACTAAAACCTGATTAACAACTTTACTTAGTGCAGAACTTGGACCTAAAATCATCATCCAGGCATAAACACGGATTAGAAAATTACTCCAAAATGGCACAATGACCAATAATAACAATAAATCACGATATTTTTTCTTACTTTTAGCAATTAACAATGCCAAAGGATAACCAATAATTAAACAAAAAAATGTCGTAATTACCGAAAAAATAATTGACCGAAAAAATAATTTCCAAATAAAACCATTACTAAACGCGTAACTAAAACTATCCAAAGTTAAATTTAAACTTTGCTTACCATTCGCATGTTGAATTATTAATGGTGCAACACCACCATAATCCCCTGGTTCACGAAAAGCAATAAACACCATTAATAACGTTGGAATTAAAAATAAGCAGGTTAGGTAAATACTCGGAGGTAGAGCTAAGACCCATTTTTCACGTTTCTGAGATTTAGATTCAGTCATAATTACTTCACCAAGAAATTGCCCGCTAGTGGGTTGATTGAAATAAACACTTCATCATCTTCTTGGAAAAATGAAGCCTGACTTGGCCGATTATTTGACAACAAACATTGCAAAACAATGCCATTAGGTAAAATAAATTCATAAAGGGTGCCATCACCATAGTAATAGTAGCCTTTAACCTTAGCTTTAACGCAGCTAACGCCATCTTCGCTACGCTCATCCCAGTTAGCTTTAATTTTTTCTGGACGGATGGCAAACCAACCTTGTTGACCTAATGTGGCATCAATACCATCATTAGATAAAGTTAACTCAAAGCTATCTGCGACTTTAATTTTAATACTACTTGGGTTTGACTCAATTACTGTAGCTTGCAATAAATTACATTTACCAATAAAATCTGCAACATAATAAGTTTTTGGCTGAGAATAGATTTCACGAGGAGTGCCCAGTTGCTCAACAATCCCTTGATTCATTACTGCAATTCGGCTAGATAGAGCCAAAGCTTCACTTTGATCATGTGTTACGTATACAAACGTAACACCGCTTTGTTCTTGCATGCGTACTAATTCAACATGCATATGCTCACGAAGACGCGCATCAAGAGCAGATAATGGTTCATCTAGTAAAAGTAATTTTGGTCGATCAACTAAGGAACGCGCAATTGCAACTCGTTGACGTTGACCACCAGATAACTCATGCGGGTAGCGCTCAGCAAATTGCCCTAATTGGACACTACTAATTTGCTCTTCAATACGTGCGGCAATATCGACCTTGCTCCACTTTGCCATTTTAAGCGGAAAAGCAATATTTTCACGTACCGTCAAATGTGGAAATAATGCATAACTCTGAAACACTGTGTGTAATGGGCGTTGCTCTGGTGGTAGATCCTTAATATCTTTACCATCAAGTAGTATTTGTCCTGAATCTGGTGATTCAAAACCAGCAATCATACGTAATAACGTAGTTTTACCACATCCTGAAGGACCCAGTAAAGTGAAGAACTCACCTTGTTCAATACTAAGACTAACTCCATTTACAGCAGTATAATCCGCAAATTGTTTTACAATATTTTTTAATTCCAAAATAGCCATTAAGAGCAACTTCCTAAAAAAGCACAAACCTGCAGATAAAATGCACCAACATGTTTACTTAAGTGGGCTATTTTAGCAAAATTTTTTTCAAAACTGTCATTTTTTGCCCATTTATGACAAAATAATTTACTGGCACACAATATTTTATATAAATACCGATACAAAACAATTTATTAACTCAACGTTTCTACAACAAACAATGCAATTTTTATACCATCAATATTTAAAAATAAATTTTAATCTCACTTCTAAGTGTAGCATCATGACAAACCCAAGACAAAAATAGCAACAAACTAGTATAATCATGCCTTGTTCAAAAAACTAAATACTTCTTTGAAGGAGCTAAATATGCAGGAAAATCTGCAACATAATCTCAAAGATCGCCATATTCAGATGATTGCAATTGGTGGTGCAATTGGTACTGGTTTTTTTCTTGGCTCAGCAAGTGCCATTCAAATGACTGGTCCGTCGATTGCGCTGGCGTATATCGTTGGTGGATTAATTATCTATGGTGTTATGCGCGCATTAGGTGAAATGACAGTTGATTACCCTAGTTCAGGATCATTTGTCGAGTACGCTCATCGTTACTTAGGTACAGGCGCGGGATTTACTGCTGGTTGGAATGCATGGTTATTATTTACTGCTGCATGCATGCTTGAAGTCACTGCCGTTGGGACACTCCTAGATTATTGGATTCATATTCCACATTGGATTACTTGCATAGTTTTATTAGTTATGTTTGGTGGCTTAAATTTAATTGGTGTAAAATATTTTGGCGAAACTGAATTTTGGTTTGCTGGAATTAAAGTTGCCGTAATTATATTTATGATTGTAACAGGTTTATACTTAATTTTTGCTGATCATACCGTACATGCGATTGCGGCAAATAACCTACAAAATTACTCAAATTCAAATATCTTTTTTAGTCATGGATTGATGGGTTTTTTTAATTCATTGGTAATTGTATGTTTATCATTTTGTGGTTCTGAATTTGTCAGTGTTGCGGCAGGAGAAGCGGAAAACCCGAAAAAAGCTATTCCTAAAGCAATTAATGGTGTGGTACTTAGAATTATTTTATTCTATGTGTTAACGATGGCAGTAATTGTATTAATGTATCCATTTCAGCACATTACTAGCAGCACCAATCCATTTACTGACGTATTTACTAAGCTTGGATTTACACGTTCCGCAGATATTATTAATTTGGTAGCTATTACAGCATCACTATCTGCGCTAAATAGTTGCTTATATGTTGCAGCACGTTTTTTATACCGTATGTCACTAAATGGTCAAGCACCACGCACATTTGCTAAAACAGATAAAAACAAACTACCTCGGAATGCGATTTTGTTTACTGGTGGAATGGCATTTATAGTGGTAATTGCTAATTACACTTTTCCAGCTAAAATATTACAATATCTTTTTGCATTAATTACCGTAGCAATTATTATTAACTGGTTCATTGTATTATTATCGCACCTATCATTTAGAAGACAAAAAGTCTTGGCTGGAGAAACATTAGTCTACAGCATGCCAGGATACCCATATGTAAATATGCTTGTAATGGGCGTTTTGTTTATTATTCTAGTTGTGATGTCCAAAAATCCAGAAATGGAATTAAGTGTGTACATTGCACCTGTATGGCTATTAATCTTATCAATACTCTATACTGTAAGCAGTGGAAGAAAAAATATCAAAAATAATTTATGACCGATTAAATAATTATTTAATCAATTTAATAAAATACTCTTAAAACGCCACAATTAAATTTAGTGGCGTTTATTTTTTAACATAATTTATTTATACAAATATTAAACTAACTCGTCTAAAGTGGTGTTATCGACCATCGTTATACATTATGTTATATAATTTAACTGGTAAACACTTTAAAAAAACGATACAAAATACCACCAAACTAAATCTTAATCAACATCTATTATTGCATATTCAAGTTTCTGTAATATTGTGCATGTTTGTTTTTCTCATCTATTATGTCCAATTAAATTTGTTAGTTATATTAACCTGTAACCGATATATACCTCTACAATTTTATTAGATCATTATACTATAGCACCAAGAGCAATGAAAAGAGATTCTAAATTACAAAAATCATAAATTCTATGGCGAATTTCCATTACATATTTTACCTTAAAGTATGCTTTGCTTGTTTAGCCCCATAAAATAATATAGTTAAAACTGCTAAAATAATGCACTGTAATCTAAAATAAGGAAAACTTATGTCTTTACTCAATAAAATTTTAATCTGTTCATGTGCACTCTCACTGGCAGCATGTAATTCTGGCGGGTCTAACCAAAACGGTTACTTTGCGCAAACCTTAGGTTTATCTGCAAGTGCCGCAAATTGTAGTCTAACAACTAATCAAGTTCTTTCATTTAACGTAACTGGACTTAGTAATGGCGATGACTATACCTTAGTAGAAGGATTATCCGTAAACAGTTACGATGTAGATTTTTTCCCTGTAAATGATACAGAAATTGCTAATGCTGGTTCTGCGGTTGCAACCGTTACTTGTCAAGATATTGCTAGTGCACAAGTTTCTCCAGCGGTACCAGGCAATTATAACGTACAGGCAGTAAGTGACTATGCAAATGCATACTCTAACTCGGTGCAAATAACAGTAACGCCGTAATTATCATTTATAACATAAAATCAAATAGCTATCAACATAAATTTTAAGGGGCTAGACAATCAAAGCGGATTATTTCTAACCAATTTTAGTATTGTAGCATAGAGGTTATCATTCCGATAATTGAATCTGAACTCACATTCTTTTAAATGAAGTTTGAATGTGTTTTTAGA
>JACCDG011126002.1_pt1 | contig 13923 bp, 9 predicted proteins | sample 7442471 | NCBI WGS metagenome assembly JACCDG01 (sample SAMN15323444, study PRJNA562643) | freshwater metagenome | isolation source: river surface water | place: USA:Blue River Watershed | collected 2017-08-17
TCCGAGCAGCGGTCCACACCGGGGCCTTTGCCGTACCAGATGCCGAACACGCCATCGAACTTGTTGGTGCCGGGCGGCGCAAAGCCCAGTTGCTGTGTGCCCCACAAGGCGGTGGCGGCCAGCTCTTCGTTCACGCCAGGTTGGAAGACGATGTTTTGCGCTTCTAAATACGGCTTGGCTTTCCACAGCGATTGGTCATAGGTGCCAAGGGGTGAACCGCGATAACCGCTGATGAAGCCTGCGGTGTTTTTGCCTTGCAGCGCATCGCGTTGGCGCTGCAACATGGGCAGCTTGACCAGGGCTTGCACGCCGCTCATGAAGGCGCGACCTACGTCGAGGCTGTACTTGTCGTCCAGCGTCACGGTGTCGAGTGCGCGGCGAATGTGCTCGGGCAGGGGGGCGTTCATGGCTAGCTCCAGTCAATGGCATGCGTTACCAAAGTTTAGAGCGAGATCTGAAAACCCACACGCCTTAGGTGACACCTAAGGCTCATGGTCTACCCGCAATCAGTGAATGACAGGCGGACCGCTGGGGCTCAAAGGGCTTGGGCTGGCATCGTCCGCTGCAACCAAGCCAACGCCCCACTGGGCAACACTTTGCAGCTTGTCGAGCAAAGCCAGCATCACTCGGAGCACAGATGGGTTCATCTGCACTTGCACCGACTTGCCGGATTCCAAATCCAATTTCAACGTAACCACATCACCTGTTTGATTGAGCATCAAACCCGTGACCAACAAAGGCGCTTCGCCCATGGGCTTTTCTTTGGCGGCTTGAAAGGTTTCTTGAAAGTTAAGCTGTTGCGTCACCGACTCTTGCTGAAACGACTGCATGACTTGCGCCACTTGCGGTGGATGCACTTGCGCCAGCGCTTGCACGCTGAGCTGCTGCGCACCTTGCAACAAACCTTTGAGCACATAGCGCGTGAGCCAAAAGCTGAACTCTTGGTCTTCACTGGTGTTGAAGCGTAACAGCACGCGGTCTTGCTGACACACCCACTCGCCATTGAACTGTTTGATACTCATTGCATTACTTCGGCCAGAACACCCACAAGCGCAAGCCTTGTTTCATGCGACCTGCATACTCACCCGCCTCTGCGCCTGTGCCTGCAAAGTAATCGGCACGCACAGCGCCTACGATGGCGCTGCCCGTGTCTTGCGCAAACACCAAGCGCTGCAAATTGCCATTCGGCCCCGTGCTGGTAAGCCAAACGGGCGTGCCGTAGGGAATGGAATCTTTGTCCACGGCGATGGAACGGCCCGCCGTCAGTGGCACGCCTTGCGCACCTCGGGGGCCTAGGTCTGCATCAGCCGCGCTGCGTGTTTCTTCTCGGAAGAACACATAGCGTGGGTTGCTCCACAACATCTCTTGCACCAAACGGGGGTTACTTTGTTGGGTGCTCACAATCCACGCCTTGATGCCTTGCCACGACGCATCTTTGATCAAGCCACGGTCAAGCAGCCAACGCCCCACGCTTTGATACGGCTGCTCGTTCGAGCCCGCAAAAGCCAAGCGCACCACGCGCGTGGTGCCATCGGGGTTGGTGATGCGTACACGGCCCGAACCTTGGATGTGCAGCACCAAGGCATCAATCGGGTCGGCCAACCAAGCCACTTCGCGGCCACGCAGGGCGTCGCGTGCTTGCGGGTTGGTATCAATCTCTTGACGGCTGAACCACGGCCGACCTGCGCGACGCGCCTCGGCCAAACCATCGGGCGGTGCATACAAAGGCACTTCAAAGCCTGGTCGCATTTGCGCTGATGCATCAAACAAAGGCTCGTAATAACTGGTGAGCAAACCCTCTGCCGCACCTTCGAGTGACTCTACACGATAGGGCTGCAAGTGGCTCATCATCCACAGGCGGCGGTCATCGTCACTACCCAGCATGAGTTGGCGCACGTCTTTGCACAGAGGGGCAAACAAGGGGCCGGGACGCACGCAATTTTGTAACCACGCGTTCCACGCATCTTGCAACTGATCGTCTTGCCAGCCTGGCACATCGTTCCACGATGTGGCCACCCAACGGCTGCGGTAGCTTTGCTGTGGACTAGGTGTGCCGGGCGTGCCAGCCAAGCTGCCACTGGCGCGTGGCGCATCAACGGGCACACGTGCGGCGGGGTAGGGGCGAGGCGTGTCAGAGATGGGCGCACGACGGGTTGTACCGCAGCCCACCAACGTGGCGACTAAGGTGATGGCAACCAGCGCCTGAAGCCAACGAGCCACCATCTGCTTCATTCGCCGCGCAGCAAGTTGGCCAGCTCCACAGCTGACTTCACATTCATTTTGTCGAACACGCGGGCACGGTGCACTTCTACTGTGCGCACACTGATGTCGAGCTGATCTGCAATGAGTTTGTTAGGCAGCCCTTCAACCACCAAGTGCATCACGTCGCGTTCGCGCTCAGTGAGGTCGGCCAAATTGTGTTGCAGGCTTTGTTTGGTGCGCAGGCTTTGCAACGTTTGGGAAGAGCGGTTGAGCGCTTGCTCAATGCGGTCGACCAGCACGTTGTCAGAAAACGGTTTTTCGCAAAAATCAAAGGCACCGCGTTTGACGGCATCCACAGCCGTGGGCACATCGGCGTGACCTGTGAGAAAAATCACTGGCAACACATCGAGCAAACGGCGCTCAATGAGCAACTCAAACAAGGCCAAACCACTCATGCCGGGCATGCGCACATCGAGCAACAAGCAACCAGGTTGCGTGGGCTGCCACGCGTTGCGGGCGTCATTCAAAAACTCGGCAAAAGCATCCGCGCTTTCAAACGATTGACTGGGCAAACGGCGGGAACGCAGCAACCACGCGAGGGCTTCGCGCACGCCCGCGTCGTCGTCAACGATGAATACCAATGCGTCTTCTGTGGGTTGCATGTGTCTGACCTTTGGTCACGATTGTGGCAGGGTAAAACTAAACACCGTCCCGCGTGGAGCATTGGGGCGGTGGCTTAGAAAACCGCCGTGCTGCTCAACCACGGTACGGCACAAACTCAGGCCAAGGCCCATGCCTTCTTGCTTGGTGGTGAAAAACGGGGTGAAGAGTTTGTCAGCCACTTCTTGCGCAATGCCATGGCCCACGTCAGCCACGGAGAACTCGAGCCAGCGGTTGCTGGCATTTGCAGCAGCGGGCTGCACGCTGAGGGTGAGCACTTTGTGTGCTTTGTCTTCCGCCATCGCTTGCATACCGTTACGCGCTAAGTTCAGCAGCACCTGCTCCACCATGGTGCGGTCACACAAAACGGCGGGTAAGTCAGGCGCACAGTTGACCACCACGCGCACACCCAGTTTGCGTGCCTGCAGGCTGACCAACGGCATCACGTCATCGAGCAAAGTGCGCGGCGTGACAGCCTCACGGGCTTGGTCACGGCGACGCACAAAGTCGTGCACGCTTTTGATCACCTTGCCCGCACGCTCGGCTTGCTGGCCAATGCGCTGAATAGCGCTGCTAAGGTTGTCGGCCAGTTGTGGGTCTGTCACAGCAGCATCTTTGAGCAAGTTCATACTGCCCGTGGCGTAACTGGAAATTGCAGCCAAAGGCTGGTTCAACTCGTGACTTAACAGCGAAGCCATTTCGCCCACGGTGGCCAAACGTGCGGTGGCCTGTAAGCGCTCTTGGCTAGCACGCGAGACTTCTTCCACGCGGCGCTGCTCGCTGATATCGAGCACTGCCCCCATCCAACCGGTTTGTTCGCCCAGCGCGTTGATGAGCGGGGCTTCAAAAATCATCACCGCAAAACGCTCGCCGTTTTTACGCATGAACACCGACTCGGCACCTTCACGCGGCGGCGCATTACCGGCCAAACGCAAGGCTTGGCGCTGACCGTATTCGTCCACCATTTCTGGCGGCCAATATGGCGCTGGAATGCTTTTGCCAATCAGCTCATGCGCCTCAAAGCCGACCATCTCGCAAAACGCGGGGTTCACATAGGTAATGCGGCCTTCGTTGTCACGCGCACGCAAGCCGGTGACGAGCGAGTCTTCCATGGCTTTGCGAAACGCCAAAGCATCGGCCAAATCCAACTCCACACGTTGGCGGCGTCGCATGTCACGCGCCAACATGATCAGCACCGTGACCAACGCCAGCGCCATGGCCGTGACCAAAGCGGTTAACACATTGGGGAACAAATCAGGTGCGCCGCGCCAGCTGTCCATGCGCAACACCATGGTGTGCCCGGGCAAGTCCATCAATTGCTTGGCGATGAACACACGCGAGCCACGGCGTGCCGTGCCGTGCATGGCCAAGCGCGTACCGTCTGATTCGGTGAACGAGACCTCTTGGCTGCGTGTGAGTTGCTGACCCACCATGTTGACCAAAATTTCGTTTAACGAATACGTGGCCACGGTGTAACCCGTCAACTCACCCTCGGTGATGACAGGCAAACACAGATCCATGATTTCTAAGCCCAAGCCTTCGGCTTGCGGCACATAAGCACTGGCGCCATAACCAGCACCGCTTTGACGACGTGCCACACCACAGGCTTGCACCACTTCGGGCTGATTGGTGTCACGCCCAAAACGGTTGAACACGGGGGCACGAAACGGCGTGTCCACACTTTTGATCACACGCAAATCCGCGTCACGCAGCTCTAGGCGCAACCACTCACGGTGTTCACGCAACATGACTTGTGCATCTTGCTCCCACGGCGCGGCATTGCGGTCTGCATATTGGAGTGCTTGCAGGCTTTGCACGTTACGCGTCAGTGCCGTGCGAATGTCGGTCACCGCATCTGCCGCATCACGCTCTAAACGGCTTTGGACTTGTCCCACCTCATAACGCCCGGCCAGCCACACCAAGGTGCTGAGCATGGTCAATACCAAGACTACCAATAGGCCCCACAACACCCATCGACGAACTGGCGGTGCGGGCGTGAACAACATCAGTCGACCTTGGTAACGCGGGGGTCAGACCATGTGCCGTCCACATGGAACTCACTGGTGCCTGCACGCACCAAGGGTTTGCTCAGCACCATCTGTGCGAGGTAGCTGGTCAAGCCAACCAGTGGGTTGATCGTGGCCATATAAAGCGATGCCGTTCCCGTATTGATTTCAGGCACCACCACCACCTTGAGGTCTTGGGTTTCACGTACCAAATCTGCACGACCTTCGATCAATGCGCCAGCCACCACGCCTTTCATCTGCAAATTGTTGGTGAAAGCCACACCTTGTTCGATGCGCACATCGCCTCGCACAAAGTCAAAGGCAAAGCCATCGCTGAAGAGATCGCTGAAGTCCAAAGTAAGTCGGCGCGGCAAGGCTTGCAAGTTCAACACGCCCAACAAACGTGCAGCGCCCGGCTCTGTTTTGAGGAACTGGCCTTTGTCGATTGACAAATTCATCTTGCCGTTCATGCTGGCGTAGTCCAGCGTGATGGGCGAGCCTTTCCACGTGACATCTCCTTCCAAGCGCCCTTCACCATGGCGAATGGCGCCCGGCGTGCCAAGGCGTGCGAGCAAGTCTCCGCTGTCACGAATGGCCAAGACAAATGACAACTGCGTGCGGCGCGAACGCGGGCCATCTGCTGCCCAACTGCCGTTGGCCGTGAACGTGGCCTCTGGCATTTGGAGGTTCAGCTTATTCAAACGCCACTCACGCGTGACGTTGGTACCCACGCGGTTGACCGCTTCGATTTCCAAGCGCCCAAGTTTTTTACCGCGTAGCGTCAAATCACTCACCACGATGTCCAGCGTTGGAATGCTGCTGGGCTGCTCGCTGAGCATGCGCTCCACATCAGGCACCAAACTTGGTGGAATATTGAGATACGCCAAACGCACAAACAGTTGTGCAGGCACGTTGCCATTGGACGGACGTACCTCGGCAAATCCATTGAGCTCGTCTGCCCCAATGTTCAAACGCCACAAATCACCTTGACGCGTGCCACCGACCACCACTTTGTGAATCAAGCGATCAGACACTTTGATTTGGCCTGCTTGCAAGGCAGCAAATGTGGGCATGTAGTCTTGTGCGCCGTCGCTTGCGGCTTCACTACCGACCACCGTGTTGGCGGCTCTGCGCTTGGTTGGTGATGCACCTGTGATCTGAGTCAGCGCCAAGTTCCAAGCATCGACATCGACCGATGGCAGATTTAAATTCAAGCTCACGGCGTTGTCGCGCATGGGCACCGCATCCATCGCCGATTGCCCCACAGCAATGCCACCGCGCAGCACACGCGTCTTAGATCCGCTGATGTCACGCACGTACATCACCGACGCGATGCGATCAAGCGACACCGTGATTTGGTCTTGCAGCACCCGTGACTTGGGCTCTAGCGACTCGCGCGTGAGGTGCGTGGCAATGCGCAGCGGCATCTTGGCAGAAGTCGCTTTGTTGAGCGGCACTGGCAGGCCCAAGGCCATGCCAGCAAGGTCGCTGGTGATCAGCAAATCTGGATGTCCTCGACGCAAGCCTAAGGTCGCGCTGTAATTTGTTTTACCTGTGGCGCGTTGTGCCAACCGTGACACCAAGCCCAGCTCACGCGCTTGACGCAAGCCCTCTGCTGTCAACTGCCCTGCAATTTTGAGTTGCAGTGGCGACTGCCCCTCTTGCGCGACGAACGACAAGCCGCCCTCCAAAGTAGCTTCACCGCCTAACAACTGGGCTTGAACGCCCTTGAGCGTGAAACCACTGTCACTGAACTGCAAAGCCCCGCGCGTGCGGTTGAGCACAGGCGTGCCAGGAATAACTTGCAAAGCGTTGTCTGAAAAACTCACACTGCCTTGAAGCTGTGTTTTGTCTAACTCTTCAAGAGGCAATGTGAGAGACAGCTTGTAAGCGGCCTCCCCACTGGCTTGGCTTTGGTTAAGCACGCCGCCCGTCAAGTCATTCAGCGCAGTTTTGGCGACGGTGTCCAACACCTGTTGCAGTGGCCCACGGCCTTCGCCCGTCACGCTGACCACCCCATGCGACAAGTTGGGGATGTGCGCCTCGACTTTTTGCCACGTCACATCAGGTGCGCTGGCCAGCTGTGTACGTCCCTTGAAATGCAAAGAACCGCGATCAAACACCAGCTCGCCATTCAGATGGGTCAGAGCCGGCCACCCTGAAGCGACTGGACCTTTACCTTTCACGGGTGCGGACGGTACGTAGGCATATTGGCCATCGGCCACTGGCACAACGATGCGGAACTCGCCTTGCTTGGGGTCGTTGAACGGCATGTCGTTCAAGTTGCCTCGCAAACGCACATTGACTTGGCTGGCTTTGCCTGCCTGCAAGGCATCGCGCACATAAGCGCGCACATCCGCGGACAGAGTATTTGGCAAATAGCGATGCACCTGCGCAACCTTGGCACGGCTGATAGACGCAGTTAAATCCAACACCCCTGGCAAACGCGCTGTTGCGTCGCCTGTTTTCCAATTGCCGTTGAACTCGCCTGCCACGTCATCGTTCACCACGCGACCTTGGGTGAACTGCAACGCAATATCTTCGCCTTTGACTTGCCACGCGAGTTGAGCCGAGGCCTCACTCAAGGCGATGAAGGGCTCATCCAAACCCATGGGCAAAGTCAAACTGCCTTGTTGAATGCTCACGCGCGCTTTGCCGCTTTTCTGTGACAAATCAAACTCCAGCTGCGCGCCTTGCATGCCTGGCATATTCGCCAAAGGACTGTCCGCCAGCGCATCACGTTGCAAGGACAACTGGCGCACTTGCCCTCGTGCCGTGTAATTGAGCGTGGCATCTTCGTTTTTCTGCCAAGTCGCTTTGAGCTGATTGACCTGACCTTGTGGCTGCACGCGTGACAACAAGGCGCGCAAGTGTTCGGGCAGTGGCAAGCGCTGGCTGATTTGATTGAGCGCATCTAAATCTAAGCGGTCTGCTTGCAAAGCGCCCGAGGCAAACGTGTCGGCAGTCCAACTCACGCGCAGCACGCCGCCAGGCCAGCGCTCGCCCTCTTGGGTGTCAAACACCAAATCTTGGCTACTGATTTCCACTTGGCCGTCGATCGATTGCACACCCACACGGCCATGCACATGGCGTAAACCGAGGGGTAACAAATCAGCACCCAAACGGGCATCCACCGCATCTAGCGCCACATCGGCAGTCACCCCCAAGAGCTGACCTTTTTGCACATCGCCCCACAGGCGCACAGCGCCACGGCCCTCTTGCAAAGACAGACCTTTGTCCATGGGCACCCACTCACGCAAAGTGGCGAGGTTCACATGTGGCAAGTCGGCAAACAATTCGCCAGACCATTGACTGATCTCGCCCGCCCCTTGCCAAGGGGCCTGAAAGAATTTGCCGCGTACCGAAACGCGCTGACCCAAAGTGTCGGGTGGTGTCACATCGGCACGCAACTCGTGGCGAAACCATTGGTTCTGCATCGCCACGTCCACGCCTTGAAGCGTCAACACCGGTGCGCTGGTTTGCAAAGCGGCTGCTCGGCTTTCGTCTCGCCAGTGCACCACACCTCCGCGCACCAAAAACTCGGGCTGCGAGAAGAACCAATCTGCCCCACCACCGTCTCCACCCACGCTGGTATCTAGGCCGGCCACCCACACATGGCCATTGGTATCGCGGCGAATTTCTAACTCAGGCTGCTCAATGTCGAGTTGTTCAAACTGCCCACGCAGCACCGACAAAGGTGACACGGCGGCCAGTACGCGTGGCAGGCTGAGCGCTTCGCGCCCTTCGCGGTCGTACAGCTGAATGTCTTTGAGTTCAAACCACGGCACCAACCACCCACCTTGAGCGCTGATGCGCCCAATCTCTACACGCAGCCCTAAGGCGCGTGTGGCTTGTTGCTGGAGCACCTCACGGTAATCGGCGATTCGCGGCACAATGAAAATGTGCAATGCGCTCCAAGCGATGAGCACCACCAGCCACGCCAACACCACCAGACCCAAAGCCCAATGAAGCGCACGACGCCATCCTGACTTGGGCGACAAGTCAAGTACAGAGTGTTCAGGTGTAGGGGTCAATGAGTCAGACAAGAGTTTTCGCGCTAGCCATATGAACGGAATTATCCCCTGCCCTATGCAGAATTTAAGTAACCATTCGCGCTTCGTCCAGCGACTGCGCCGCCGCTATGCCAACGAGCTGCCTTTGCTGCCCGAAGGTGTGCCTGAGCTGGCCAGCCTGCAGACGTGTTTTGCGGCTTTGCGCCAAAGCCACAACCCAGGGGACGCCTTGCGCATCTTGCGCCAGTTGGTCATGGAGCGCTTGGCTGTGCTCGATTGCGACCAACACGCCAGCTTGGATGTGATTACCCGAGCGGTCACCAAACTGGGTGAATTCACCCTCGATGTGGCTTTCCATGAAGCCCAAGCACAGCTAGATGCCAGTTTTGGTATGCCCACCACGCCCGTGGGTGAGCGGGCCACGTTGTGGATCATCGGCATGGGTAAATTTGGCGCACGCGAACTGAACGTATCGAGCGACATCGACCTGATTTATGTGTACGACGAAGACGGCGAAACCACGGGTTTGCCCGATGGGCGTGGGCGCATCAGCAACCACGACTACTTTGCCAAAGCCGTCAAACTGATTTACGCCTTAATTGGCAACACCACCGAACACGGCTTTGTGTTTCGCATGGACTTGGCCTTGCGCCCCAATGGCAACTCGGGGCCCAGTGTGGTGTCACGTCAATCGTTGGAAGAGTATTTCTTGGTGCAGGGCCGTGAGTGGGAACGCTTTGCTTGGCTCAAAAGCCGAGTGGTCGCGCCGTTCAGCGCCAAGGCCAATGCGTTTGAGCTGCGCGACACGGTGTTGCCCTTTGTGTTCCGCCGCTATTTGGACTACAGCGTGTTTGAGTCACTGCGTGGCTTGCACCAACAAATTCGCAAACATTCGATCACGCAGAGTGCGGGCAGACCTGAGCGCGCCAATGATGTGAAGCTGTCGCGCGGCGGCATTCGTGAAATTGAATTCACGGTGCAATTGCTGCAAGTGGTGCGCGGCGGCCATTTTCCTGAGCTGCGCACACGCCCCACGCTGCAAGCCTTGCAGCGCTTGAGCCAAGCCAACTTGATGCCTGCCGCCACAGCCGATGCATTGGCCAAGGCCTATGTGTTCTTACGCCAAGTTGAGCACCGCATTCAATACCTAGACGACCAGCAAACCCATGTACTGCCCACCAACGACGATGACTTGAACTGGATGGCACTCACGCTGGGCTTTGGCGATGTGTGCGACTTTTTAAGCCAACTCGACAGCCACCGCGAACTGGTAGCGCAAGAGTTTGACCGCTTGCTGGGCTTGGGCGAAAAGACCGAAACCTCGAACAACGGCGATTGCAAAGGCTGCACACCCAAGAACGACTATGTCGATTTGGCCTCTTTACTGCCTGACTTGAACCCCCGTTTGCGAGAGCGCGTGACGCACTGGTCTGAACAGCCCCGCGTGCGTGCGTTGCGCGACGACGGCCTGCAACGCTTACTCAAGCTTTTGCAGCGGACCAATGCATGGATTGACGATGGACGTGTGAGTGAAGAAGCTGCTGTGCGCTGGACCGATTGGATGGAGCCACTGTTGCGCCGTGAAAGCTATTTGGCGCTGCTGATTGAACGACCACGTGTGCACGAACAACTCATGCGTTTGCTGGGCATGGCACGTTGGCCCGCCAAATATTTGCAGCAACACCCTGGGGTGATTGACGAACTCGCGGGCGAAGCCCTGCTGGCCGAGCGTTTTGTGCCCACTGAGTTTGAACAAGAACTGGAGCGTCGCCTCGCTTCTTTGCAATCAACCGGCCAAGCTGACGAAGAAACTTTGCTTAACCTTTTGCGCCGCGCACACCACGCCGAAGTGTTCCGCACCTTGGCACGCGACGTCGAAGGCCGCATCACGGTCGAGCAAGTGGCGGATGACTTGAGCGCCTTGGCGGACTGCGTACTCAAGATCACCAGCCGTTGGGTATGGCAACAATTCAAACAACGCCACCGCGACGAGCCACTGTTTGCCATCCTTGCCTACGGCAAGCTCGGCGGCAAAGAGCTGGGCTACGGCAGTGATTTGGACATTGTGTTTGTCTACGAAGACCCACATGAACGTGCAGGCGAAATTTACGCAGCCTATGTGCGCAAGCTCATCAACTGGCTCACGGTCAAAACAGGCGACGGCGATTTGTACGAGATCGACACAGCACTGCGACCCAATGGCAATTCCGGACTCTTGGTGTCTACCTTCGATGCCTACGCCGACTACCAATGCCAGCGCGGCGAGAACACCGCGTGGACGTGGGAACACCAAGCCATGACGCGTGCACGTTTTTGCTTAGGCTCACCCGAACTCAAAACGCGCTTTGATGAAGTGCGCGCCCATGTGATCAACGCCAAACGCGACCAAGCTGCGCTGCGCCAAGAAATTGTGGCCATGCGAGACAAGCTGCGCGCTGCGCACACGGTCAAGCCTGATTTGTTTGACGTCAAACACAGCGCAGGTGGCATGGTGGATGTGGAGTTTGCGGTGCAGTACTTGGTGCTGGCCCATGCACAACAGCATCCAACATTGCTGGCCAACGTCGGCAACATTGCCTTGTTGCACAGCGCTGAGAAAGTGGGCTTGTTGCCTGCAGGCGTGGGTGAAAAAGCTGGCGGCGCCTATCGTGAACTACGCCGCGTGCAACATCGTGCACGTTTGGACGAGCAACCCACGCAAGTGCCACAGGCCGAACTTGAAAATGAGTGCGCTGCGATCAAGACTTTGTGGCAGGCCGTGTTCGGCTAAGCCTGATGCTTTAACCTTGGCGAATCTTCTTCACCAAAGCCGTGGTGGAGTAACCATCGACAAACGGAATGGCTTGGGCACGACCGCCATAGGCCTGAACCACTTTGGTCTCGGCCAGCTTGCTCATGTCGTAATCGCCCCCCTTCACCAGCAAGTCGGGGCGCAACTCGGTGATGAGTTCAAGCGGGGTGTCTTCGTCAAACCAGGTCACCAAACTCACCGACTCCAAAGCCGCCATCAACGCTGCACGATCGAGTTCGTTGTTCAACGGGCGGTCTGGGCCTTTGCCCAAGCGTTTTGCAGACGCATCGCTGTTCAAAGCCACCACCAAGCTGCCGCCCAAACTACGCGCCTGCGCCAAGTACGAGGCATGGCCTCGATGCAACACATCAAACACGCCGTTGGTAAACACCACAGGCCCGCTGGCGCGCAAAGCCGCCATGCGTTGCACAGCGTCTTGGCGCGAAGCCAATTTGGATAAAAAAGCAGGGGGGAGCAAAGTGGTGTCGGTCATGGTGCGCCAATTCTAGGCCGCACCACACCGAACACCTGAAAGATCAAGACCAGCCGTCAGCCTTGTTTTCGGATTTGGTTTTCTGGCGACGCCAGTGGTTCACGGCTTCTGAAATGGAGTTCAAGTCGTGCATCACCAAGACTCTTTCAATTTGGCGACGACGCAAAGCGGAAGCACCGCCCCCAACCCAGACCTCAACCGAGTCGGGCAGGAGCAAATTGAGTTCCATCAAGCCGTCCACAACATGGTTGGGGTTCATGTTGACGCTAAAACTCAAAGCCACCACATCGGCTGAATGAGCAATGGCAGCTTGTGCAATGTCACGCACCGGTGTTTGCGTGCCCAACGACACACAACGGCAGCCCTGCAAGGTCAACAGACTCTCCACCATCAACAAACCCAAACCATGGGCCTCTTGCGGGAAAGTGGTCAGCAGAACCGCTGGCTCACCACCACCCGACGGCTTTGGGATCGCCACAATGGCTTGACGCATCAGGCTGCTGACACACTCGGTGTACAAATGTTCTTCGTGTACCGCTAAATCACCACGCGCCCAAGCGTCACCCACCATGATGGTGAGCGGGGCCACCACATGGGTCACAAACCTTTGCAAGCCATCTTGCGACAAGGTTTTCAACAATTCACGGCGAATGCCCTCGTGGTCTTGCATTTGCAACATGGCAACGTAGGCCACCAAGTCTTGGCGATCGTGGGCGGCGACAACATCGCGGCTGGCTTGCAAGGTGGCCTCGCCACGGCTGAGGTGTTGTAAAGCGTCGATGGTCAGTGCCACGATACGGCCCGGACGATGACCTTGATCCATCAAGCGCTTGATGACCCGCAACTTCTCCACTTGCGCCATCGGGTAGATGCGCTCGTCATTGGCATCACGGCCTGGTACGGGAAAGCCATAGCGGCGCTCCCACACGCGAAGCGTATCTTTGCCTATGCCTGTATCGCGCTCAACTGCCGCGATTGAAAGCGTCATTTGTGAATGGTCGTCACGTGAGTTCATGAATTGAAATCCCCCGGTGGTGATCATGGAGAATGAGATCGTCTTAGACAAAAATGTAATACTTGGCGATGATTGTCCACTATATGAGAAGGGCCTTGGAATGATCAAGCGTTTTATTTTGCTGCTGACCTGCCTGATAAGTGGCATGTTTGGCTTTGCCGGCGCAGCCCACAGCGCACCCGAGGCAGCTCAGAACTGCCCTGCTGTGCTGCAGCACACCATCGCTCGCTTGCAAGATGAAAAACCACAAAATCTTTGCCAATACGCTGGCCAAGTCGTGGTGGTGGTCAACACGGCGAGCTTTTGCGGCTTCACTTCCCAATACAAAGGGCTAGAAGCCTTGCACGCCAAATACAAAGACCGCGGCTTGGTGGTATTGGGTTTCCCGAGTAACGACTTTTCACAAGAGCCTGAGAGCAACGCCAAGATTGCCGACTTTTGCGAAAACACCTTTGGCGTGAAGTTCCCCATGTTTGTGAAAACCACGGTCAAAGGCTCGGGCGCGTTGCCCTTGTTCAAACAACTGGCAGAGCAAACAGGCACCACACCGAAGTGGAACTTTTACAAATACATCATCAGCCGCGACGGCAAAGACATCAAGAGTTTCAGCAGCATGACAGGTCCACAAGACAAAAGCTTTGTGCAAGAAATTGAAAAACAACTGGCCGTGAAAGGTGCTGCGCAATGAAGCCACGCATCGCCATCGTTGGCTCCGGTATTTCGGGTCTCTCAGCCGCACACCA
>JACCDG010240038.1_pt1 | contig 13922 bp, 12 predicted proteins | sample 7442471 | NCBI WGS metagenome assembly JACCDG01 (sample SAMN15323444, study PRJNA562643) | freshwater metagenome | isolation source: river surface water | place: USA:Blue River Watershed | collected 2017-08-17
CGGTAACAATGTATTCCTTCTCGTGTTTCTTTTCCGCGCGAAGAATGCGATTCACAATGTCGCCGTCGTTGGTAAGAAGGATGAGTCCGGAAGAAGCGACATCGAGTCGGCCAATATGAAAAAGGCGCTCCGGATATCCGATCGCGTCAATGATGTTATCTTTTGCATGAGGATCGCTCGTGCAAATAATACCAACGGGCTTGTGGTAGGCGATGTACACTTTTTTTGTAATAGGACGCACCTCTTTTCCATCAAGGGTAATATGCTCATTTCCTTCAACACGCATACCTACCTGCGCAGGCGCTCCATTAACAAAAATGCGACCTTCCGTCATAAGCCGATCGGCCTCGCGACGAGAGCACACACCGATATCTACAAGATGTTTATTTAAGCGAAGAGACATAAATATGCGTGCTACGGTAACAGATTGGAAGTAAAAATGAAATCAACGCTTCATTTTTATTGCACGGAGAGCCGCCTTCACAATATGAGGAGCGGTAAGTCGATAGTGTTCTAAAAGCTCGCGAGGCGTTCCCGATTGTCCAAAAACATCTTCAAGACCAACGCGTTCCACGGGAACGGGGAAGTGTCGGCAAAGATATTCTGCAACAGCGCCGCCAAGGCCTCCAACAGACTGTGCTTCCTCTACGGTAACAAGAGCACCGCATGTGCGCGCGGCATCGAGAATTGCATGCTCGTCCAAAGGCTTAACACTCGCCGCGTTAAGAACGCGCGCATCAATACCTTTTTCAGATAACATGCGCGCGGCGAGAAGTGCTTCGTACACAAGCGGCCCACACGCAACAAGCGCAACATCAGATCCATGACGAAATATTTCCGCTTTTCCAATGGCAAAAGGTGTTTTTTCGGTAGTAAACACCGGGCTCGTTTCTCGAGCAAACCGAATATACACCGGACCAGGATGCGCCAGCGCGGCAAGAGTTGCCTTGCGAGTTTCAATGGCATCGCACGGCGCAAGAACGGTCATATTGGGGAGCACGCGCATAATGGCAAGGTCTTCGGTCATTTGATGCGTTCCGCCATCGGGGCCAACGGAAACTCCCGCATGTGCTCCGGCAATTTTCACAGGCATTTCCTGTAAGCATGCAGTAGTGCGAATTTGCTCCCAATTTCTTCCGGGAGAAAATGCGGCGTAGCTTGCAATAACAGGTATTTTTCCTGCAAGCGCAAAGCCAGCGGCAACCGCGGCAAGAGATTGTTCGGAAACACCAAATTGCACAAATCGCTCAGGAAAACGCTTTTTAAACGCCTCAACACGAGTCGATTCGGTAAGATCTGCACAAAGAACAACGATGCGTTCGTCTTGTTCACCAGCAAGAACAAGGGCGTCGCCAAATCCATTGCGCGTAGGAAGTGAAGGAATCTTTTCGGTAAAGAGATGGGGCGAGAGGGTGGGGTATTGCTTGGAGGTTGCCATAGGGAAAAGATGAAAAATACGAGACGAGCCTATTCTGCTTCAGAGGTAATTTTTCCCTCGAGAGTACGAAGTTCTTTAAGCGCCACCTTGAGCTCGTCGGATTTTGGGGGAATACCATGCCAGCGGTAGTCATTTTCCATAAAATCAACCCCCTTTCCAGGAATGGTATGCGCAATAATAACCGTCGGTTGATGTGTGGTAGCTTCAGCGTGGTCGCATGCCGCAATAAAGTCACGAATGTTATGGCCATCAATTTCAAGAACATTCCAATTGAATGCCGCAAATTTTTCATGGAGCGGTTCAAGCGGCATGATATCTTCGGTGGTACCATCAATTTGAATGTTATTGCGATCAATAATCCACGTAAGATTATGAAGGCGATTTTTTCCTGCAAAAAGTGCCGCCTCCCAAGTAATTCCCGCGGCAAGTTCTCCATCGCTCATAACGCAAAACACGCGCCACGAAGCATTATCCATTTTTCCAGCATATGCCATGCCAGCCGCTTGAGACGATCCGTCACCAAGTGGGCCGGAGGTATGTTCAATACCAGGAAGAAATCGGTATTCCGGATGGCCTTGTAATCGAGATCCGAATGTACGAAGTGTGGAAAGTTCTTCGAGAGGAAAAAAACCTGCATGGGCCATCGCGGCGTAACGTATAGGAACAATGTGGCCATTAGAAAGAAAAAGACGGTCGCGATCTTCGGCGTGAGGTTTTTTTGGATGAAAACGAAGAACGTGAAAATAAAGAGCAGAAAAAATATCAGCCATGCCAAGCGGCCCTGCGCTATGTCCGCTTCCTGCATGCGCAAGCATGGAGAGGGTATCTTTTCGCAGTGCGATTGCACGAAGTTCAAGATCGCGGAGTTTTTGTTCGGTAAGGAGTGCGATAGATTGGCGAGACATAGCATGAGAGAGTATAGCAAAAAGAAAAACGACTCTTCAGGAAGAAGAGTCGTTTTTACATGAGAAACTATTCGCAGTCTTCAACGAAGATTGCTCCAGTGTTCGTGCTGTCGTAGCCATCGTAGAAAGTGACAGTTCCTTCTTCGCGGAACTTGCGAATAAAGGTATCACCCGCCTGCATGGTTCCCGATCCCCAAGTAAGGTCGTCGGCGGTTGCAGTGTGTTTTGTAGTATCGGCATTGGTAAAGCGAACATTCTGGCCAACGCAGATGGTAACGTCGATAGGGCTGTATCCAGAGCTAGTAATGCGAATATCTTTAGGAGCGAGAAGTGACTTGTCTTCGTTGATGGTATCAGCAAAGTCTGCAGAAATAAGGCTCGTTTCGCTTTCGCTTACATCATTGGTGCTCAAGGTGTAGCTACCAAAGAATGCATCAGGAACATCGTCAATCTTCTTGTTCCAATCAGCTCCGTACATAGCGCGTGCAGCAGCTTCGCTTGCAACGGGGCGAAGAGTGCCACCGTCGGTAACGAAATATACTTTCGCATCGGAGTTGATTTTTACCATGCGAACCGCAGGCTTGTAGGTAACGTTTCCTCCAAGCTGAATATCAGCAAGTGCCGCATCAGAAATTACGACAACGTCGGAGAAGTCGGGATTGCCACTTGCATCGGAGTACCAAGTTTTATAAGTCTTTTCATTGGGAAAGACGTAACGCATTCCGTCGAGACCCATGTAGTACACTGCGGAAAATGTAGTTCCGCGAATAAGATCGCCGGAAGAAATAGTAACCGCTTGCGCAGGGGAAACGAATGCGCCGAAAGTACCCATGAGAAATGCCGCCATGACAGCAGATCCAAAGAAAGATTTCATCATAGAAAGTGTTCGAAGAAGATTATAGCACAATTTTACTCGCTTCTTGCAAAGCAAGGTGTGCATCAAGGGGCGAGTGTGACTTCCAGAGTGCCGAAGCGGCAACGATGCGCGTAACGCCCGCGCGTGCAAGTGAAGAAACGTTTTCAAGATGAACACCGCCATCAACCGCAACGGCAAGGGAGGGGAAGAGTGCGCGTAACCGCTGAATTTTCGCGATCACCTCCTCGCCAAGAAACGCCTGACCGGAGGCTCCGGGAGAGACGCCCATAACAACGACCTCGTCAATATCCGCAACAAACTGCGCACAAACATCAGGAGAAGTAGCTGGATTAAGAACGAGCGAAGCATCAAGACGAAGCGCGTGAATGTGGCGAAGCATTTTTTCAAGATGAGGCATATCGGCATCGAGAAGAACGCGGCATAAGGAAGAAACGTGTCGGTGCCACGCAAGAATATGGGGGAGTGGATCGCGAACCATGAGGTGTAATTCGATTTCTGGTAAATCATGCACGCTACCCACGGTGGTCGCATCGTGCCAACAATGAGTGTCGTAAAGACTGCCGTCTAAAATATCAACATGCCATCGTCCTGAAGGAAGCTGGTGGGCATATTGCAGGTAATGCCGAAAGCTCTGTTCGTCTTTGGCAAGAATAGCGGGGGTAATGATCATAGAGATGAGAAAGAGGGGAAAAGGAGGAAAGCAAGCGCGTCATCCTGCATCGCCCCGAGATTTTTGAGAAGAATAAGGGTGCGTGTCATCCTGCATCGCCCCGAGGCCTCCCGAGGGGAGGGAGTTCCCAGCCAGACCGCCCGCCTGCCTCTGACGGGAAGGATTTAAAGGATGCGAGAAATGGAAGGAAGGGCTGTCATCCTGAGGGAGGATGGTGTCGACCGAAGGATCTATAAAGACGCGACAAACATTCGAACTAAGAGCCCCCTCAGAGCGATACGCTATCCTCGATCTCTTCAATTTTTTCAATTCTCCTCATATGTCTTTGCTCTCCCGAAAAGGGGGTTTCTAAAAACATGTTTACAATATCTACAACGTCATCATGAATTTTTACGCGCGTTGGCACGCAAAGAACGTTCGCGTCATCATCCACGCGCATCATGCGCGCTGCTTCAAGAGAAAATCCAATACCTGCACGAATGGTGTCAAACTTATTTGCGGCAATACACATCCCCTCGGCACTTCCGCAAAGAAGCACACCCATACTTCCAGGGTGGCGCATGACCGCATGCGCAACACGCGAGGCATATTCTGGATAATCATCATGAGGAAGAAGTTCATGTGCACCAAGGTCTTCCACGTCGTATCCAGCAAGATGCAAAGCGTCACGAACGGTATTCTTTAAAAAATACCCTGCATGATCGGCCCCTAAATAAACAGTGCGCATATATAAAGAAGTATAAAGCATATTTTTTCAAACCCCCCTTCCATGTCGGCGAACCCTCTGCTAATCTTCTCCCATATGCCTGATATGCATAAAACACAAAGCGAACGCGAAAAAGAAGTTTTGGAATACTGGGAAAAACACAATATTTTTGCCCGTTCCGTACAGGAGCGTCCAAAAGAAAAGCCGTACACCTTTTACGACGGCCCTCCATTTGCAACAGGGCTCCCGCATTATGGTCACATTGTAGGAAGCGTCATGAAAGACGTCATTCCTCGTTTTTGGACAATGCGTGGATATCGAGTAGAGCGCGTATGGGGATGGGATTGTCATGGTCTCCCCATCGAAAACATCGTTGAAAAAGAATTTGATTTGAAGAGCAGGAAAGACATCGAAGCGTACGGCGTCGGCGCATTTAACGATCGCTGCGAAGGAAAAGTACTCGAGTACGCATCAGAGTGGAAGAAAGTCATCCGTCGTCTTGGTCGCTGGGCCGACATGGAAAATGCATATAAAACCATGGATCTCCCCTTCATGGAGTCTATTTGGTGGGTTTTCAGTACCCTCTGGCAAAAGGGCCATATTTACGAAGGGCACAAGGCAATGCATCTTTGCCCTCGTTGCGAAACAACGCTCTCAAATTTTGAAGTAGCACAAGCATATGCAGACGCAACCGATATTTCAGCAACGGTAGCATGTGAGCTTACAAGCGGCCCACGCAAAGGGGCATACATGCTTGCATGGACAACGACTCCATGGACACTTCCAGGAAACGTACTGCTCGCAGTTGGCGCCGACATGGAGTACGCCGAAGTAACGCACGAAGAAAAAACATACATCGTCGCAACGTCGTGTATCGAACGAGTATATAAAGGAAAAGAATATACCGTAGGAGAAAAATTCTCGGGATCAACACTTATCCAGTCAACGTACAACCCGCTATTCCCATATTTCCAAACGCACGCAAACGCATTCCGTGTAGTATCGGCAGATTTTGTATCCGATTCCGACGGAACGGGTATTGTGCACATTGCACCAGGGTATGGTGCCGACGACATGGCGCTTGGAGAGGCTGAAAAAGTAAAGCCAATCATGCACGTAAAAACAAATGGAGAATTTGTTGAAGAAGTTGCTCGGCCCATGAGCGAGGAAGGGTACGCGGTTGCGGGAATTCCCATGAAAACAAAGGGGGAGTACAGCGCAATCGATATTCAAATCATCAAATGGCTTGCGCACCACGGAAAGCTTTTCTCGAAAGAAAAATTCTCACACAGCTACCCCCATTGCTGGCGTTGCGATACACCACTACTGAACTACGCAACAACCTCATGGTTCGTACGCGTTTCCTCAATGAACGAAAGCTTGCTGAAAAACAATCAAGAAATTCTTTGGGTACCCGACAACATGAAGGAAGGTCGCTTTGGAAAGTGGCTAGAAGGTGCACGCGATTGGGCGATTTCACGCTCACGGTACTGGGGAACACCGCTCCCTGTATGGAAAGCGGAAGATGGCGAAGTTTTGGTATTGGGAAGTGTTGCAGAGCTCGAGCAGTATGTAGGGCACAAAGTAAATAACCTCCACAAGCACGTGGTAGATTCGCTTGAAATTGTAAAAGATGGAAAAACATTCCGCCGCATTCCCGAAGTACTCGACTGCTGGTTTGAAAGCGGATCAATGCCATACGCACAACTGCACTATCCTTTTGAAAATGCAGAAAACTTCTCACAAAAATTCCCTGCAGACTTTATTGCAGAAGGACAAGATCAAACGCGCGGATGGTTTTACACGCTCCACGTACTTGCAAATGCCTTGTTTGGAAAACCTGCATTTAAAAATGTTATTGTAAACGGAATCGTGCTTGCGGAAGATGGGAAAAAAATGAGTAAAAAACTCAAGAACTATCCAGATCCACTTGAAGTCATGGAAAAGTACGGCGCAGATGCAGTGCGTTATTACCTCATGTCTACCCCGGTCGTTTCCGCAGAAAATCTCCGTTTTTCAGAAAAAGATGTCGATGAAGTAGCAAAGAAATTCATCACCATTTTACGCAACGTAAGTGCATTTTACGCCTTGTACCGTGAGCACGATGATGGGCGTACAGCAGAAGGAACACACGTACTCGACGCGTGGATTTTTGCACGTCTCAACGAAACCCTAAAAGAAGAAACAGCGGCAATGGAAGCATACGAGCTCGATCGTGCCGCGCGCACATTGCAAGCATTCGTTACCGATCTTTCTACGTGGTACGTGCGTCGCTCTCGCGATCGCATGTCGGGTAAGGAAGGGGCAGAATTGCAAAAAGATGCACTCGCAACACTAAGAACGGTGCTGGAAACATTCGCAAAAATGATCGCGCCCTTCATGCCATTCCTTGCAGAGGTGGTGTATCAAGAATTAAATGGCAATTTTGCAGACAGCGAAAAGAGAGCGTCGGTACACCTTGAAGCATGGCCAACGCCGCATCCAACCCCACATGTACTCAACGTTCTCGAATACATGTCCGACGTTCGTGCATTGGTTTCTCGTGCACTCGAGGTGCGCGAACAAATTGGCATTGCAGTAAAGCAAGTGCTAGGCGAAGCAACGGTAGCAACTCCGTCCGGAGATCTTCCGAAGGAGTACTGCGATGTTTTTGCAGATGAAGTAAACGTAAAATCAGTAACGGTAATCAAGGGAGATCGAGCAGTTACCTTAAATGCAGAACTTACTCCAGAGCTTATTCGCGAAGGCATGGCGCGAGAAGTAACCCGAAAAGTAAATGCAATGCGCAAGGAAGCAAATCTCACCATTCAAGATCGCATTGTACTTTTCATCAGTTCCGAATTCGAAGACGTTGCAAAAATGATCGACGAACATGGGGAGGCGTTACAGCGAGATACGCAAGCAACGTCGCTCATGCAAGGAAGAGGAAACGCGCTCGCGCAAGAGCAATCACTCCGCGTACACGAACGAGACATGATTATTGGATTTAAGGTGGAGTAAGGGATATGCGGAATCTTGGAGGTTGGAAGCTACTCTGTACAAAAAACGACCCCGAATCGCTTACGATTGTGCGTATAGCGCAAGCACTGCATATTCCCCTCATAGAATCGGAACAAATGCACGGCGCGCATTTATCGCAAGAGCCCCGTCTTTTCGAACGCATTGCAGAATCCCAAGAAAAAATAACCGATCTCGCAATCGTTGAAATACCGGGGCCTCTTGAAGAGGCGAAAATAACAGCGCAAGGAATAAACGTGCACATCATCGATCATCATACCTACCCAAATCTCGATCGCATGAAGCCCGAAGCGTCGCTAACGCAGTTTTTGCGCCTTTTTGAAATATCGTCGGAAGACTTGGAGAAAGTGGGATTTATTCCGGAAGTGATTCACGGTATTGCGATTATTGACCAAGGATTTTTGTGGGAGCTTGCCGCGAGTAATTTAACTGAAGAGGCGAAAAGTGCGGCAAGAAAAAAGTACGCAGAGCTGAAGGCGGAGATACACCCCGATCAAAAAGAGAAGGAAAATGCAGCGAGAGAAATGTGGAAGCAGAAAGAGATGCAAGGAGATATTCTCGTGATTCATTCGCAAAGCGCATATCATCTTCGCGAGGAGTTTTCTTTTCTCATCGCGGAAGCATTCCCCGTAAATCCGCCAACAAACATTATCGTGGAAGGGGATGGTCGTATTTCGGTGCAAGAAACGAAAAAAGCAGAAAAACTTTTTGAAAGATACGGCGGATTTCTGTTTGGAAAAAAAGAATGCTGGGGAATGCTCGCAAAAGATAATCCCCCATCTGTAGACAAAATTATCGCCAACTTACGCGAATAAGGTAAGATGTGTCGAAACTATGTCGACAGACCCACATCAAACACTTGTCCGGCTCGGACTTTCAGAATGCGAGGCAACCATGTACCTCACCCTCCTCGAATACGGCATTCAGCCAGTACAGGTACTTGCACGAGAATCAAAAATTTCACGAACAGCCGCATACGAAGTATTGGAATCTTTGGAAAAAAGAGGACTGGTGATAAAAAGAACCGAAGGAACAAAGTGGAATTTTGTTGCGGAGGATCCGGAAAAACTCGAAGCATATTTCACACAACGGGTAACGCTGTTTAATACCGAGCTCGAGTCGCTTAAAAGAATGGCTCCCGAATTGCGCGTGAAGCAAGGGACGCAAGACACCCGACCACGCATGCGGTATTTGAGTGGATACGAAGGGCTTAAAAAACTTTTTGAAGATGTTGAACGAGTCGCACCGGAAGAAATCCTTGAATTCATGGATGCCGACAACCTTCACGCATGGATAGATATTGAGCGGGTACGAGAAATAAGAAAAATCGTGAATTACAATAGAACAAAGGTAAAGTTTTTATATAGGGGAAATAATTTTGTTCCAAAATTTAAACACGTTACACATAGAAAGGCGGAAAATGTAGAAGCATTTCGAGGAAATTTTTGGATCTATGCCAACAGAGTAGTGCTCCTCAATTACGAGCAAAATTTTGAAATCATTGTTATCGACCATCATATTTTTGCAGAAACGATGCGTGTGCTATTTTTAATGGCATGGAGCAACGCAAAGCCCGTTGATATTCCCGAATAAATTATGATGCAGCACTTTGCACTTTGGCAGGAAGAATGTTTATCAAATACGCACGCCAAAGAATGTGCTCGCATGGTAGTACACGAGTTTGCGCAGCAAAGCGAGGAGTTTTTAGCGCTTTGCAAGGTAAAGCAGAGCCCCCCGCATCATGCTGAAGGTCCAGAAGTGCGAGATCATGTAATGCGCGCACTCACATTTCTTTTTGCAATACAAAACGGAAAATCGCTCCTGGAAATCGATGAATGGCACGCGCAGAAACATCTCGAAGGTTTTTTTGATCGCTTAGAAAAGGTATGTAAATCTGAAAAAAATCTGTTACTTGCATACATACTCACGCACGACATAGGAAAAAAAGATACTGCCCATGAAGAGGGGGGAGGGTGGCACTATCCCGAACACGCAATAAAAGGCGGAGAGCAAATGTATGCCGAGTTTCGAGAGCAGGCACTGCTGTATGCGCATTGTCAAAAATCCGAAGGAAAACTTCTACGAGAACTGATACGTATACACATGCAGGTAATTACGGAGTGTACGCAAAGAAAAGAAACGCAAATCATGCGTATTGCAGAGGCGGTCGCAGACAAGCAGGGAATAAACAAAGAAAGATTCCTCTCGCTTCTTCCCGCGGCATTTTTATTCGATGCAGTTCTTGGAAGCAAGAGTGAACAAGAGAGTGTATTCGAAAGCGCGCAACACTTGGTAAGATACGCCGAAAGTGAATACCAAAATTTCCCCCAGCGAAAAGAAGACGATGTCGCGAGAGTAAAAAGAAAGGAAAAGGAAGAGTATAGAAAGAAACTCGAGGAATCGGGATTGGGAAATGATGAGTGGTTTTTTGTGCTCAATACCCCGTATGGAAGCGAGCGAGGAAAGGTGGTAAAAATACTCGAGCGTTTTATAAAAGAATGCGAAGATGAAAACGATGTTCGCTACGTAGGAGAACAAAATGCTCACGAGTTACGTATGCGCGTACGTGCAATGCAAGAAAAAGAAAAATAAATATGCTCGCCTATCTTTCAGGAATAATCGCACAAAAAACAGCAGATACCGTAATAGTAGATATTCAGGGGGTGGGATATCGTGTAGGCATCGCCGAAAGCCTTCCTGCGGTGGGAGAAAAAATAACACTCCATCTTGCAGAAATAATCAGAGAAGACAGGCATGATTTATACGGATTTACATCGCAAGATGCATTGGTACTTTTTGAGGCGCTAACAAGTGTGCAAGGTGTAGGACCAAAGGTAGGCATGAAAATTATGTCCGCAGGATCCCCAGACGCTATTCGACGAACCATCCTGAATGGAGACGTGTCATTTTTTACAGGAATATCAGGCGTAGGAAAGAAAACCGCACAGAAGATTATTCTCGATTTGAAGGGGGTACTTGTGGAGGTTGGTGGAAAAGCAGAGCAAGACGATGTAACCGATGCACTTCTTGGCTTTGGATATACCAAAGAAGATATTGGTGCAGTAATCCCGCACATTCAAGGAGAAACTTCCGAAGAAAAAATAAAGGCGGCACTAAGAATGTTAGGAAGAAAATAAAAGCACTACATATGCTTCCCGAAGAATGGAACCGTGAAGGAGAGAAATACGCCCCGCTCTTCGGGGAATTTTTGCAAATGTGGGAATGGGGAGAGGTACAAAAATATTTAGGCGCCGAAGTAAAACGAATATATGAAAAAACTCCCGACGGAGTAGTGCTCGCACAAGGAATTTTGCAAAAACTTCCACTAGGAGCATCGTATTGGTTTTTTCCTCGAGGGCCACTTGGAAGTGCCCCAATAAATACGCAAAAAGAAGTACTCAAGCAGGCGTGTAGGGGAAGTGCATTTTTAAAAATAGAACCAAATGAAGTTCCGGAAAAAAGCGTAAAGGTTGTCGAGCGTCATCCCGCACACACAACGATAGTAAACCTCACAAGAAGCATAGATGAGCTCTATGCAAATATGAAGCCAAAAACAAGATACAATATTCGATTGGCAAAAAAGAAAGGTGTAGAAATCGAGTATGTAGGAAAAGAGGGGGTAGATCGTTTTATGAAGCTTATGCAAGAAACCGCAGAACGAGATGGGTTTCACGCACATGCAAAAGAAAGGTATCAGGCAATTGTTGAAAAATTTCACGGCCCTTCGTGTTCGGCATTTTTTGCAATCGCGACATACAAAGGAAAGGATGTAGCGGCAAACCTTATGGTCGATGCAGGAAAAACGCGTACGTATTTGCACGGAGCATCGGCAAATACAGAAAGAGAAGTCATGGCACCATACGCGCTTCACGCACAACTCATGGAACATGCGAAAGAGAGCGGAAGGGAAAAATATGATTTTTGGGGCATTGCACCGGAAGATGCAGATGAAAATCATGCATGGGCGGGCATTACACGATTCAAATTAGGCTTTGGCGGAGAGCGCTTGCACATGCCAGGAACATTCGACGTTCCCATGAAGCAATCGGCGTATCGAATATATCGTCTTGCAAGAAAGGTACGAGGCCTCGAATAGAATAGAGGAAGGAGGTATTTGCCTGTGATAAAATATTCTCATGAAAATGGGAATAGATGCACGCATGTTTGGAGCAAAGCAAGGAGGAGGGAGCATAGGCCGCTATGTTGCTGAATTAGTCATGCATTTGCAGGAAGTAGATAAAGATACCGAGTACGTGATTTTTTTGAGAAAAGAAAATTTTCACGAATGCGTAATAAAAAGAAAGAATTTTTCAAAACGTATTTTTGACGTCCCACAATTTTCTCTAAAAGAACAGAGGGAATTTCCAAAAGAAATACGCCTTTCTCAAGTACAGGCGATGCACTATCCAAGCGAGTATGTTCCAATTTGGTCGAGTGTGCCATTTGTAACAACGATACACGACCTTAATAATCTCGAAGGAAAATATACGGGGCTCCAGCAGGTTGCGTACCGACACATGTCCGAACATGCAGTGCACGCATCAAGGCATATTGTTGCAATCTCTCAAGAAGTAAAAAGATCCATCCTCGAGAATTTTCGCGTTTCCGGAGGGAAAATATCGGTGGTATATCCAGGGGTAAGTATTGGAGAAGGGGGAGAGCGTGTTCGTCTGGAAGATCTTGGGGTACGCAAGCCGTACGTGCTCGCGCTCGGAAGCATGCACCCGCAAAAAAATCACGACATTTTACTAAGCGCTCTGCAGGAAGAGGGAGATAGAGAAGAGTATCAAGTGGTCTTTGCAGGAAAGTTCGATGATTTCGCAAAAATACTTGAGCAAAAAGCAAAAAAAATGAACCTTGAAAAAAGAGTTCGTTTTATTCATGCGCCAACAAATGAAGAAGTGACCGCATTAATAAAAAACGCGGCAATGCTCGCACATCCTGCAAAGAAAGAATCATTCGGAGCACTTCCTCTTGAAGCGGCGCTCGCGAAAAGACCGGTTGCCGTTGCAGACACATCAGTATTCCACGAAATATTTGGCGACACCGTGCAGTATGTTCCTCAAAACGACGCACGAGCATGGGCCGCGGTCATGCATCACGCAGTTCACAACGAAGAAGCATGGAAGGGGATAATTTCCTCAGCATATCGTCATGCGAAGAGGTATAATTGGGATGAATGCGCGAGAGAGATGAAGGAGATATATGTGAAGCACGCATTTCCCCGAATGTGAACGAAGAAAATAAAGAAAATATACAATCATTCGACAGCGCTCTTCCCGAGCGCTTGCTTGAAAGTACAAAAAAAACCGGCGAAGAAAAAAACATCTTCATGCACAAAGGCGCGCCCGAAACGCTTTCTCCCTACATTGTAAAACTCTCACATGCAAAAGGAGAAGAAATCGGACAAGTATTTGTTATTGAAGATGCAGATATTTTTCCCGATGAAGCACCACTCGTTGAATATCACGGAGGAAAACTGCACTTCGCAGAAGACTTTGCGATAGCACAGGTACTTGAAGATGTCGGCACGAAAAAAGAAGAACTCCCCGTACTTGCGCCATATCCCGCAGAACGCGGATTCGATAACGCATTGCCACAAAAAGAGGTAGAAGAGTACGTGCACGCAGAAGATATTTTTGAAGAACTTTTCGCACAAGCAACAAGCATAGAAAGCGTCGAACACAAAAAAGAGGCAAAAGAAGAAGTCTCCCTCGCCCTCATTCCAGAAGAAAAGCATGAAGAAGGCGCATTTGTTATTTCCTACGCAAACGGAGAGAGAGCGGTGGTAAGCGAGCGAAGCGAAGGCGAAGAGCAGAATGTACCCCAGAAAACACAACAAAAAACACATTGGCTGATACACGCAAAGGCATCGCTCGCATTCGCAACACTTGCCGCAGTAATTCTTCTTCCTTTGCAGGCATCTTTTGTATTCGCGAATGCACTCTCAACAAAACAAAAAGTAGAAGCGCAGGGAACTGCGGCACTAAGCCAGTTCTTGCGAGGAGCAGATGCGCTCCAAGAACAAGATTTTTCCGCCGCAACAACGCTCTTTGGCAATGCGTCCGGATCATTCGCATCTGCAACCACGTCGCTCCAAGAAATAAATGGAATTGTAGGCGCAACAGTATCGCTCATTCCTACAACCGAAAAAACCGCCCAAACTGCAAAGGCGCTCCTCACAATCGGAGAAAGCGTTTCTCGAGCATCGGCGCTTATTGCACGAGGAGGTGAAGAGGTGGCTGGATCGTCTTCGTTAAGCGTAACCGACCGCCTTTCACTCATAACCGCGTATATCGAAGAAGCAC
>JACCDG011798502.1_pt1 | contig 13922 bp, 13 predicted proteins | sample 7442471 | NCBI WGS metagenome assembly JACCDG01 (sample SAMN15323444, study PRJNA562643) | freshwater metagenome | isolation source: river surface water | place: USA:Blue River Watershed | collected 2017-08-17
CTGTAGGCCATTTTTTTTGATCCAGAAGCAGTTGATATAAATTAGGACGAGACTTATCGACAGTCGGTTGGGTCGGCAAACCTGCAGGCTTATTCACAACTAAAATCCAGGGATCTTCATATAAAATAGGAATATTATTCATTCGAAACATCCTTCTTCTTTCCTAACTGGAGAAAAGTCGATGCAGTATTCTCGCGTGGCCCACCTTAGACAAGGGCTTTTTAAAATTTTGGGAATAATTTCAAGACAGGACTTGCTGAAAATAAGAATCCTCCGAAAAGAGCTTGGGATATACCACCGGGGAGCCTATGAAGCTAAAACTCACATTAGGAAATAAACTGATCCTTTCCAATCTATTGTTCATCATTCCCATTTCCGTCTTGATGGCAATGACCTATCTTTCACAAACAAAAGATAGCAATTTTGTGAAATCAGAACTTCGTGGTCAGGAATTTTTGCAGAATATGACCCCTTTGGTAACCAACTTGGGTGCTCGCACAAAAGAACTCAATAATGAAATAGTTAGTAACGACAGTCTGGCAAAGGTCAATAGTGCTTTGGATGAAGAATTTAAAAAAATGAATGCTTATTTTTTAAACTTTGAAAGTGACCTTCTTCTCAGTCGAGAGGACCTGAAGTCTCGTAAAAAAGATTCTTTGCATGTGCAAAAATTATCTGAGAAGTGGGAAAAACTGAAAGTAAGCTCTCCTGCAAATAAAGTTGAGCAGCTGGAGCTCACAACTTATCTGTATCAAGATATACAATCACTGGTTGGACATATTGGGGATACCTCCAATTTAATTTTGGATCCTGATCTGGATAGTTATTACCTGATGGATGCGGAAATCGGAGCTCTCACCTCTTTGCTGAATGAAATGATGGTGCTGTCTTCTTCTATTCAAAAATACAGTGCTGCCGATCAATCGGGACTACTCAAATTAAAACTTGTTCGACAATCTGCTTTGATTCAATCCTTGGCAGGTCGGCTTTCCACTGACTTTTCAACAACGATTGCAGAAGATGAACGCTTTTATGGGGCGATGGAATCAGTTCAGAAAACTTTAACTGAGCATCAAAAAAATATCGATAGTTCTTTGCAAAATCTGGTCGCTGGATTAGAAAAAGAAATTTCTCTGGAAAAAGCCGATATTAAAAATCTTCAAAATCTTTCTAAAAAAGGGATTGAAGACATTGTGTCCTCTTTTCAAAAAGTTCAACCCATCCTGACGGATATTCTGAATGAACGCCTGAAAGTCATTCGCCAAACCCAACAACTTTATTTCATGGTGGGGATCTTCGTGGCATTTCTTGCCATTACTTTTTCTTTATTTTTCTCCACACGTTTAAAACAAGATTTATTCAATGCCGTTTCCAACTTACGAGGCATGGCGAATACGACGACAGATACTGGAAATAATTTGCATGAGACGGCTCGTAACCTTGCCAAATCTTCGAATAACCAAGCTTTTGAAATCCAACAAACCTTAGTGGCTTTAGAAAAAATCAATCAGAATCTTTTTGCTACCTTAGATGTCACTGAAAAATGCTATCAATCTGTGAACGCCAGTGAAGATGCTGTTCGTACTGGAAAACAATCCATATCTTCTTTGATTGATGCCATTGATGCGATCACGAAAGCTAACGAACTCTTCACAGAAAGAGTCACCCAAGGAAATGCAAAATTTGATGAGTTCGGTAAAATCGTTGAATCCATTGCTGAAAAAACAAAAGTGATCGATGAAATTGTCTTTCAAACCAAATTACTTTCCTTCAATGCCAGCGTCGAAGCAGCCCGAGCTGGTGAGCATGGAAAAGGATTTGCTGTTGTTGCAGAAGAAGTCGGTAATCTGGCAACCATGAGTGGACAGGCCTCGAAAGAAATTACGGAGCTTCTCAATACCTCTTTAGAAAAAGTAAGACAAATCACAGATGGATCCAACGATGAATTGAGCTCTCTTTTGGATGAAAATAAAACAAAAGTCCACTTGGGAATGGATATCGTGCATCAGTGTGACTCCGCCTTCGAAGAAGTTTCTAAGCGCGTCAGTGAAACAAATTCCTTTATGACGGAAATCAAAATCACCGTTGATGAACAACGTCGTGAAGTCAGTGAAATTAACTTGTCGATGCAAGAAGTGGATAACTCGATCCAAGGTAATGTGTATATTACGACACAAACAGCAACATTTGCTGAAGATTTGAATGAAAATGCTGACACTTTGCAGTCAACATTATCACTTCTAGAAACCCAATTGTTCGGAGAGAAAAAAGCAGCTTAGCTTCGGCGTGGACAGCCTGCTTTTTTTATGCAATCCTTGGTGGCAAACTCAACCAAGGAAGTGCTTATGGCGATCCCATTTATCGACTTGAAAACTCAGTACAAAGCTCTCAAGCCACAAATCGATGCAGGTATTCAAAAAGTTTTAGACCACGGTGCATTCATCAATGGTCCCGAAGTCGCAGAACTTGAAAAGAAACTTTCAGACTATGTTGGTACAAAATACGCTCTAGCCTGTGCGAGCGGTACAGATGCATTGGTGATGCCTCTAATGGGTCTTGGCATTGGCGCCGGAGATGAAGTGATCACCACCGCATTTTCATTCATTGCAACTGCTGAAACAATTGTCCTTGCTGGAGCAAAACCAGTTTACGTCGACATTGATCGAGATACTTTCAACATTGATGTGAAAAAAATTGAAAAAGCGATCACTTCCAAAACAAAAGCGATCATGCCTGTTTCTTTGTATGGTCAGGTATCTGACATGGATGAAATCAATGCTCTTGCAGAAAAACACGGTCTTGCCGTTATTGAAGATGCTGCGCAAAGTTTTGGCGCCATCTATAAACATCGTAAAAGTTGCAGCTTTGGAACTGCGGGTGGGACATCTTTCTTTCCTGCAAAGCCTCTTGGATGTTACGGCGACGGCGGAGCTGTCTTCACCAATGATGAAAAGCTGTACAAAGCCATGAAAGAAATTCGCGAGCATGGATCGGAATCTCGCTATTACCACACTCGCCTTGGAATCAATGGTCGTTTGGATACAATTCAGTGTGCGATCTTGCTTGCAAAAATGGACCGCTATGAATGGGAAATCGAACAACGCCAAAAAATTGCAGAACGATACAATGCGGCTTTCTCTAGCTTGAAAACAAAAAGTTTCTCGACTCCTTTTGTTCATAAATACAATGAAAGCGTCTGGGCTCAGTACACTTTGACTGTTGAAAACCGCGCTGAGTTTCAAAAACAACTGACGGAGATGGGTGTGCCAACAAGCATTCACTATCCACGCATTATGCCAGATCAACCTTGGTATAAAACTCACACGGCAGATCCAAGCAGCGAATTGGAAGTGGCTCGTTGGGCAGCTGACCATGTGATCAGCTTACCGCTGTACCCTGACATGCCTGAGGATATCCAAGACCAAATTATTGCGGCAGTGAAGAAAGCTTTAGGTGCCTAATCATGACAGAATTTAAAGCTCTTTCTCAACCCGTTTCAATGACCACAGATTTTGGTACCATCACTTGGGGAGATGCCAAACAATGGGTGCTCTTCGCAGGCCCCGACATCATCGAAGATGAGGGCCTTGTCATGGAAACAGGAAAAGAAATCCTTCGTGTCACAAAGCGCTTGGGAATACCATGGATTTTAAAATGTAGCTTTGACAAAGCCAACCGCCAAAGCCTTGGAAGTTTTCGAGGCCCTGGAAGTTCCGCAGCTCTGAAAAGTTTGGAAAAAATTAAGAGCGAACTTCAAGTTCCTTTTTTGACAGACGTCCACGAAACCAATCAGGTGGCAGATGTTGCCAAAGTTGCAGATGTTCTTCAAATCCCCGCCTTTCTTTCAAGACAAACAGATCTTTTGGTGGAAGCTGCGAAAACAGGAAAAGTGATTCATATCAAAAAAGGACAATTCTTAGCCCCTTGGGATATGAATGCCATTGCTAAAAAAGCTGTGGCCAGCGGAAATTCAAAATTACTTTTGTGTGAACGAGGCACAACTTTTGGATACAATCGCCTGGTCAATGACATGACCGGATTGGTGGAAATGCGTAAATTAGGATATCCTGTCATTATGGATGCCACTCATTCAACGCAACTTCCGGGAGCTACAGGTGAAAGTTCCGGAGGCCGTGGAGAAATGGTATGGCCTTTGGCTCGTGCAGCCATGGCCGTGGGAGTGGATGGAATTTTCTTAGAGACTCATCCTCGCCCGGATCAAGCTCTGTGCGATGGCCCCACCTCTTTGCCTTTAGCAAAACTGGAAGCCATGTTGACGAACTTACAAGCCATTTGGAAAACACATTTCGAGAAATAATTTAAAAAGATTTTTCGTATTTGATCACTGATTTTTCAATCAGAAGTTTTTCTACCAAGAAGCACAGTGTATGGTAAGTGGCCATATGTGCTTCTTGGATATTGGCTGTATGTTGACCAGGAGCAATCAGAACATGATCTGCCAACTTCTGTTCGACAGCCAGACCGCCCTTTTTTCCCGTCAATAAAATACTTTGAGCGCCCACCTGACGGCAGGCCTTCAAGGCTTCTAAAATATTTTTGGAATTACCTGATGTCGTGATGGCAAAAAAGATATCCCCTTTTTTCATCAAAGCCTTCACTTGACGAGCGAAAACATAGTCATAACCAAAATCATTTCCAATGGCTGTCAATGTCGATGTATCTGCACTCAGTGTGAAAGCCTTCATCGCCGTGCGATCCTTATCAAGCTTCACCACCAGTTCTGCGACGATATGTTGAGCATCTGCTGCGGATCCACCATTACCCGCCGCAAAAAAACCACCACCTTGCTGCAAACTCGATACGATCATATCTGCCGCGGTGACAACCTGGTCAATATATTCGCTATTTTCAGAGAGAACTGCGTAGTTTTTTGCTGAATCTTGAAAGCTTTGTTGAATAAACTCCTGTGAAGTCATGGGGCCTCCGAAAAAAGAGAAATTGAGCATTCAGAAATGATACTCATGAAATTACACCAAGAGTCTAAATCGGTCAAAAGCCTTATCAAGTTGCAGGAACAATTTGTTCCCATAGAGTTCCTCTGATAATTTTGACAAAAACGTTCTAACAAAAGGGCAAAATATGATCCCAGTTATTCTCAGTGGAGGAAGTGGAACTCGCCTTTGGCCAATTTCACGAACTAAACTTCCAAAGCAGTTTTGCGAAATATTTGAAAAGTCTTTGATGGATTTAACCTTGGAACGTGTCAAATCGATGGAAACCCCATGGATCCTGACAGGGATTGCATTGAGCCCCTTAACAGAACAACTTCGCCGAGATCACAGCATCCCGGCTGACCAGATTATTTATGAACCCATGGCGAAAAATACAGCTCCTGCGATCGCATTGCTGACAAAAATCCTTGCATCTCAAGGACTCTCGGAAAAAATTGTCTGCGTTTTACCGGCTGATCATCTGATTGAGAACACCCCTGCATTTTTGAATAGTCTTAAAAAAGCACAAGAACTGGCAGCTTTGGATCAAGTTGTCACCCTTGGGATTCAGGCTCAGAGTCCCAATACAGGATATGGGTATATTCAAAAAGATCCTCACTCTACTCAAGTTCTCAAATTTCATGAAAAACCTGATTTAAAAACAGCACAACAATTTATCTCCAGTGGAAATTTTTATTGGAATGCTGGAATTTTTATATTTAAAATTTCAACGATGCTTCGCCAGTTTGAAAAACTTCAACCAACAATGTGGACTAAACTTCAAACTCTGAACAGTGATCTTAGCAATATCACCGATGTCTATAAGCAAATTGAATCCATCAGCTTTGACTACGCGATCTTAGAAAAAATGTCTTCCAGCGAACTGGCATGCATACCTTGCGATTGCTCATGGAACGATGTTGGGTCGTGGGAATCTGTTGCGGAATCACTCAAGAACATCGTGTCGCCTCAACTGTCCTACGAAGAAAATTCTGTTGATAATTTTATTTTCCCTGTTCCTCGAAAACACTATGCATTGCTTGGCGTTCAGAATTTAATGGTGCTGGACACTGCTGATGCTCTTCTTATTTCTCAAAAAGGAGAAGGACAGAAAGTCAAAAATGTTGTCGAGCACTTTAAAAAATTGGGCTCAAAAATTACAGATGAACACATCAAGGAAGACCGACCATGGGGAGACTTTGAAATCATACGGGAAGAATCGGACTATAAATCCAAAGTTGTTCGCGTTCATCCGGGTGGACAATTATCTTATCAATCGCATGATCAGAGAGAAGAGCATTGGGTCGTGACACGCGGACAAGGTGAAGTGGTTTTGAATGATAAAACGATTCCTGTCCAAAGAGGAACCTACATTCATATCCCAATCAAGGCAAAACACCGTATTCGAAATATGGGGACGATGACACTGGAATTTGTCGAAGTCCAACTTGGAAATTATCTTGGTGAAGATGACATTCATCGCTATCAAGATGACTATAAACGCATAGAGTCCTAGGAGATAAAATGGCTGTATTGGTAACAGGTGGCGCTGGATATATAGGGTCGCATGTGGCTTATGACCTTCTTTCTCAAGGAGAAAAAGTTGTTATTGTAGATAATCTGAGCAAAGGCTTTCGTCAGCTGATTCCATCGGGTGCTGTATTCTATCGAGCAGATCTTTCTGATCTCACATCCATTGAAAATATTTTTGAAAAAGAAAATATCCAAGAAGTTGTCCATTTAGCGGCATTTCATATACTTCCTGAATCTATTCAAGAACCGATACGCTACTACGATAACAATATTTGCGGATTATTAAACTTACTCAAATGCTGCCAAAAGTTTTCGACAAAACACTTTTTATTCTCTTCAACAGCAGCCGTTTACTCTGATCCAGGAACTGAACTTGTAAATGAACACTCAGATCAAAATCCAAAAAATCCTTATGGAAGAAGCAAGCTTGTCGGCGAATGGATGCTTCAAGACTTTAGCTTTATCCATCCTATGAATCATCTCAGTTTAAGATACTTTAATGTTGCAGGAGCTTCTTCAGACCTGCAGCGAGGTCCCCTTCGCCCTGAATTAACTTCAATAGTCAAAGTTATTGCCGAAGTTGCGGCTGGAACACGTGAACAATTTCAAATCACTGGAACTGATTACCCTACATTCGATGGAACTGGGGTTCGGGATTTTATTCATGTCGAAGATCTTGCTCGATTGCACTCCTTAGGCCTATTTTACCTTCGGAAAGAGAAGGGGAATTTTGCAGTGAACTGCGGCTACGGAAAAGGATTTTCTGTACGCCAAGTTGTTCAATCCATGGAAAGAGTTTGTGGACGGAAACTTCCTGTTGCTGAAGCTCCTCGTAGACCCGGAGATCTTGCTCAGGTCGTCACCGAAACAAAACTCTTACGATCTATGTTTGACTGGTCGTCAAAGTTTTCAGATTTAGATCAAATTTGTTCTTCAGCCTACCAGTGGGAATTGAAGAAAAAGGGAAAACAGCTATGAGACTTACAGCACGTACAAAATTCTATATTTTACTTTTCGATCTTCTTCTTTTCTTTCTGAGCCTATCCTTTTCATATTTTTTAAGACTGCAAGGTCCAGCGGAATCTATTTTGATGTCCACAGGCTTTTGGGTCATTGCTCTAGCTAACTTAGCAAGTCTTTATATATTCGGTACCTATGATGTCGATAAAAATGCACCTTTTTTAAAACTTGTCAGTCGCCTGATTTTAGCCTTTATAGCCAGCTCGGTCGTTGTCTTGTCCATTCACTATCTTGCTCAAAAAGATCGCTCTGGAATTTTTGGTCGCGGAGTTTTTCTTGGTGCATTTTCTGTTTACTTTCTGCTTCTTGTCTTTTTTCGCTCTCTTTTGTGGCAATCTTTTCAAAAAAGCTTACATTGTTTAAAATTTCTTTTCATCACCACAACACAGGATTATCCCTGGCTTGAAAAAGATCTTATAAAAAATCAATTTTCTTTTTCGAAAGAGTTTTTTCTCATTGATGATTATCCAGAAGATCAATTTCAAAAATCTCTGAATGAAAAACTTGAAAGTAAACAGTGGAATATTGTCATGGCTCTGAAGGCTCCACAAATTTCCCAACAAATTGCAGATTTTTTATTCATCAAAAAAATTCAGGGCTTTCAGTTTTTTGATCTGATTAGTTTTTATGATGTTCAATGGAGAAAGCTACCTATCTTTTTTTTAGAACACCCTTGGTTTATTCTTTCCAGAGATTTTGAACGTCACCAAAACCCTATTCTTCTCCGCTGGAAAAGAGTCCTTGATATCGGCCTGGCGATGGTCTTACTTCTGCTTGCTTTGCCGTTGATGCTCTTCGCATCCATTGTTATAGCTTTGGATAGCCCCGGCCCAATTTTCTTTCGTCAGGTTCGAACAGGAAAAGATGGAAAAGATTTTTGGATTTATAAATTTCGATCCATGCGCCAAGATGCTGAAAAAAATGGTGCCCAATGGGCTCAACAAAAAGACCCTCGCATCACTCGGGTTGGAGGCTTTCTTCGATCCACACGCATTGATGAACTTCCACAACTCTGGAATGTCTTGACAGGGGATATGAGCTTCATTGGACCAAGGCCAGAACGGCCTGAATTCAATATCCACTTAGAAAATGAAATCCCCTACTACCATCTTCGCCATTTAATTCGCCCAGGAGTCACAGGCTGGGCCCAAGTCCGCTATCCCTACGGTGCCAGTGTCGAAGACGCAAAAGAAAAGCTTCAATTTGATTTGTATTATCTTCAAAATATGAGCTTTTGGATGGACCTCACCATCATCTTAAAAACAGTGAATGTTGTGCTTTTCGGCAAAGGACGTTGAGAATCCATTAATTTTTTGTGGAGACTTCTTCAAATTTTGAATTCCACCATGAAGTTTTCACAAAGAGTGCCGGCCCTATTGAACCCAGGCAAGAATTCCTTTAAATTCTGCGGGCATCCACGCTGAATCCAAGGAGTCCCTGCTATGAACATAGCCTATCCTACCCAATCCCAAAAAAGACTTCTTTTATGGAGCCTGTTTTTCAGTTTCGGCATACTGATATCCCCTTCCAAGTCATCGGCTCAATCATCAAAATCTGAATTTTTATGTTCGGAACTCTTTGAAAGAAAAGCTTTATTGGATATGTCATTTTTATTTCCTCGTCGGTATTTTCTTTCAAATAAATTGGAAGAAGCACCCGCCCCATCCCCAAGGGTTTCAGATGGAAATCTTAGCCTTTCTAAGGAAGATAAGGATCAGGTCCCCCTCCTTCAATTGATTTCTGCACTATCTAATGACAATGTTCCTGCAGAATATGATTTTGTTCATCGCTTGACCTCCCTTTCCCCCCAAGACACGGTATTTTCAGTGGGAGCCCGCCAGCTCTATGCAGAACATGGGTTTTTTGGAACAGTTGATGACTTTGTGAATTCAGCCCATGCAAAGCCAGACTTGCTAACCTTTGGAGATACAGATCAAAAAATGGTTTTAACCACATATATGCATCATCAAGGCGATGACCGACTGAACAAATCCCACTACAGTTACTATCTCACGCGAGCGAATCTCTTAAAAATGTTTTTAAGTAAACCCATTTCTGAGCGACCAAACCTTGTCGCTTTGGCTGAAAATGCAGATCCTTTTTTTCCGATGGAGGATAGCCATCCTGAAAAATTTCAAGTTCTCAGAAATCGATCCATTGATCAATTGTCGACTCAAGACATACCTGCTTTCACATTAGGGTATTCTTATTTTTATTTATCCTACAATCCCAATCTGTCCCGCTCTTTGGCTCTTCTTGTGGATCGTATGAAAGTGGGTGGACTTCTTTATGTTCATGGTCTTTTTGGCTATGTAAGCACAGAGAAGTATCCTCACAATCCTGCAGCATATCGAACGGGCAATACAATTTCTATGTGGCTGAAAGAAAGATCGCAGGGTCTGCGCATCATCAATGACAGTTCTTATTTTTTTATTATCGAAAAATTATCAGATAACTGGAGCATCCCAGATTCTGTATGGAGTCCTGAGCTCTCAACCACGGCAAAAAGAAACCCCCCGTCTTTAGTTTTCATTGAAACAGGGAAAGATATTTTACCGAATCCTAAAAAGAGATCATTCAACCAAGCTTTTTAGCCTCACTTAAAAAACTTGAACAACGGATGTTGTTTCAGGATTCGTTGACAAAGGAATGCCACCCTGTGGTCGTCTCATGATATAAATCACAGCACCCGCTAGACCCAAAACAAATTGACCCACCTGAAAAATGGTAATGCTCGTGGCTCCAAACTGAGTGACCTGACCTGAAAATATATTGAATAGATAATCAAAGGCCGCTTGACCTACCCCCACTCCAGCAGGAGCAATCGGAAGCGCCGTAACAATAAACCCAATCGGTGCAGCCACAAAATAAGTTACCCACGGAATATGTTCAATATGCAAAGCTATCCCTACTAATATCAGAATGCAAATGGATGAAAACTGTGCGACAGCACTGAGTAAAGTGGCTTTGACAAGACGACTCTTATCATCGTGATAGCTATAGATGATCTCATAAATTTGATAAAATCGATGTCCCATAGGAATACGATGAGTCACTGCATGAATCCATTTTTTTTGGTGAATTGTTTTTGACAAAGCAGCTGCCAAACCAATAGTCAGACCAAAAGCTAAACAACAAACTAAAATAAAAATCATCTTTAATTCTTGAACGGACAAAATTTGATGTCGATCAATCAGCATGGCAATAAAGGCCATCAAAATCATCGCATAAAGACCCAATACACGATCCATCAGCACAGACATCACTCCCGCCATCTTTTTATGGGGATGCTCTTTCACTAAGTAATAGGATTTAACAACATCACCACCAACACCGCCCGGAATTGCAAAATTAAAAAAGGCACCAATCAAAGACAACTTCAAGACTTCAAGTCGAGATGATTGCAACCCCTGATGTTGCAAAAATACTCTCCAACGTTCGCTACATAAAAAAAGTGCCAAAAGGCTTAGCCCCATGATGGGAACTACATACCAGGATAGAAAAATGTCTGCGACAGCTTTTAAATTGATCTTGCCACTTCCTACCAACCAAACGATGATAGCGGCTGCAAAAATGACTTTAAGAACACCTTGAATGATTTTTGATATTTTTTGAGGCATAAATCTTGGTAACTTGCATTCCGACACTCAGTCAATGCGAATATGAAAAGCGATTTCGACTTTCCAAAGGAGTCTGATGAAACCTGCAGTCATTTTAGATCGAGATGGTGTTATTTGCGAATATGTGGATGAACTTCACCTTCCAGAACAAATTGTTCTTCGACAGGGGGTTGCGCAAGGCATACGATCCCTGAAGGAACAGGGCTATTTTGTTTTTGTTGCAACCAATCAACCCATGGTTGCAAAAGGAATCATCACCCTTTCTGATCTTGAAGAAATTCACCAACGCATGAAGTCCCTCTTGTCTTCACAAGGGGCTTTCTTAGATGAGATTTTTTTCTGTCCCCACAAAGTGCCAGGAAAAATTGCAGAATTTTCTCGCGTCTGTGACTGTCGAAAACCTCTATCAGGAATGCTGCAACAGGCCCATCAAAAATATTCTTTCGATAAAAATAAATCTTGGATGATTGGCGACACATGGCGAGATGTGGGTTGCGCCCATCACTTTGGAATTCCCTGTCTTGGAGTCGAAGGGGGCGCTGGATTTCCCTACGCCCAGGGAAGCAAAGAAAGTCAGCATCAACCTGAGCATCTTTTTCCGTCTCCAAGTCTTGCCATAGAATGGATCCTGAAGCAGAAGTAAAATCCCTTGAAATCGAAGGATAAACTTCTTAAACTTCCCACTTCTTGACAAGGAAGATATATATGCAAAATGAAAAGTGGACAATCAAGTCGAAATCCATTCTGGTAACAGGCGCTGCTGGTTTTATTGGCAGTAGTTTTATCCGTGAAACTCTCCAGCAGGGATACAAGGTCGTTGTATTAGATGCCCTGACTTACGCTGGACATTTTGATAACCTGAAAGGACTGATTTCTGATCGATGTGAATTTGTGCATGGAAATATTCAAAACATTGAACTGCTTCAGCACCTCTTCCAAACCCATCATTTTGAATCATTGGTCCACTTTGCAGCTGAAAGCCATGTTGATAATTCCATTTCAGGGCCTCGCATTTTTATGGAAACAAATGTGATGGGAACATTTGCTTTATTGGAAGCTGCTCGATCTTACTATCAAAAACTGAAAATTCAGTCACAAAGCCAATTTCGCTTTCTTCATGTTTCAACAGATGAGGTCTTCGGATCTCTTGGCGAAACAGGCAAGTTTCATGAACAAACTCCCTATGCGCCCAATTCTCCCTATTCTTCCTCCAAAGCTTCCAGCGACATGCTTGTACGCGCATGGTTCCATACCTATGGACTTCCAACAATCATCACAAATTGCTCCAACAACTATGGACCAAGACAGTTTCCTGAAAAGCTGATTCCTCGAATGATCGATTGTGCTTTGAATGATCAAGCACTTCCAGTTTATGGAAACGGAAAGAATGTGCGCGACTGGATTCACGTGGAAGATCATGCTCGTGGTGTTTTGCTGGCTCTACAAAAGGGATTCCCTGGTCAGTGTTATTGTTTGGGCGGAAACTCTGAACGCAGCAATATCGATGTTGTTCAAGGCATCTGTAAAATTTTGGATCAACTTGCCCCTCGAAAAGATGGTGCTTCACATTCTTCAAAAATCAAATACGTCGAAGATCGTCAGGGCCATGACTTCCGCTATGCAATTGATGATTCCTATGCTCAAAAAGAACTGGGTTTTCGTCGCACCTACGAAAATTTTGAAAAAGGTCTTTTGCAGACAGTCCAATGGTATTTAGACAATCAAAATTGGGTTCAATCTGTTAAAAAAAGAACTGGAAAATCCTAAGGAAAGGGGCTCGCATGAAAGGCATCGTCTTAGCTGGAGGAAGTGGGTCACGCTTATTCCCTGCAACAAAATCTATCAGTAAACAATTACTACCTGTCTACGACAAACCAACGATCTACTACCCTCTGTCTGTTCTGATGCTGGGTGGGATTCGCGAAATCCTGATCATCAGTACTCCTCGTGATTTACCTATGATTCAAGAATTATTAGGAGATGGAAGTTGGCTGGGATTAAAACTGAGCTATGCAGAACAAGCTAAGCCTGAAGGAATTGCTCAGGCATTTCTGATTGGCGCTGACTTTATTGGAAACTCACCTTGCTGCCTTATCCTGGGTGATAATATTTTCTATGGTCATGATGTCCCACGCATGATTGAAGAGTCTTGCCAGTTAACTGATGGTTCTCATGTTTATGCCTATCATGTTCACGATCCTGAACGTTACGGCGTAGTGGAATTTGATAAAGATGGCCGAGCTGTGAGTGTAGAAGAAAAACCGACTCAACCCAAATCAAATTGGGCGATCACAGGTCTTTATTTTTATGATCACCATGTTGTGCAACACGCACGTGATCTCAAGCCATCCAAGCGTGGAGAACTTGAAATAACCGATTTGAATCGTATTTATCTCGAACAAGGCAAACTGACCGTGAAAACCTTTGGCCGAGGAACGGCGTGGTTGGATACTGGAACCCATGAGTCCTTACTGACGTCTTCTGTTTTTGTTCAAACCATTGAACAACGACAGGGGTTGAAAATTGCTTGTCTGGAAGAAATTGCTTATTTGAAGGGTTATATTGATCGAAAACAGTTGGAAAAAATGGCCGAAAGCTATCCCAATAGTTCCTACGGAGTGTATTTAAAAAATCTTCTGAAGTATGAGTTTTCTTTAAAATAAGATGGGTACAAAATGCGTCCACTCAAAGTTTTAGTTTTAGGAACTCAGGGACAACTCGCACAAAGCCTTGCTTGTGAAAAAAAATCCTTCCCCATTGAGTTCTTGGGACGACCAGATTTAGATTTTGAAAATCC
>JACCDG010580956.1_pt1 | contig 13921 bp, 9 predicted proteins | sample 7442471 | NCBI WGS metagenome assembly JACCDG01 (sample SAMN15323444, study PRJNA562643) | freshwater metagenome | isolation source: river surface water | place: USA:Blue River Watershed | collected 2017-08-17
CGCGGCCGTCGATGATGCGGTGGTCATAGGACATGGCGAGGTAGTTGATCGGGCGCACCACCACCTGGCCGTTCTCGACGACGGCGCGGTCCTTGGTCGCGTGCACGCCCAGGATGGCCGACTGAGGCGGGTTGATGATGGGGGTGGACATCATGGAGCCGAAGGTGCCACCGTTGGAGATGGAGAAGGTGCCGCCGGTCATCTCTTCGATGCCCAGCTTGCCTTCAGCGGCCTTCTTGCCGAATTCGGCGATCTTTTTCTCGATGTCGGCAAAGCTCATTTGGTCGGCGTTGCGCAGGATCGGCACCACCAGACCACGGGGCGAGCCCACCGCGATACCGATGTCGAAATAGCCGTGATAGACGATGTCGTTGCCGTCCACCGAGGCGTTGAGCACCGGGAACTTCTTGAGGGCGTGCACGGCGGCCTTGACGAAGAAGCTCATGAAGCCCAGCTTGACGCCGTGGGTCTTCTCGAACTTTTCCTGGTGCACTTTGCGCAGGGCCATCACAGGCGCCATGTTGATCTCGTTGAACGTGGTCAGGATGGCATTGGTGGCTTGCGACTGCAGCAGGCGCTCGGCAATGCGGGCGCGCAGGCGGGTCATGGGCACGCGCTGCTCGGGGCGATCACCCAGCGCCACGGGGGCTGCAGGCGCAGCCACCTGGGCCAGTGCCGCGGTCGGAGCGCCGGTGGGGATGGAAGAGCCAGACGCCACAGCGGCCAGCACATCACCCTTGGTCACGCGGCCATCCTTGCCAGAACCTGCCACCGAGCCTGCAGCCAGCTTGTTATCGGCCATCAGTTTGGCGGCTGCAGGCATGGCCACACCGGCCATGCCGTTACCGGCTGGTGCGGCTGCAGCAGCCGGCACAGCGGCGGGTGCAGTTGCTGCGGGCGCAGCTGCAGCAGGTGCGGCAGCAGCAGCTTTGCCATCGGTGTCGATCTTGGCGATGAGCTGCTCAGCTACAACGGTACCGCCGTCGCCGACGACGATTTCGGACAGTACGCCAGCGGAAGGCGCAGGCACTTCCATCACGACTTTGTCGGTCTCGATTTCGATCAGGATTTCGTCCTGGCCGACGGTCTCGCCGGGTTTCTTTTTCCAGGTCAGCAAGGTGGCTTCGGCCACGGACTCGGACAGCTGGGGAACTTTGACTTCAACGATTGCCATGTTGATTTCTCTTTGAAGGTGTTATAGGGAGGTACGGGACGTTTTATTTGGTCAGCACAAAGCCTTTGAGCTTGCCGAAGGCGGCCTCGATCAGGGCCTTTTGCTGGTCCTGATGGAGGTGCGAGTAGCCCACGGCAGGCGATGCAGACGCGGCGCGACCGGCATAACCCAGCTTCTGGCCACCCAGCATGTTTTCGTGGATGTTGTGCTGGATGAAGAACCAGGCACCCTGGTTTTGGGGTTCATCCTGGCACCACACCACTTCGGTAGCCTTGGGATACTTCTTGAGCTCGGCGGCAAACGCCTTGTGCGGGAAGGGATAGAGCTGCTCGACGCGGATGATGGCTACATCGTCTGCGCCCTTGGCTTCACGGTGCTTGACCAAATCGTAGTAAACCTTGCCAGAGCAAGCCACGACACGCTTGACCTTGTCGGCCTTGATGTCCTTGCTCTCGGGGATCACGGTCTGGAAACTTCCCTTGGTGAACTCGGACAAGGGGCTGGTGGCGTCCTTGTTACGCAGCAGCGACTTGGGCGTGAAGATGACCAGCGGTTTGCGCAGATCGCGCACCATCTGACGGCGCAAAACATGGAAGATCTGGCTGGCCGTGGTCGGCTGCACGATCTGCATGTTGGTATCAGCAGCAAGCTGCATGAAACGCTCAACACGGGCCGAGCTGTGCTCGGGACCCTGACCTTCGTAGCCGTGCGGCAGCATCAAGGTGATGCCGTTCACACGACCCCACTTGACTTCACCAGAGGCGATGAACTGGTCGATCACCACCTGGGCTCCGTTGGCAAAGTCGCCAAACTGGGCTTCCCAGATCACCAAAGTGTTGGGGTCATTCGATGCGTAGCCGTATTCGTAACCGAGCACCGCCTCTTCGGACAAGATGGAGTCGATGACCACAAACGGCGCCTGGTTCTCGGCCACGTTCTGCAGCGGAATGTAGGTACCGGTGTCCCACTTGTCACGTTTTTGATCGTGAATCACGGCATGACGGTGGGTGAAGGTACCGCGGCCGCAGTCTTCACCGGACAGACGTACCGGGTAACCACTGGCCACCAGGGAAGCAAAGGCCATGTGCTCGCCCATGCCCCAGTCCACATTGACTTCGCCACGGCCCATGGCCGCACGGTCGTCATAGACCTTCTTGACCAGTTGGTGTGGTGTCACGCTCTCAGGAAGGGTGGTGATCTTTTCAGCCAGGCGCTTCCATTCCGTCAGTGGAATAGCGGTGTCGCCAGCGTCTGTCCACTTCTTGCCCAGGAAAGGCGACCAGTCCACCGCAAATTTGCTCTTGAAGTTGGTCAGCACGGGATCGACAGTGTGCTTGCCCGCATCCATGGCTGCGCGATAGGTCTTGACCATCTCGTCCGGACCATCTGCTTGCAAGATACCCTGGGCAATCAGCTTGTCGCCGTAGAGCTTGCGGGTACCAGGGTGGGCCGCGATTTTCTTGTACATGAGCGGCTGGGTCAGTGCAGGCGTGTCCTGCTCGTTGTGGCCCAGTTTGCGGAAGCAGGTGATGTCCACCACCACGTCCGCGCCAAAGGTCATACGGTATTCCAGTGCCAGCTGGGTAGCCAGCACCACAGCTTCCGGATCGTCGCCATTGACGTGCAGCACCGGCGCTTCGACCATCTTGACAATGTCGGTACAGAACACGCTGGAACGCAGGTCGCGTGGGTCGGAGGTGGTGAAACCGATCTGGTTGTTGATGATGATGTGAACCGTGCCGCCCGTGGTGTAGCCACGAGTCTGAGCCAGGCACAAGGTTTCCTGGTTGACGCCCTGGCCACCGAAGGCAGCGTCACCGTGCACCAGCACCGGCAGCACCTGCTTGCCCTGCGGGTCGCCACGGCGATCCATACGTGCACGAACTGAACCTTCAACCACGGGGTTGACGATTTCCAGGTGCGATGGGTTGAACGCCAGCGACAGGTGAACCGGTCCGCCAGATGTAGAAACATCCGAAGAAAAACCCTGGTGGTATTTCACGTCACCAGCAGGCAGGTCTTCCGGGGCCGTGTGGTCAAACTCGGCAAACAGCATGCCGGGCATCTTGCCCAGGGTGTTGACCAACACGTTCAGGCGACCACGGTGGGCCATGCCGATCACGATTTCCTGCACGCCCTGTTGGCCAGCAGACTGGATCAGTTCATCCATGGCTGCAATGAAGCTCTCGCCACCCTCAAGCGAAAAACGCTTCTGGCCGACATACTTGGTGTGCAGGTAACGCTCCAGGCCTTCGGCTGCCGTGAGGCGATCAAGAATGTGCTTCTTCTTCTCGGCCGTCATGTTCGGCTTGCTGCGAATGCTTTCGAGCTTTTGCTGCCACCAACGCTTTTCGGCCATTTCGGTGGTGTACATGTACTCCACACCCAGCGTGCCGCTGTAGGTCTCGCGAAGCGCGTTCAGCAGCTCGCGCAGGCTCATGCGATCTTTGCCGAAGAAGGTGTTGGAGGTGTCGAACACGGTCTCCATGTCGGCATCGGTAAAGCCGTAGAAGGACGGTTCGAGTTCAGGGATATTGGGGCGCTCGGTGCGCTTGAGGGGGTCCAGATCGGCCCAGCGTTGACCCACATTTCGGTAAGCGGCAATGAGCTGTTGCACAGCGGTGCGCTTGCGACCCATTTCGGCGTCGGCGCTGGCCATGACAACTTTGGTCCCGCCTTGCTTGGCACGCTCGGCAAAGGCATTGACCACAGGCAGGTGGGGGACGTCACGGGCATCGGTGCCGTCAACAGCAGGCACATGCTGCAGGGCATCAAAGTATTCGCGCCAGTTGTCGGGAACGCTGCCGGGGTTGGCCAGGTAGTTTTCGTACATCTCTTCGACGTACGGGCCGTTGCCACCGAACAGGTGCGTGTTGGCCGAATAGGCCGTGTAGACGGACTTGGTCTCGCTCATTGTTTTCGCTACCTTCGCTCCCCTTCAGGGAGCATTAGCTGGTTAAAAATACCTTCCGCGACACGGCTGAACCGGTTGGCGGATGCGACAGTGTGGCACTGGAAGGGCCTCATGAAACAGTCGCATTGTGCCACGGTCTAACCGATGTCAAACTTACAGATTCATTTTGTTGCAAGAAAAAACCCCGCACAAGGCGGGGTCCGGAAACATCAGGCTTTGAGCAGATCAACGATCTGGTGCAAAGCGCTCGGATCGTCGATCGTGGTCAGATCGCCAGGATCTCGGCCTTCGCACACCGCCTGAATGGCGCGGCGCAAGACCTTGCCGGAGCGGGTCTTGGGCAAAATCGTCACAAACCGCACGCGTGCAGGACGGGCCACAGCGCCCAGCTGGCTGTCCACCACCTTCATGATTTCGCCTTCGAGCTTGAGGGCGTCTTCGGGTGTAGCTACCTTGCTCGGGTCCTTGAGCACAGCGAAGCCCACTGCGACCTGTCCCTTGAGCTGGTCGGCCACGCCGACCACGGCCACTTCGGCCACGTTCGGGTGGCTGGAGATGCTCTCCTCGATCTCTCGGGTGCCCAGGCGGTGACCGGCAACGTTGATCACGTCATCGGTGCGCCCCAGAATGTAGAAGTAACCGTCCTTGTCTTTCACACCCCAGTCGAAGGTGGAGTACATCTGCTTGCCCGGAATGCTGGTCCAGTAGGTGTTGACGTAGCGCTTGTCGTCACCCCAGACCGTCTGCAGGCAGCCCGGAGGCAACGGACCTTCGACGGCGATCACGCCCTTCTGGTCAGCTTCGGTGATCTCTTCACCGGTGTTTTCGTTGATCAGCTTGACGTCGTAGCCATAGACCGCCTTGCCGGGGGAGCCGTACTTGGTCGGGGCTTGCTCAACGCCGTTGCAGATCGCCATGATCGGCCAGCCGGTTTCTGTCTGCCAGTAGTTGTCAATGATGGGCTTGTTGATGGCGCCGGCCATCCAGGTGGCGGTCGGCTCGTCCAGCGGTTCGCCGGCCAGGAACAGAGCCTTGAGGCTGGAGAGGTCGTACTTGGTCAGGTAGGCCGGGTCCTGCTTTTTGAGCACGCGGGCGGCAGTGGGGGCCGAGAACATGACCGAGACCTTGTACTTCTCGACCAGGCTCCACCAGATGCCCGCGTCGGGGTTGGTGGGCAGGCCTTCGTACATGATGGTGGCCATGCCATTGATCAGCGGGCCGTAGATGATGTAGCTGTGACCGACCACCCAGCCGATGTCGGAGGTGGAGAAATAGGTCTCGCCGGGGTTGCCCATGTAGATGTGCTTCATGGACGCGGCCAGGGCCACGGTGTAACCCGCCGTGTCACGCTGCACGCCCTTAGGCTTGCCAGTGGTGCCCGAGGTGTAGAGGATGTAGCTGGGGTGGTCGCTGGCAACCCAGACACAAGGCACGTTCGCGTCCATCACCTTGGCGCGCTCGGTGGCGTAGTCCACATCACGATCGGCGACCGCATTGAGCGGCGCCAGACCACGGTTGACCATCAGCACTTTGGCGGGCTTGTGCGTGGCCAGATCAATGGCGGCGTCCAGCAGATGTTTGTAAGGCACAGCCTTGCCGCCACGCATGCCGGCGTCGGCGCTCACGATGGCCTTGGGCTGTGCGTCGTCGATGCGGCTGGCCAGCGAGTGACTGGCAAAACCACCGAACACTACCGAGTGAATAGCGCCGATGCGCACGCAGGCCAGCATTGCAAAGCAGGCCTCGGCGATCATGGGCATGTAAATCAGGACGCGGTCGCCTTTGCCCACACCTTGCGCCTGAAGGATGGCGGCCATGCGGTTGACTTCGGCATGCAGCTCGCGGAAGGAATACGCCTTTTCGGTGTTCGTCTCGGTGGAAACGAAGATCAGTGCATTTTGGTCAGCACGCGTGGCCAGATGGCGGTCCACGGCGTTGTGGCACAGGTTGGTTTCACCGCCCTTGAACCAGGTGGCAAACGGTGGCTTGGTGTAATCACAGACCTGGTCGTAGGGCTTGTGCCAGTCGATCAGCTGCGCTTGCTCAGCCCAGAAGGCGTCGCGATCAACAATCGAACGCTTGTGAAATTCTGCATAGCTTGCCATGAGGGCTCCTCGGAATTCTTGTGAACTGAAGTCAAAGGCCGCTGGTACCCAAAAACCTTGGCGGCCATTTCTGAATTCATAATTATGAAGAGCGGTCTTGCGGCAAGCTGACTTTCATTTAAAGAGTTGCTGCATGGCCTTGAATGATGGGTGCTCAGCTGAGCGGATCCATTCAAAAGCCACCATTTCGGCCGTCACCAGCTCGGCCCCGGCGCCAGCGAGGCGGTCGTAAGCGGCATCTCGGTTGCGTTCGGTACGCGAGGTGCAGGCATCGGTCACCACCCACACATCAAATTCGTCTTCCAGCAAATCAAGCGCCGTCTGCAGCACGCACACATGGGCCTCCACCCCTGAAATCACAATGCTCTGACGCGAAGGCGCGGCAGGCTGCGGCTTTTGCAGGTGACGCGGCAAGCTACGTGCATTGCCACGGGGAGCGACAGGCGCTTCAGGCGTGAGCCACTCACCCAAGCCCTCTTCCACAGCACTGAATTGCATTTTGGCCAGCACACGCTGGCAGTGTTGACGCATGGCTTCATCGAGTGCGCCCAATTTGGAAGGATTTTGCACTGTCCCCCAAACCGGCACTTGCAGCTGACGGGCCAGCTGTGCCAAGCGCGCGGCATTGGCCCACACTCCAGCAGCATCGTGCATGGCCGCTTGCAAGCGAGGTTGAAAATCGACCAGCACCAGCTGGCTTTCCTGTGCATCGAGCAACATGAGCGCATCTCCAAAAATTCAATGCCTGAATTGTCGCCTGTGTCGGAGAGGCTCAACGGGTTCACGAGCACTTTACAAAACCATGAAAGGAAAGCTGGTGCCAAGCGGTTATGCTCAGCGTCTATGTCTTTGAAGCCTTATGTACTGGTTTTGATCTGTGTCTGCGCGCTTGTGCAGGCACCTGCGCGCGCGCAGGAAACTTCAGCGCCCGTCAGTGCATCAAACGCTACATCTTCGCGCAAAGACCTGCTCAACCAATGGGGCCAACAAATGAGTGTGGCCAAAGACACCGTAGGGCAAGGCGCTGAAGAGCTGGTCACCCAAGCCATGGGCCTGCTGGGCGTGCCCTACAAATGGGGGGGCAACTCCGAAACCCGCGGACTGGACTGCAGCGGTTTGGTGCGTAATGTGTACGAAAAAACCTTTGGCATGGTGCTGCCGCGCCGCGCTGAAGAACAAGCTGCCGCTACCGAAACCATTGAACGCACCGAGCTACAACCCGGCGACCTGGTGTTTTTCAACACCATGAAGCGCGCATTCAGCCATGTGGGCATTTACGTGGGCGACGGCAAATTCATCCATGCGCCCCGCAAAGGCAAGCGCGTCAAGATCGACGACATGCGCTCCGCCTATTGGCAAAAACGGTTCAATGGCGCTCGCCGCGTGCAGGCAGAGGCCGAAGCCTCCACCACTGTGCAAGCACAGTAAAACTCACTCGTCTTTGGGCAAGGTGGCCAGCAGCACCAAACCCACGGTCAGCATGGCCGCAGTCAACCACAATCCGGCCTTGAAATTGCCCGAAGCCTGCGCCATGGCCCCTGTCACGGCCGGAGCAATCACCTGCGCGGCACCGTAACTGAGCGTCAGCTTGGCCATGGCCTTGCCAGGGTTGGCGGGAGAACGGCGCCCCACCAAAGCCAGCGTCAAGCTGACAATGCCAATAAAGGTTGCGCCATACCCAGCCGAGCCCAGCAATGCAGCCGTCAATGAGCTCGAGGCGGCAGGCAAAATGACCGACAGGATTTGCAGGCTCAGGGCAAGCATCAAGGCGCGAATGTCCCCTATCGCTCGGGCCACGCGGTCCCAAAGGAACACTGCAGGCATGGCAGCGATTCCAACCAAGGCCCAAGCCCAAGGCCCTTGGCCTGCCAAGGCCGGTTCACGCTCGACCATGGCCACCGTGAAGGTGGCGCTGATCACAAAGCCCCAGCCCGCAGTAAAGTAGCTCAGCATCATGGTCCACAGCCAGCGCCCGGAAGGCAGGCTAGCTGCAGCTTGCGCATGTTTGGCCGCCGCCACCGGCGGTACCGGCGGACGCCAGCGCCAGGCAGGGACAAAAAACACCAGCCCTAGAGCTGCAAACGCGACCCATTGGCTGGCCCAGTCGCTGAGCCACTGCCCTAACATCCAGGCCCCCAAAGCCGACACCAGAATACCCACCCCAATGCCCATGAAATGCAGGCCCAGCTCGGGCCGGCGCCCATGCTGCATCAGCCAGCCCAGCACCAGCCCCGAACCGAGCAGCATTCCGGTGGCGCCACACAAGCCGCCGATGTAACGCCACAGCGCCCAGGCAGGCCACCAGGCCGACAGCGCCATGGCCGCTGTCACCAGCAGCGCCATCCACAAACCCGCGCTGTACAGCCGGTGACGCCAACGCACATCATCCAGCCAGGCGATGGCCAAGGCCCCACTCATATAGCCTGCGTAATTGACAGCGGCCAGAGCGCCTGCGGCAGAGTCGGTCAAGCCGGTTTGTGCCTGCATCAGGGGCAGCAAGGGCGTGTAGGCAAAACGCGCCAGGCCCAAGGTCAGCACCAGCCCGCAAAGGCCGCCCGCAATCACCTGCCAGGGTCTGAGTGTGGATGTTTGAGACATGAGCCAAGTATCGGGCATTCAGAGACTTTGTTGCGTTGCCATCGGCAAGGGCAAAGTCTCCGAGCGGACAAGCAGGCACAATACCTCCTTTCCCAACGGCACCTCCACCCCATTCATGTCGATTCAATGGTTTCCCGGACATATGCATCTGACGCGCCAGGCGATTGCCGAGCGCATCAAAGCCATTGATGTGGTCATCGAAATGCTCGACGCCCGTCTGCCCGGCTCCAGCGCTAACCCCATGCTCGCCGGACTCATCAAGGGCAAGCCTGCGCTCAAGATTTTGAGCAAACAGGACCTGGCAGACCCTGAGCGCACCGCCCAGTGGCTGGCCCACTACAACAGCCAGGACGGCGTGCGCGCCATTGCGCTGGACAACAGCATGAAGCAGCCCGCCAAGGCACTGGCCGAGGCCTGCCGCGAGCTGGCCCCCAACCGTGGCGGCATGGACAAGCCCATGCGGGTGCTGATCTGCGGCATTCCCAACGTGGGCAAATCCACCCTCATCAACACCCTCAAAGGCAAAGCCGCTGCCAAAACCGGCGACATTGCCGGTGTCACCAAAACAGAGCAGCGGGTCACGATTGCGGACGACTTCTACCTTTATGACACCCCCGGCGTGCTGTGGCCTCGCATCATCGTGCTGCAAAGCGGCTACAACCTGGCCGCCAGCGGCGCCATTGGCGTCAATGCGTTTGACGACGAAGAAGTGGCGCTGGAACTGCTGGCCTACCTGATGGCGCACTACCCGCAAGAGCTGATGGCGCGCTACAAACTCGCCAGCCTTGATGGCCTGAGCGACGAACAGGTGCTCGAAGCCATTGGCCGTGTGCGCGGTGCGCTGTTGCCTGGCGGGCGCATCAACACCACCAAGGCGGCTGAAATCGTGATCCACGACCTGCGCTCGGGCGCGCTGGGCGCCATCACGCTGGAAACGCCCGAAGAGTTTGCGTTGTGGCTCAAGCAGGGCCAAAAAGCCGATGCCGAGCGTGCCGCCCGCAAGGAAGAATTCGCCAAGGCCAAAGCGCAAAACGCCGCGCGCCGCCCACGAACACGCCGTTGATGGGGGCCAGTACAGTGAACACTCTGCCCTCCTCCACAGCTGCCGTGGCCATTGTCGGTGCCGGCCCCGCAGGTCTGATGGCTGCAGAAACACTCAGCGCCGCAGGTGTGCAAGCGCATGTCTATGACGCCATGCCTTCGGTTGGCCGCAAATTCCTGCTGGCCGGTCTGGGCGGCCTGAACCTGACGCATGCCGAACCCTGGGAACATTTCATCACCCGCTACGGCACACGCCAAAGCAAGTGCGCGGCCTGGCTCAAGGACTTTGACGCCCAGGCCATTCGTGAGTGGGTCAAAGGCCTGGGGCTAGACACCTTTGTGGGTAGCTCGCAACGTGTGTTCCCCACCGACATGAAAGCCGCGCCACTGCTGCGCGCCTGGCTGCACCGCCTACGCCACCCGGTGCAGGGCATGCCCGTGACCTTTCACATGCGTCACCGCTGGAAGGGTCAACTCACCCGCACCGATGCGGGCTACACCCTCGACTTCGACACCCCATCGGAGCCACAAAGCGTGCAGGCCCGAGCCGTGGTGCTGGCTTTGGGTGGCGGCAGCTGGGCCAAACTCGGCTCGGACGGCGCATGGGTGCCCTGGCTTCAAGCCCAAGGTCTGGATCTGACTCCCCTGCAAGCGGCCAACTGCGGCTTTGACGTGGCAGGTGGCTGGAGCGAACTGCTGCGCGAAAAATTCGCCGGCACCCCGCTCAAAGGCGTGGTGCTGAACTGCTCAGGCTCAGACGGCACCTTTTCCCGAAAAGGCGAAATGGTGCTGACCGCGACCGGCATTGAGGGCAGCCTGGTGTACGCCGCCAGCCGCCAACTGCGTGACACCATTGCACGTGACGGTCAGGCCACGCTGACCCTGGACCTCAAGCCCGAATGGACGCTGGAGCGTGTGCAAGCCGAAGTCGCCCACCCACGTGGCTCACGCAGCCTGTCCAGCCACCTCAAAAGTCGCTTGAACCTGCAGCCCGTTCACCTGGCGCTGCTCCATGAGGTACTGAGCAAAGAGGCCATGAACGCCCCCGCACAGGTAGCTGCCGCCATCAAGGCCCTGCCCCTGACCCTCGCTGCCCCCCGCCCTATTGACGAAGCCATCAGCACCGCGGGTGGCGTGCGACTGGAGGGGCTGACGCCAGAGCTCATGTCCCGCCAGCACCCTGGCCTGTTCTTCGCCGGCGAAATGCTGGACTGGGAAGCCCCCACCGGCGGCTACCTGCTCAGTGCCTGCCTGGCCAGTGGACGGGTGGCTGGGCGTGGGGCAAAAACTTTTGTGCGCACATGAACCCATCCACCAACACCACACCTGAGGTTCTGATCAGCGAAGTCGGCCCCCGTGACGGGCTGCAATCGATCAAGAGCATCATGCCGACGCCCGCCAAGTGCGAGTGGATCGAAGCACTGGCCAAGGCGGGGCTGCAGGAAATTGAAGTCGGCTCCTTCGTTTCCCCCGCCCTTTTGCCGCAAATGGCCGATACCGCTTCGGTCGTGCAACATGGGCTGCGCCTGCCCGGTCTGCGCGTCATGGCCCTGGTGCCCAATGTGCGGGGAGCCACCCACGCACTGGCAAGCAGGGTCCACAAAATCACTTTGCCGGTTTCTGCCAGCGAAGCACACTCGCTGGCCAATGTGCGCAAGACCCACCTTCAAATGCTGCAGGAGTTGCGCGCAGTTGTTGAACTCGTCAGGGAACACAACACGCGCACGGGCTCCGCTGTGAGCGTAGAGGTCGGGCTGTCGACAGCCTTTGGGTGCACCTTGCAAGGGCTGGTGCCCGAGGATGATGTGATCCGTCTGGCTCTTGCTTGTGCCGATGCGGGCGTTGACGACGTGGGCTTGTCTGACACCACAGGCATGGCCAATCCCGCCCAGGTCAAAAGGCTGTTTACCCGTTTGCGCCAGGAATTGGGGCCACGCGCTGGTGCGGCCCACATGCACAACACGCGTGGCCTGGGCCTGGCCAATTGCCTGGCCGCCTGGGAAGCCGGTGTGCGCACTTTTGACAGTTCCATGGCCGGAATCGGCGGTTGCCCCTACGCGCCTGGGGCTTCGGGCAATGTCGTGACTGAAGACCTCGTCTTCATGTTCGAATCCATGGGCATCCGGACAGGCATTGACATCACTGCACTGCTGTCTGCACGTGCCACACTTCAGAGCGCGTTACCGCAGGAGCCCTTGTACGGCATGGTTCCTGAAGCTGGTTTACCCAAAGGTTTTAGGCCCGCACATTGACATGACCCAGACAAAATCACTCCCCTACGCGGGCATCCGTGTCGTCGAATTCACCCACATGGTGATGGGCCCCACCTGCGGACTGGTACTGGCCGACCTGGGCGCAGAAGTCATCAAGGTCGAGCCCCCGAGCGGCGACAACACCCGACGACTGCTTGGCTCTGGTGCAGGCTTTTACCCCTTGTTCAACCGAAACAAGAAAAGTCTCGTTCTCGACCTGCAAACGCCCGAAGGCCGCGAAGCCGTGCTGCGTTTGATTGACACGGCCGACGTCGTCAGCGAGAACTTCAAATCGGGCACCATGGAAAAGCTCGGACTGGACTACGAGCACTTGCGCCAACGCAACCCACGCCTGATCTATGTGAGCCACAAAGGATTCCTGCCTGGCCCCTACGACCATCGCACAGCGCTCGACGAGGTCGTGCAAATGATGGGCGGGCTGGCCTACATGACAGGCCGTCCGGGTGACCCCTTGCGCGCAGGATCGTCGGTTAACGACATCATGGGTGGCCTCTTTGGGGCCATTGGCGTCATGGCCGCGCTGGCTGAACGCGAACGTACCGGACAAGGCCAGCAGGTTCAAAGCGCGCTGTTTGAAAACAATGTCTTCCTCGTGGCACAGCACATGATGCAATACGCCGTCACCGGCAAACCGGCCGCGCCCATGCCGGCGCGCATTTCGGCCTGGGGCATTTACGACGTGTTTCAGGTGCAAGGTGGCGAACAGATCTTTCTGGCTGTGGTCAGCGATACGCAGTGGGCCATCTTTTGCCGGGCTTTTGATCTGCCTGATCTGCAAGCCGATGCCCGGCTGGCCACCAACAACGGTCGCGTGACCGAACGCGAATGGCTCATCCCCCTGTTGCGCGAACGACTGCAGCGCTACACCCGAGCAGAACTTGCCGCCGTGTTTGAGCGCGAAGGGCTACCCTTTGCCCCCATCACTGCACCTCATGAACTGGTAAATGACCCTCACCTGCTGGCTACGGGCGGATTGGCACCCATCCACTTGCCTGACGGCGAGCGTGCAGGACAACAAGCCAACACGGCCTTGCTGCCCTTGACACTCAAGGGCAAACGTTTGGGGGTGCGCCATGATCCGCCCCGACTGGGCCAGGACAGCCTCGACTTGCTCACCCAACTGGGCTATGACCCTGCGACTGCTGCACGATTAAGCACTTCACACTGAACGACCAATAAGAAAGCCGCCAACCTGTTCAGGTTGGCGGCTTCTTCATTTGCAGTGTTGAAACGCTTACTTCTTGCTCGGCGGCACATCCGTGCAGGAACCGTGCGCCACTTCGGCTGCCATGCCGATGCTTTCGCCCAGCGTGGGGTGTGGGTGGATGGTCTTGCCGATGTCCACGGCGTCGGCGCCCATCTCGATGGCCAGCGCGATCTCGCCGATCATGTCGCCCGCATGGGTGCCCACGATGCCGCCGCCCAGGATCTTGCCGTGGCCATGGGCTTCGGGCGAGTCGTCAAACAACAGTTTGGTAAAGCCTTCGTCGCGGCCGTTGGCAATGGCGCGGCCAGAGGCGGTCCAGGGGAACAGGCCCTTCTTGACCTTGATGCCCTGGGCTTTGGCCTGGTCTTCGGTCAAGCCCACCCAAGCCACTTCGGGGTCGGTGTAGGCCACGCTGGGGATGACGCGGGCATTGAAAGCAGCAGATGCCAGCTCTTTGTTGCCCTGCAGTTCACCGGCAATGACTTCGGCTGCCACATGCGCTTCGTGCACCGCCTTGTGCGCCAGCATGGGCTGGCCCACCACGTCGCCAATGGCGAAGATGTGCGGCACGTTGGTGCGCATCTGGATGTCGACGTTGATGAAGCCACG
>JACCDG010572863.1_pt1 | contig 13919 bp, 38 predicted proteins | sample 7442471 | NCBI WGS metagenome assembly JACCDG01 (sample SAMN15323444, study PRJNA562643) | freshwater metagenome | isolation source: river surface water | place: USA:Blue River Watershed | collected 2017-08-17
GAGATGCTCACCATGTCTGGTATCCCGGCATTGCATGTGAATGTCTACGGTGTGCGTAAAGGCGACATCAAAACTGTCCAGGCTATGAAGAACTGGATCAACGTTGAAACTCTCGCAGAACAAGAGGTGAAGAAATTGACTGATGTAGAACTGAAGACCATTGCCGCCAGCATGATTGATCGTGCTTACTTGGTACAGTACAAGGCAGAGATCATCAAGCACTTGGCTCCTACTAGCCCCTACGCTATGTTGGCTGAGAAGAACAAGAATGTGGTTCGCGTTGAAGTTGATCGTGACAGCCTGCGCCGCCTGTGCGAAGCGTTTGGTGTTACTGTGGACTTGGATAAGTTCATCACCGAAATCAATGTGGAAAACGCAGAAGTTTTGAAGCGTTATCCACTGCTCAAGCAAATTGGCTACGCTGATGGCGAGCACGTTGCAGAGTACATCACGGCAATCGATTTGCTGAAAAAATAATAGACGGGGGCTTGACAAACGCCCCCTTCTATCGTAGAATAGACACATAAACACTTTTTTAAACCACAAAGGTAACTAAAATGACTCAAGCATTTCCGTTTCTGATTCAAGGCTCCAACGTTGTCGTCGTTATCGATAACAAGCCGCACACAATCAGCAAGACCCACATCACTTTCCAACGTGTTGTGGACGCTATCAAAGCCCAAGATTGGGATCTGGTACGCGACATTATCGAGCCTAAGAAGGTTGTACTCAACTACGGCCAAGGCAACGTTTCTATCCAGGGTGACACGTTCTTCTGGAAGGGTGCAGAAATGCACAACGCACTGACCAGCCGTATGGTTCAGATGCTGGGCGAAGGTTTCCCAATTGAGCCTCTGGTTCTGTTTATGGAAAACCTCATGGCCAACCCTAGCCGCCGTGCAGTTCAAGAACTGTATGGTTTCCTGGAAAAGAACGATCTGCCCATCACCCCTGATGGCCACTTCCTGGCTTACAAGAAGATTCGCGATGACTACAAAGACATCCACTCTGGCACTATGGACAACAGCGTTGGCCAAATAGTCCAAATGGAACGCAACGAAGTCGACGACGACAAGGATCGTACCTGCTCTGCAGGCCTGCACTTTTGCTCCAAAGACTACCTGCCACACTTTGGCACTGGTTACGGCAACCGTGTTGTGATCTTGAAGATCAACCCTGCTGATGTAGTTTCTATCCCCAGCGACTACAATGACAGCAAGGGCCGTGCTTGTAAGTACGAAGTTATCGCTGAGATGGAAGTTGATGCTGATCGCGCATTCATTGCACCCGTGCAAGTGACCGTGAACACTTACGACACCACTGCTGATGACATTCATGACGCAGTTGAAGACGCTGTGGCAGTGGCCCAGGCAGCTCGCCAAGGTACACCTGCACCACGTCAAGACTACGACAAGTTCGGTCGTCCTCTGTCAATGACCAAGGATGCGATCCGCAAGCGTGAAGCTCGTGCTCGTGCCGCAGGTCGTGCAGTTGGTGGTTCTTGGCCAATGCCCAAGGCCTAATGTATGTTAAGACTTGTCCTAGTTTGGGCAGTCTTAACTGCCCTCCTTTTTGGAGTACGATACTTCTTGGACCAATTCCAGCGTAAGGAAGTCGCTCGTTGGGGTCTAAGAGTGTTGTGGTGTGCAACCATCACCGCGGCATTTCTAGCAGGTATCATTGTTGCGGAGAGACTGTGATGATTGAAATTTTTGGTGTAATTTTTTGGGTGCCAGGGCTTGTAGTAGCAGCCGCGGCAACTGTAATGGCTTTTTATTTGAAGGCAAAACAATGAAAAAACTTTTTGGTTTTATCGCAGTATTGACTGTCACCCTGGGCCTTGTTGGTTGTGGTGGCGTAATTGACGAAGGCAACGTTGGTGTCCGCACCACGTTCGGTACTGTGAGTCCCGAGCCTGTCACCAAAGGTATCTACGTGGCAGTCTTGTCCAGTGTCCGTGAGTACACTGCCAAAGAAACTGCTGTGGATCTGGACAACATGACTCCCAAGGCCAACGACAACTTGAGCTTGAAAGAAATGGACATCACTGTCTATTACAAGACCAATGGTGAAAGTGTTCCTGGCCTTCAAGTCAAGTATGCTAACCAAAGCATCAAACATGGTGGCATCTGGTATCCTGCATACGCACTGGTTGAGAACATGTCACGTACCGCAGCCTATGAAGAAGTGGCCAAGCGGGACTCGCTGACTATTCACCAACATCGTGAATCTGTCGCAGGTGCTATTAAAGCAAACATTCAGAAAGAACTGGACAAAAACGACCCAGGTGTGTTTACAGTTACTCGTGTTGTAATGCGCCAAGTACTCACTGACCCTGCAATTGAGCAAAGTATCCTTCGTGCAGTTCAAGTACAAAAGGAAATCGAAGCCAAGCGTCAAGAGATTGATTTGGCCAAGGCAGAAGCTCAACGTACGGTGGCTGAAGCACAAGGTGTCGCACAGCGTAACAGCATTCTAAACTCCAGTATCACGCCCACGCTCATTGAATACAAGAAGGCGCTGGCCATGGAGAACTGTGCAGAGAACAACAACTGTACAATGATTATCGGAAACGGTTCACCGATCATCAACACTGCTCGATAAATTTATCGAAATAGTTTACACGGGGGCTTGACACAGTCCCCGTTCTGCCTTATAATAGCGACATGTTAAACACACAGAGGGTATTTTAAGTGAAAAAACTCCTAGCCGTTCTGGCACTGATTGTATCAACCAGCGTGTTTGCCGCAACGCAGACTACTGTTGACGTCAGCAAACTTACCGCAGAGCAGAAGGCTCAAATCAACAAGCAAGTTGCAGACTTGTCTAGCTCGCCTACCAATGTGTCGGCTACCGTTCGTCAAGAGGCTGAGGCCTGGAGCGAACTTGGTGCTAACATGGGCAAGGCAATGGTTGGTGCTGCTCGTGAAGTTGGTGTTGCTGCCAACGAGTTCAGCCAAACTAGCCTGGGCAAGATTGTAGTGGCCATGGTTGCTTACAAGATTGCAGGACGTGACATCCTTGGTATTGTGTTTGGTTCAATGATCCTTGTGTTTGGCTATAGCCTGGCACTTTGGGTGGCACTGACAACTCGTTGGAGCACTGTCAAGTATGAATATGAACCCGTGTTTTGGGGCATGTTTAAAAAGCAACGTGTATTGAGCATATCTACTGAAGAAGATGTGGTCACTACCAAAGTTATTGGCGCTGGTATCTTGCTGGTGTTGACAACGATTATCGGTCTTAACACAATCTTCTAATAGGAGAACAAAAATGAATCAGAATGTATTTCGTGCAGGCGTAGTAATTGGCTCTGTCGTACTGCTGGCAATTGTTGCCCCGATTATCTGGGCGGCGGCCAGTGCAGGTGTGGGACTCATTGCACTTGGTGTAATTGGTTTGCTGGGCTTTGGAATGATCCAGATGCTGCCTTACTTTGGTCAGAAGATTGAGAACACTGTGCTCAAACTTCGCAAAGCAGAAGCCCGTGGCAATCCAATTGAACAACTGCAAAACTTTATGCGCCAAAAGGCACAACAAGTGGCAGACTTTAAAGCGGCTGTGTCTACTATCAGTGGTCAGATTAAAAATCTGCAGGCCATGGTGGATCAGCGTAAACGGGAACGTCCCAATTACGATGCAAGTGCTCAAGAGAAGTCAATCCAAGCGATGACTGATGCTTACAATGCACTCAAGCAAAAGTACATCAATGCAGAGAACGCACTGGCTCAACTCCGTGAAGTGATTCAGGACAAGGAGTTCGAGTGGAAGTTCAGTCAAGCAGGTCAACAAGCTATGCAGAACTTGAACGCGACGTCGGGCAAGGAACTCATGGAAGCAATGTTGGCAGACGAGGCATTTAGTTCGGTCACTGAAAACTTCAACAAAGTGTTCGCTGATCTGGAAATGGAGGCCCAGCACTTGACTGCATCCAAGTCGTTGGAATACGATGCAGGAATGAGTTTGGACTTGTCGAATATCAACCTCACCAAAGTGAAAGTTTAAGAAAGGACTTGACATGAACTTTTGGAATGTGTTAAAGTACGTACTGATGGCATTATTTGCTGTCGTACTAGTAGTAGCAGTTTTGGCGACGGACTCCAGCCCAACGCCACAAACTATCCCCCAAGCTGGTCAATCTAAGTTCAACTTCTAAGGAAACAAAATGAAAAAACTCTTTGTTGGTTTTATGGTAGCCCTGATGGCAGGTTTTGCTTACGCCGCTCCGGCAGCTGATGCACCCGCCGCAGATTGTGAAGGTCTCAAGTTTGCAACTGGCCCCAAGGGCAAAGGTTATTCAACCCTGTTTGCAGACATTCAAAAGGTGTCTGGCGGTAAGCTCGCACTGTGCGAACTGAATACGTCAGGTGGCCTTGATAACCTCAACGCACTGTCTACCAAAGACGCTGACGTTGGCATTGTCCAGATTGATACTTGGACTGACATGAAGGGTGGCGACGACAACGTGGCTGCACTGCAAGCGGTAATGCCGTTGAACAGCAACTACCTCCACGTAGTTACTTCTGTAAACGGTATCCAAGGTGCCAAGAAGTACGGCTTTATCAAGGGTGATATTAAGATTATCAACCGCTTCAGCGACCTGCGTGGTCAGCCTGTAGCAGTGGTTGGATCTGCTCAACTGCTTGGTCGCCGACTGGACAAGATGCTGGGCTACAACATGCAGTTCATCGACGTCAAGACTGATGCTGATGCGTTTGCAATGGTCAAGAGTGGTCAAGTGGCTGCGGCATTTACTGTAAGTGGTTGGCCGTCAGGTACTGTCAAGCAATTGAACCAAAACGATGGTTTGACTCTGGTTCCGTTCGACGCCCCAATTGGTGACCCGTACAAAGTCAAGGCACTGAACTACAAGAACATCGCTGTGTATAACAACAACAGCCTGGCAGTTCAGAACGTGCTTGTAACTCGTGCATTCACTGGTCAACGCCAAGCCAACGTGGCAGCATTGCAGGCAACGATTACACGCAACTTGACCGAGCTCAAGGAAGGTAACTACCAACCAGCTTGGAACGAAGTCAACCCCAACGGCGCTGTGCCGAACATGACCAAGTTCAAAGGCAAGTAATGCGACAAACACTAACACTGTGGGCAATACTGGTTATGAGTGTGGCCCACGGTGTAAGTTACTACTTGGAAACCAGCCACATACCAGTTATGTCGCTGGTTTTTTCTGTTGTTACAATCCTAGGACTAACCGCAAAGGAATAATATGTTTGATTGGTTTAAAAATCTCGCTAGACCCAAGAAGGAAACGTACCCAACATGGGCTGATATTCCTCCTCCCGATTGTGGCCTACCTACTCCCAAAGAGACTCCCCCAATGCCTGAAGTAAAACCACCAGCAACTGACTATGGTGTTTGTAACTACACTATTGGAACAACCAGCACTGGTTATGTGGAACTCAAACTCCAAGATGAGCATGGCTATGGTACAACGATCAAGATGAATACTGTGGCAACCAAGCAACTGATCAAGATGCTTGAAGTAGCAATGGTGGATGATGAAGTACAGAAATGAAAAAAGTGTTTTACGAGAAAGTCGGACGCAAGTATGTTCCGATAAGTGAGTACGACTCAGAAATGATCGACGCCTTTAGAAAGGGCACTCACATTGTCATGTCGTATCCTGGTGGTCAAAGTAGGCGTTACAACATTGACCCAGCATACGGTCCTATGATTGCGGCTGGTAGAGTGGCTGAGGATGCCATGGCAATGGCCCTTGTACGTGCGGGTGAACTGCGGTTGCAGTCCGGAGCACGAAGTACACAAATGACACAAGAGCAACAGGACGCATGGCATCACCTCGTGGAAGTATTTGGTGACAGCGCCAAACAACTTGAGTGGCCCAGTGCCAGAGAGGTTGCTGAAGAAGGCGTCAAAGCCATGATGGCTGAAGCAGAGAAACTATTAGAGGATGACAACGTTCGCCGAGCATGGGAACGATTCCTATTCCTCTCAAAACTTACCAAGGATCACACCAATGGCGATTCCAATTAGTCCAGGACTGTATTTGGTCTATGTGGGACTCATATATTTTGTTGCAGGAATGGTGAACATATTTGTTTACAAATTTTGTCAATCTGAGTTGCTTTCTGTGGCCTATGTTGTTATACTAGCATTACCACTGTGTATTCCACGAATGGCAAGATGGGTGGGGACAACAGTATTTTGGAGAATTAAATGAGTGGACCAGGATTTATAGCGCAGCAAGCAGACGAAGTTTGCGAAATGTGCGGCGCAGTAGCTGAGTGCAGACCTTATGGTCCCAACGGTGAGAACATCTGTTTTGACTGTGGAATGAAAGACCCCGAGACTACTGAGAAGAGAATGGGGCAGTATATTTTTGGAGAGAAGGAATAATGAACATCTATCTAGATATGGATGATGTGGTTGCAGATTGGTTGGGCCACGTAAAAGAGATTTTGAATGAGCCTGATTGGGTCATGGGGCAGATGTTGCCTGATGAAACTTGGACTAGACTCAAGCGTGAGCATCAACGTCTATACAGCAAGCTACCAGTCAGAGAAGGCGCCTATGAGTTGGTTGAATGGGTAACTGAGTACGCAAAAGAAAACAACTGTGGACTCTTCTTCCTAACAGCCATTCCACACCTTAACGATGTGCCGTGGGCACCAAGTGACAAGGTGTTTTGGGGGCAAAAACATTTCCCACACATTCCAGTATTCCTTGGACCTTATAGTCACGAGAAGTGGGTGCGTTGCAAGCCTGGTGACATCCTGATTGATGATCGCCGAAGCAACTGCGAAGAGTGGGATCGTGCCGGTGGCCGTGCTCACGTCTATCGCTCATGGCCAGAATGTAAAGTATGGCTGGAGGAAACCCTTCATGGCCAAACAGTTAACAGCTAGTCAACAGACGAGTTTTGTTCAAAACTTTCTACACAAGCTGGGTGCCAAGGCAAACATTACCTACCGCACTCAGCGAATGTATCAGCCACAGCCATTTGACTTGAATCCCATTAACAGCAACGGCTTCTATGAAGCCCATATGACCACTTACGAGTCTCCTATTGTTGAGATGGAGATGCCATTGGAGTCATTGGAAAAACTGGCCGAGGAGGCCATTGACATGGAAGAGCTGAAGACACGTTACGGCCCAAATATACATGAGATAGGAATGAGTGTGTTGCGTGACGACTTTCAATCTAGGAATGAAGCTGCAATTCGTAGGACTAATCCAGGGGTCCAAAAAGCCTGGGAGAAGTATCAAATGATGCTAAAAATAGCAGGAGGATAATATGGATGGTATGATTATTGATTTTAATTTAGCCGCATTGGCCATCGTGGCTGTGGTAATATATGTAGGCTATCGCTTGATCAAAGGTGACAGCGATGATTAAAGGTGTCATGGGAGTGGGCGGTGTCATTGTTGACGCTGGAAATACTTCTTTGCCCTACGTGAGCCAAAACGACGTGAACTCTTTCCAGGGCTTTATGCGTATCCGTGGTAGTGACCTTCAATACTATGACAGTGGTACTTGGAACACATTGCACACCAGCTATGCCACAGTCAAACTTGATGCAATGGCAACAACGGCTATAGAATGGGCACAAAGGAAGATGCTAGAGGAAGCAGAGATCGCTCGTCTGGCTCAAGAACACCCAGCAATGGCCAAAGCGCAGAAGAGTGTGGAACGTGCTCAACGTAACCTACAAACAATCAAGACGTTTGTAACAAGTGAAGCCCAGCATCAAACCAGCGCATAGTGGAGCCCCAATAGGGCTCACCAAGGACGCCCAAGACTACCTCAAAGGGTTCAGTGTGTCAGTTCGATTGCGTGGCACATACCAACGCAGTCAGCACGTCAAAGACTGTTACCGATGGTGCGAGGCCAACATGGGCACCAAGTATAAGGATTGGTTTATGATGGGCAATACCGTTCACTTCAAAGACAACATGCGTGTCACACTGTTTAGATTGGTGTGGTCTGATTTGATAGCAGATTGACACTCACAGCATTTTCAAGTATAATCACCGTATGTTTAAAACAATCAGCAAGCGTGATATCAAAACCGTTCGTCAAGGCGATCCGGGCTTCATGCTGACTGATGGTATGATTCAATATCCGCGAGCCATGTTGCATGTGTTGCCAGAATGTCCCCAGCAGTACAGGGAGATGTTGGCGTATGCCATGGAACGAGGATGGATCAAAGCCGTAGCCCATGTCCAAGGAAAGGAACTATCATGGCAAGCTCTAACGGAATGAAATTTCGCCAGTGGGTACAGGAAAAATGGTACGAGCATGTGGACGAAAGTCGTGCATGGAATGGCTTTGAACCCACAGCCACCCCACAGGAATACTTTGCCAAATACAAGTACTGGCTCAAACGCGAGTACCAGCATCAAAAGGGCAAGTGATGAAAGAGTTTCTACAAGATGTGAAGTTTTGGGTACAAGACCTCGAGCCAGCTGATGTAGTAGTTGTTTCAGTTTTCAGCATACTCGAGTTCGCTTGGGTTGCAACAATGTTTATTTTAATCAAGAGGTTCATATGAACGAAGCAGTCGTAGTCGCATTCGCACTTTTATTCATCAAGCATTGGTACATCGACTTTGTCAACCAAGACATGGAAGAAGTCAACCACAAGGGCATCTACTTTCATTGGTTGGGTGCCAAGCACAGCCTCAAGCAAGGTGTAGCCACTGCGGCTATCTTCCTATTGCTGGGTGTTGGATTTTTCAATGCTGTCTTCCTAGGTGCATTGGATTTTGTTACCCACTACCATACAGACTGGGTCAAGATGAATTATGGCAATCGTGACATCACCACCCCACAGTTTTGGAATCATCTAGGACTTGACCAACTTGCTCACTACATGACATATCTTGGTCTAGTCTACTACGCCACGGTGATGTAATGAAAATGACACATGCCTTTGATGGCACACCAACACCACTGTATATGTACTCGCCCTGCGGCAACAGAGCTACATTTGATCACGGTAGTGGCATGAGTTACAGATGTGATCAGTGTTGGGCAGTCTTAGGCAGCATCGGACAACCACAACAATGTAAAGATGAAGCCAAGAAGTACGAGAACTGGAAGCAAATGGGTGGCAAAGGTTGGAACTACGAAACAGGTTGTGTTGAAGCATGAAAGATTTACAAGGCTTTAGTTTTACTGTAGGATGCAAGGTTGCCCGTGCAGTGTTGTCGGGCAAGAGTCCACTGATTGACATCTGTACAGTTACACGACTTGAAGATGGCCGACTCTACTTAGACGATAGCAAACAAGCTATCCGATTCCCCGAGCGGTTGCTCATCATCGAACACGAGCCAGTCCTACACATGATGGAAAAATACGAGAGGTCAAAACAATGATTAGTTTTAATTTTAATATTCGCAATCCATGGTCAAGCCGTTGGAATTGTATCAAGTGTCTAAGTGGACAACTCACCAAACACAAGTTTTGGGAATTGCAGTTTGACAAAACTGCTGATGTTGTCAGCGTTGACTTCCGGTACACCATCCGTCAGGACCACGCAGGTTTGTTCGTGTCATTTGGGTTGTTTGGCTACGATGCGATCCTTAACGTTTACGATAATCGTCACTGGCATGAAGAAAAGGGTCGTTGGATCAATTACGACGACAAGGAAGAACTGAAAGAGCTTTACGGGGATCACCATGCGTCTTGAACTTGATGATGAAGTAACTGATGCAATCGTTGTGGCAACTCTTAAAGAGCACATCAAGTACGCCAAGGACACGGTCAAAAAGCTCAAGAAGAAAAAGAAACTTGAGCAGTATGAGCAACAGGATCTTGGTTATAACGTGCATCTGCTTGAGGCCATGGAGACTGTTAACCGTTACTTTGGAAGTGACCAATGAGTACATTAAGAGAAGAAATCGAACGTCAAATTGAACTGTTGACTGAAGAACAGTTCCGTGTTAAAGTGTTCATCAACAGCAATAACTTTCCCTGCACCACTGCGCCGTTTGTTATTGCCAAAAACTATCGTGATGAGCTCAAGAAGCACATTGCAATCTTACGCATGAATTTGGAAGACTGATGACTAATGTTGAAGTAGGACCGTTTCGACTACCAGGTATTGCCTTTAAAAAGGGCCAGCTGAGTCCCGAGCTTAACGAAAAGATGCGAGCCTGGGCTGCGGCGGAAGGTGTCGGTATGAGTATGACTGAGAGTTTGTGGAGTTTCCGTAAGCCCTCGCACCGTGAATGGTTTGTTATTCGTTGGATCGATGACATTCCCAAAATGGACGATGAAGAAGAAGTTTAAACTTAACATAGAAGACGAAGCTCTTTCACGAGCTGCTGGTGAGCTAGCCAAGCGCATTGACTTTGGTGTAATGGCTGGTTTATTACAAGATACGGGATGGGTTCATGTCAAAGTATCAAACGCTGACAATTTTGAAGTCGAGGAATGGGTTAAACACAATGTCAAAGAACAATTCAGTCACTATGATGATGAATGGGTCTTCAAATCAAAGCAAGACGCCAACTGGTTCAAACTCCGATGGGACTGTGACTCCGGAGAGCGTCTATTTTGATATTGAGACAGAGTGCATGTCAGCACCTGCTTTGCACGATTGGCAAGAGGACTTTTTTAAAGTGGCTGCTGGTTTTAAACCAGGCGAGATGGTCACTATGACTGCCGGGCGCGGTACTGGAAAGTCAGTACTCACCAAAGCGGCAATTCAAAAAATGTTTAACGACATTATGAATCCGCAACCACAGCCTATCAGTGACCTAATCTTGGAAGAGAACAGAGTCGGTGGCGCACGTTACTACACTGTGGAACCAGTAGGCGGTACGTGGGCTGACATGGAAGCATGGTGCAGAACAGCATTTGGTGAACCTGGTGATATGTGGCGGTCACAGGATTTTGTGTGGCCTGAGGCGGCACGTTGGATGCAGAACAATCGCAAGTTTTGGTTTCGTAATATCAAGGACCGTGACTGGTTTATAATGAGATGGCGCTCTTAAGGGATAAGTTTAAAGCAGTAGTCCGCGACAGTGACTTTGATCACAGTCGATGGAAGGAACGGGTGTCGTGGTTGTTGCAACACTACGGCCCTATTGGTGAACGGTGGGACTACAATGGTGGTCTCTTCTCCTTTTTAACAGAAAAAGACAAGATGTTATTTGTGGTGGCAAACGCATGAGCTATATGGAAGCTGCGATGGAACGACAGTACGAAGCCTGGATGGAACAGGAACGTGAGTGGTATGATATCAGCAATCAGTTGATTGGTGAAGGATGGCATCACTGTAGTTTAAACAAGGCACTCAGTACGGAAGAGCTCACTGAGATGAATCAGTGGCTCAACGAAAAATACTATGGACGACATGAGCGATTTAATGATGAAGTCGTACTGCCAACTGAACAAGACATCATGTGGTTCAAGTTGAGGTTTGCATGACTACCCCGTGGCAGTATTTGGATAACTGGTCCAAGAGTGATCGTGGTCCTGATGAAACTCTTAAGAAGTTAAATGAGCGTATGCAAAATCGCTGGCCAGGAAAGTACCACATTATAGAGAAAGAAGTTAGGAACAGAGACAGCATGTACAGACGAATCGTTCATGTATTTGAGTTTGAAAGTCCTGCGGATGAAACTTGGTTTAGGTTGACACATTCATGATACAAGAACACTGCACAATACCAATTAGAATTGACCACTTGCCCACTAACACAAGGTTAGAGGCGGCTGAGTGGTGTCTTTTTGAGTTTGGTTTAGATCATGTTGAAATAATGCGCCCACTGATAGTAAAAGTTGAAGGGCCTAACCCGTGCAACGAAATTGCCATGGTTGCCTGCTTTTGGTTTGAGAGTCAGCGAGACGCAAATTGGTTCGCACTGAGGTGGTTATGATTACACAACAACGCAAGAGCAAGTACAAGCACAAAGTCATCTTCAATGGCAACACTGTCGCACAACATCGTGAGCTCAAGGAATGGTGTGAGCAGAACTTTGGTCCAGGTGGTCGCAGTAAGAAGCTTCGCTGGCGTGTGGGCTGGACTGACAAAGACGACACGTTTTATTTTAAGAGCAGCAAGGACGCCATGCTGTTTACCCTGAGGTGGAGTGCATGAGCAAGGACTTAAACAAAGCCATGGACGATTTGTTTAAAGAAACTGACAAGGTCTTCAAACACGTGGATCAAGTCTTTAAAATAATGGAGAAGCGTATGGAAGAAGCAGAACAAGAGTCGTGGGAATCTATAAACAAACGAGCAAAGTGGGAACCACACATCAGTTGGATTCCGCGCAAGATTGGTAAGCGGTGGTACTGGCATAGTCCCATCTATCGCAAGTGGCAGTTTGACGGCAGTAATGGACATTTCATTTATGGCACTGAGTTCGACGTTCTCAAAGCTTCGCGATAAACTTGTAGATGCTTGGCTTACTTGGCAAACCAAGAAAAGCAAAGAGCAACGCGAGTGGGAATCCTGGTATGAACGGAATGTTGTGTATCGTGCGGGTACCATTGACAATATGTTCATGCACTTCAAGCATGTCATCATAGTTAATCCAGATAAGTTCTTTGACCTTTGCGAACCATTTACTTACGTGCCGAACCAAGATGCCAAGCAATACTTCTGGCCACAACGTGAGTTAGGCAACAACGCAGTGTGGCGTTTTGAACGAGTTGTCTGGGACAGGTGGACCAACAGCTGGCACGTCAACGGCATGGGAGATAGAGATAAAGTGTTCGTGGCAACCAATAGTGATCGCGATGCAACCATGATTGCGTTAAAATACGCATGATGAAGTTTGAACACGAAGTCCATTTTGATAAAGATCGATACCACGAGCTTGAGACCATGCAGACGTGGTGCAAGGATAACCTTGGCCCAGGTGGGTACATCATTCGTGATCATTGTGTATGGTCTATTGAGACTATGTTTGGCAATGCCTTCTTTAGGTTTAAGAAGGAACGTGACCGGAATTGGTTTTTGTTGAGGTGGGCATGAGGGCTCTTAGAGAATTAAGTGAACGTATCGGTGACCACGTGATGGGACGGCCACTCACGGACAGTAGTATCTACGAGGTCACTGAATATGCCAACATGGAGTTCAAAAAGTTCAAGGAAGAATGGCCTGGGGATTATGAGCTGTCGTGTTATATTGAAAATGAAACAAAGTTGGTAATCGGTGTTAAATTCAAGAGAATAGAAGACAAGCATTGGGCTGATATAAGGTGGTCATGAGTTACATTGGAACTTCCCCATCAATTGCCAGCCTCCATGCAGTAGCTGGCCAAGTTAGATATGACACTGCCACTAACCAAGTGCAGATGTGGGATGGTAGCCAATGGGTGCAAGTTACAAACAATAGTATGATGTGGGATCAAAAGAAACTTACTTGCGAAGACTTAAAATTCGGCAACTTGTGGTTTTACAAAGTTGCTACTGAGGGTTATGACTTTGACGAATTGAACGAATGGTGTAACCAGACGTTCGGTCCTCCACGAACTGATCAAAAGGGAACAGCACTACACAAGTGGTTTATATCAGGTGGCGACTTTTACTTTCATGAAGAAAAGCATCGCTCTTGGTTTGTTTTAAAGTGGACAGCAGATGGCAATAACAACGTATAAGACTTGGCTAATACAACAGGACATAGTTCACGAGGATGACATCCTTTGGCTCAAAGGCCATGGCATACAAGCAATTATGCCTGAGTATGAGGTTAGGGAAATTACATATGGTAACCAAACGTGGAAATATACAGGGCCACTGATTAAAAACTTTGGTGCAGTTACTACTACCAAGAAACAAGAAGACATGTTGGTGTTAAAATATGGAAGCTGCCTATTGTTAAACCAAGTCATGGCAATTGATGATGGTGCGCCAGCAGTTAGTATAGGATACAGCTCAATATGACGACTGAATACAAGGGTTGGGACTGGCCCAAAGA
>JACCDG010032688.1_pt1 | contig 13917 bp, 8 predicted proteins | sample 7442471 | NCBI WGS metagenome assembly JACCDG01 (sample SAMN15323444, study PRJNA562643) | freshwater metagenome | isolation source: river surface water | place: USA:Blue River Watershed | collected 2017-08-17
CGGGTTTTTTTTAGGTTGGAGGTCCAACAACTTTTGGGATAGGGTTCGGTACAGCAACGCATTGTACCACTTTACATCATGGTGCTCACTCCATCTCATGGGGTAGAAATCTGTATTGGCCAAAAGATCTATGGATGATTCTATTCCTTCATTGTAAAACAATGGCAAGTAAAAGTCGATGATCAAACGTTTGGGCAATAAATGATGGGGTAAATGCTGTATTATTTCCCAAGTTTGAATAGGGGTTTGCGCGGTGCTGCCTAAGTTAAAGGCGGCTTTCTGCTCTTGATTGAAAATACGCGGGTCATAATTGCGGTAGGCATGGCTTGAGCCAATGAACAAAAGATCAATGTGTTTTTGGCTTTTGACTTCTTGAAAACGCAGTTGACTGTGTCCTGCACCTCCTTCGGGATAATAAAATTGTGAACCGAATGAAATGGACATGCACTGGCCAATTAGAATCAACAAAAGGCAATAGAGCAGAAAGAAAATTCCTGTGAAAAGAAAAGCCTTTTGAAAGAATGTCCTGGACATGTTTCAAAGATAAGCATTGTTTTATACTAGCTTTGGCACATGAGAAATGCTTTGTTGATCTTCTTGACAGCGTTATTGATGGTGCAATGCCAGAACAATTCAAGCACCACCATTGATCCTAAGTTTGTTATTTACACCAAACCTGGTTGCCCCAGGTGCGAAAAATCCTTGAGCATTTTGTCTCAACGGGGAATTGTCTTTGAGGAAAGAAGCATAGCTGAACCCATACACCAGAGGGAGATGTGGGAATTGATAAGGTCAGAAAAGGATCAACCCACAACAAGGGTCACATTGCCTGTGGTGTATATGGACAGTGTTTTATATTACAACCTGCAAGATTTAGACGGTTTTTTTGGTGGAATTTAAATCTTCAAACTACTCATTCCTCCATCTAGGTGTAATACCTGTCCGGTCATCCATGAAGTGGACTCGGTTAGAAGAAATTGGGCCATATGAGCAATGTCCTCAGCTGTACCCAACTTTTTCAAAGGATGTCTTTGAGCCCCCGATTCTATTTTTTCTGGACTGCCGGTGAGTTTCTCGGACAACGGGGTAATGGTCAGTGAGGGTGCAATGGCATTGACACGAATTAATGGCGCCCATTCTGCTGCCAAGCTTCTGGTCAATCCTTCAATAGCCCCTTTGGCCATAGCAATAGAACTGTGAAAGGGCATTCCACTTTGAACAGCCACTGTACTGAACAATACGACAGATGAATGATTTGATTTTTTTAAGTGGGCCAAGCCCGCTTGGAGCACATTGACCGCTCCCCAGGTATTGACGCTCATTTCTTCTTGAAATTGTTCCATGGTCAACCGATGAAAAGGCTTGAGCTCAATAGTTCCTGGTAAATATGCGATGCCATCCAATACTTCGGGTAATTCATGAACCGGGAAAGGTTGGTTGTGCGTCCAAGTGATGCCGGTAGATCCTGGCAGTTCATCATGCTGATCACCGCGGCCAGTAAACCAAACCTGATGATTGTGCATGAGCAATTGCTCTACCAAGGCTCTTCCGATGCCATGTGTTCCACCGACAATAAGATAGTTGGCCATAATTTAAATCTGGATGTATTTTAAAAATTCGTTTTTCCTTCCCTCTTCCAAAAATGCTCCGCTGAAGGAACTGGTTACGGTAGATGAATTGATGTCTTGGACTCCACGGCTACTGACGCATAAATGCACGGCGTCAATCATGACGGCAACATCCTCCGTTTGCAAAATCTTTTTCAAATCGTTGGCGATTTGAATGGTCAATCGCTCTTGCACTTGCGGGCGTTTGGCGTAGTACTGCACGATGCGATTCAATTTGGATAGACCAATCACTTGACCATTGCTGATGTAGGCCACGTGCGCTTTTCCCATAATAGGGACAAAATGATGCTCGCAATTGGAGAAGAAGGTGATGTTTTTCTCCACCAACATTTCCTTGTATTGGTATTTGTTTTCGAAGAGTTTGATGTCAGGTCTGTTCTCCGGAAGCAAACCTGAGAAAATTTCTTTGACATACATTTTTGCTACGCGATGCGGCGTTCCTGAAAGACTGTCGTCATTCCTGTCCAATCCCAGAATATCCATGATGGCAGCAAAATGTTTCTCAATTTTTTCAATTTTTTCCTCAGCACTCAAGTCAAATGCGTCGGCCCGCATGGGGGTTTCAATAGAGGTCATCACATGCTCATCACCTATCTCGTCGATTTGAATTTTTAATTCCTTCTCCATGACTACTAAACCAATAGACCTGACATTTGTTCGCAAAAAATGATTATCATTGTGAAATCAAAACCTTAAAGAAAATTTTATGTCAATTTGGAGAAAGAAGCCTGTAGAGGCTTATCATGCGGATGCAAGCAAAAGTGAGTTGAATCGTGTGTTGAGCAGATGGGGTTTGACCTCATTGGGAATTGGAGCCATCATTGGTGGTGGTATATTTACATTGACCGGAATTGCAGCTCATGATCATGCTGGACCTGCATTGGCCTTGTCTTTCATTATTGCGGGTATTGGTTGTTTGTTTGCCTCACTTTGCTATGCGGAGTTTGCCTCCGTTCTTCCCGTTGAGGGATCGGCTTATGCTTATGCCTATGGTACCGTTGGAGAGTTGTTTGCTTGGTTCATTGGATGGAATTTGATTTTGGAATACATGATGGGAGCAACAACTGTGGCTGTTGCATGGAGTGGTTATTTCAATAAATTATTGCATTTGTTTGGTATTCACATCCCAGATTACTTGACCAATGATCCCGCCTCTCATGGTGGACCAGCATTCAATTTGTTGGCATTTATCATCACGTGGGTGATTACGGCTATTTTGGTGAAGGGAATCAAAGAGGCGGCTAAGACCAACAACATCATTGTAATACTAAAAGTGGCCGTTGTTTTGTTCGTGATTTTTGCAGGTGCCTTTTTCGTTGATCCAGCCAATTGGACTCCCTTTATTCCTGCTGAAACACCGGTATTGGATGCTTTGGGTAATCCAACAGGGGAGGTAAACTTTGGTTTTGGAGGCGTATTGACAGCTGCCACCATTGTATTCTTTGCCTATATTGGTTTTGACGCTGTATCTACCCAAGCAGGTGAGGCCATCAATCCAAAGAAAGATGTTCCATTTGCCATCATAGCATCATTGGTAATTTGTACTTTGTTGTACATCGCTGTATCCTTGGTTTTGACGGGTATGGTTCCCTATACTGATTTGGATTTGAAAGCTCCGGTGGCTTCGGCATTTGAAGGTGCAGGAATTACATGGGCAGTATATCTGATTACCATCGCAGCTACTGCTGGATTGATGTCGGTGATGTTGGTGATGATGTTGGGTCAAACCAGGATTTTCTTGGGGATGTCTAAGGATGGCTTATTGCCTTTCAATATTTTCGGTAAGCTTCATCCAACTTTTAAAACGCCATATCGTTCAACCATTTTGGTAGGTTTTATCATTTCTATTGTGTCAGCATTAACACCCATCAATAGTGTTTCTGAAATGTGTTCTATGGGAACATTGTTGGCCTTTGCCATGGTTTGCGTAGCGGTTTTGATTTTGCGTGTAAAACAACCAGGTTTGGATCGTCCGTACAAGACTCCGTTCATATACTTTGTGGCTCCTGCAGGTGCGTTGTTTAATGTGTTTTTGATGTCTTACGTGCGCATTCACACTTGGTACGCTTTCTTGATTTGGGGCGCCATTGGAGTATTGGTTTATTTCCTTTACAGCCGAAGACATTCACATTTGCATCCAAAGGGATAAAATACAATTTTTTGAAAGAGCCGTCCTTGTGACGGCTTTTTTATTGCATACCCGATTACCTTTGCCCCGTGATGGAGAAATTTTCAATTCGGAATTTGGTGGCCCAGGGGTATCCCTTTTTAATTGCTGGCCCATGCGGCGTAGAGAGCAGAAATCAACTATTGTCCACCATTGAAGGGTTGTCTAAAGTTCCTCAAGTCAAAGCCATTAGAGGAGGTTTGTGGAAACCCAGAACCCGTCCCAATTCCTTTGAAGGAATGGGAGAGGCGGGAATTCCCTGGATGGTAGAAGCAAGAGATCAATTTCAATTGCCTATCATTACAGAGGTTGCAAAAGCTCAGCATGTCGAAGTATGCCTAAAAAACAACTTTGATGCACTCTGGATTGGAGCAAGAACAGTAGCCAATCCTTTCAGTGTGCAAGAAATTGCCGATGCCCTCAAAGGAGTGAGTATTCCCATCTTCATTAAAAATCCTATTCATCCTGATTTGGCCCTTTGGATGGGTGCTATCGAGCGCATTCAAAATGCCGGCATCACTGATGTTGCGGCCATTCATCGTGGCTTTTCCACAGGGTCCCCTACCATATACCGCAACCAACCTTTGTGGGAAATGCCCATTGCTCTTAAGACTGAAATGCCAGAGTTGCCCATCATTTGCGACCCCAGCCATATTGCAGGCAAACGCGATTTGATTTTGCAGGTAGCTCAGAAGGCAGCCGACTTGAACATGAGTGGTTGGATGATAGAATCGCATTGTTCTCCTGAAACTGCTTTGAGTGATGCAGCCCAACAACTGACACCTGAATCCCTGGGACAGTTGATGGAGGCCATTACCATTCGCGTTACCACCGACGCATTGATTGACGATTGTCCTGAAATGCAACAATGGAGACAAGAGATGGACGCATTGGATAAAGATATTATTCATTTACTCGGTGATCGGATGCGTTTGGCAGAAAAGATGGGGCAGTATAAAAAAGAAAAAAATCTGACCATTTTTTCCCTTAACCGTTGGAAAGAAATTTTGGAAAGTCGCCAGCAATGGGGCGAAGAGGATGGTTTGTCGTTGCGTTTTTTAAAGACTTATTTAGAGGCCCTGCACGCAGAAAGCATTCGACACCAAGTGGACATCATGAAATAAAAAAAGGCTGAAATTTTCAGCCTTTTCTTTTGTGCCCAGGACAGGACTCGAACCTGCACAGATTGCTCCATACGCACCTCAAGCGCACGTGTATACCAATTTCACCACCTGGGCGAGCGCTGCAAAGGTAAGCATCCCGCCCCTTTCTCACAACCAATGCTGTATCTTTCAAGCATGAAAACTTTTTGTCCACTTTTCATCATTCTGTTGAGCATTTGCTGTGCGGCACCAATCAGCAGAGCACAAGTGTATACTCATCCCTTTCAAAATCCAGTTCTTAGCGTTGAGCACAGGGTTCAAGACTTGTTGTCTCGAATGTCCAATGAAGAAAAGTTTTATCAGTTGTTTATGATTGCCCATGATCAGGTGTTTGATTCAACCGCTTACAAGAATGGGATTTTTGGAATTGAAATCAGCATTCAGGGAATGGATGATCAGCCGGGTCAACAAATGTTGAACTATAATGAAACTTGGACGGCTAAGCGACAGGTGGAAGAAATCAATAAGATTCAAAAATTTTTAATAGAAAAAACCAAGTGGGGTATTCCAGGAATATTCTTTGGGGAAGCGTTGCATGGTGTAGTTGGAGCTGGTGGAATTGCCTATCCCCAGTCCATTGCCTTGGCTGCCAGTTTTGACCGTGAATTAATGGAAGAAGTTTGTAATGCCATTGCATTGGAAAGCCAACAGCGCGGGTGGCGCCAAGTCCTCTCACCTGTGGTGAATATTGCAACGGATGTTAGATGGGGTAGAGTGGAGGAAACATACGGAGAAGATCCTTATTTGAGTGCTGTCATGGGCGGGATTTTTGTGAAGGCTTTTGAATCACGCGGAATAGTAACTACGCCCAAACACTTTGTTGCCAATGTGGGAGATGGCGGCAGAGATAGTTATCCTATTCACCTTGACGAGAGGGCCCTGGAGAACATCCATTACCCTCCTTTCAAAGCTTGTGTGGATGCGGGTTGCCGATCAATCATGACGAGCTACAACTCGCTCAATGGAGTGCCTTGCAGCATGAATAGTATTTTACTCAACAATGTCTTAAAAGACAACTGGGGTTTTAGAGGTTTTGTCATTTCAGATGCCGGTGCAGTGGGCGGAGCCAATGTCCTGCACAATACCTCTAAGGATTACGCTCAGTCAGGAAAGGATGCCGTGGAGTCTGGTATGGATGTCATTTTCCAAACTTCTATTCGGCATGATGATTTGTTTAAAGATCCTTTTGTTCAAGGCAAAGTGAATCCTGCGGCACTGGATAGTGCTGTGGCTAGGGTATTGCGGGTGAAGTTTGAGCTGGGCCTTTTTGAAAATCCTTATGCACAGTATCAGGAATTGCCCATAGAAAAATTTCAAACTTTGGCTTTAAAAGCGGCTGAAGCTTCAATGGTGTTGTTGAAGAACGATGGTCAAACATTGCCATTGGAGATCAAAGGAAAGAAATTGTTGATTGTGGGAAGTGATGCAGAAGAATGTAGATTAGGTGGATACAGTGGGTCAGGGTTTCAAAAGATTTCAGTTTTAGAGGCCATACAATCGCAATGGGGGAAAGAGCTTGCTGTATTGGAATACATTCCCGGACCCGGACGTAGTGAGGTCAATCCATTTGAGGTGGTGTCCGCTTCTAACTTGCATGCCTTACAGGTTGAGTTGTACAATGGGACAAATTTGAAAGGTGAAAAAGTGAAGGATTTGAAGTGGGAGAATATTGATTTTCATTACACTTTTTATTCGCCTGATGAGAATGTGCAAAAGGATAACTTCTCTCTGATAATCAAAGGAGAATGGGAGGCCCCAATGGAGGGAGAAGTTGAGTGGGGATTGGAAGGGAATGATGGGTTCAAATTGTTTTTTGATGGTGCAGAGGTGATGAGTCGATGGGGTAAAATAGGTTATCACAGAGATGTTGTTACCATCCGCATCAAAAAAGGTGAGCGGATTCCATTCCGCATTGAATTTTTTGAATCGCTTGGCAACGCTGAATTGAAGATGATATGGAGAGAAAAGAAGAGCAATGAAGATGCGTTAAAAAATGCATTGGCAAAGGCGGATAAGGCAGATTTGATTTTGTTTGTGGCAGGTATAGAGGAAGGCGAGTTCCAAGACCGATCGTCTTTGAATTTGCTTGGAGAGCAAGAGCGTTGGATTAAGGCATTGGGTGCAACTCAAGCGCCAATGATTGTGGCCGTTAGTGGCGGAAGTGCTGTAGAGGTTACGCCATGGATTGACGAAGCGGAGGCGCTGGTGCACATGTGGTATGGTGGGGAACAGCAGGGCAATGCCTTGGTCAATATTTTGAGTGGTAAGACCAATCCATCCGGTAAACTGCCCATCACTTTTCCATTGCATGAAGGACAATTGCCATTGAGTTACTGGCACGAGCCAACGGGTCGTGGAGATGATTACATCGATGGATCGGGATGGCCCATGTATCCTTTTGGCTATGGGTTGAGTTATACCACCTTTGATTATGGTGTTGTAGAATATGACAACCGAGATAAAGATGTTTTGGTATTGCCCATCACCAATACTGGACAAATGGATGGAACCGAAATAGTGCAATTGTATGTGCAAACACGATATAGCAACCTTTTGCGACCAATCATTCAGTTGGTTGATTTTCAGAAAGTTTTTGTTCGCAAAGGAGAGACCATTCAGGTAAGATTTGACGTGCGCAATTTAAAGGGCGATTTCAATTTGTACAATGCGCAACCGGATCAACTGGTGTGGGCGGTGGGTTCTTCCTCAAGAGAATTGAAAACCAAAATTGAGATTCGTTAATCAATGCGAATACTCATTTGCTTTTGTTCTTGTGTGGTTGTCATTCTCAATTGATAAAGTCCAGGTGTAAATGAGGAACAATCAATGGGAGTTGTTGTGGCTGAATGATAAATCACTTGACCAATCGCATTGATAAGTTGTAGGTTAAAACAACCATCGCATTGGATGTTTAGGATGTTTGAAGTTGGATTGGGGTAGGCTATCCACTCTCGTTCTGTTTCTTGCAATCCAACGGTACTGATGCTCATTTGATCAGTGCAACCGTTGGCATCCGTTACTGTAACGGTGTAGACGCCTTCTGCCACTTCAGGTAAAATTTCGCCCTCATAATTGCCCGGTGTCCACACAAAACTGTAGGGCGGGGTACCACCATTGGCTATGGCTGTGGGTTGAGGTGCACCATTGTCAATGAAGACATTAAGAATGTCTGGTTGTTCAAGAATAAAATTAAAAGTCCTTACGCAGCCATCTGTGTTGGTGATGGTGACACTGTAGTTCCCGGCATCAATTCCTGTTACATCTTCGTTGGTTCCCAAATTGTTGCTCCATTGAAAAGAAGTGATGGATTGTTCGGGATCAAAGATTAAATCAAATCCGCCGTCTGATGCACCGAAGCAACTGGGGTAATCAGGAATATTGGTAAAAGTGATGTATTGACCGTCTGGAATATGAATCACATCCTTTTGAAGACACCCCCGCTCATCCCAACCTTGCACCCAATATTCACCGGACTCACTGATTTCTAAAAAAGAATAACCGGATGAATCGCTCCACAATGGAAAATCCAAATTGTGGTTGGTTGTCAAATATAACAACTCATCGACACAGATTAATGAATCGGTGGAGGCTATCTCAAGCGGTGCTTGGCAAGGGAGCAGGTTGTATTTGGAGAGATAAGGGTAACTGGCACCATTGATTCCGTAGGGTTGTGGCAAAGAATCCGTCCATCCAAAATAGGCGGGTGCTTGGATGCTGCCGCTGGTATTTCCTCCGATATAAAGGTCGTCAGTGAAGGGGCAGTAGGCCATGCCATTGACAAATTGCCAACCTAGGCCTGTGATGCCATCCATTCGATCAATGGAGTCCGTTTGCGTATTGATGCGATAGAACCAACCATCTCGATCGTTCTCAGTACTGGTGCTCACAGTGCCGTATGGAGTAGTGACATGGTCCCGAAGCATTCCTCCAACCCAGATATTCCCTTGTCCATCGGCCTCTAGAGCCAATGTATTACAGAGTTTGGGTCCATGCATCGTCCAATAAAGGTCCTCATTGCCTTCTGTATCCAATCGGATGGCGGTGGTTGCCCAGTCGCCTGGCGGTGTTAAAATAGAATCACCGGCAAAAGTCCATTGACCTAAACTGTTAAAGGAAGTGTACACCCTTCCCAAGTGGTCCACGGCGATATCTTCTACCAAATCACTACCAATGGATCCGCCAGTCCAAGCCCATTGTGGATCCCCATCCATCGACCATTTTTCAATCAACGCATCGTAACCGGCAGAGAATTCAGGGTAGTAGTTCGGACGAATCGTGTCGCCATAAAATGGATATTCACCACCCGCGGTATAACCAATGTAAAAACTGTTATCGATGGATTCCTCGAGTTTGGCTTTTGAGTAAAATTGACTGCTGGAGTGGGTAGGTCCGCAAGATCTAATCCATTGTCCGTTTCCATTGGCATCAAAACGAGCGATGAATTCTTGCATGTACCAGCCTTCAGAGGGGGCTTGCAAAGTGAGGTTTCCATATTGTGCAGTATTGTTTCCTCGACCACTGACAATCACCCCACCATCATGCGTGACCATGACATCTGTTCCCTCTTCATCCCATATATTGGCGCCATTGACAGTCCACTGGAGTATTCCGTCCTTATTGTATTTGATCAAGAAAAATTCTCTACCTCCTGCATTGCCAATCATGGTGGTGTTTTCCACGGTAAGGTTGCCAAAATAATGGCCTGTAATGAATACATTTCCTTCGGCATCGCAGTCTATTCCATTGACCTGGTCCCAATAGAGAGATGAAATTTGGTTGGCCCAAATGGCCTCACCCGAGCTGTCCATTTTAATGATCAGGACATCTTCGACAGCAGCCGAAGTAAAAGTTTCACCAGCTACTGTCATGATGGAGTTGAATTGAATGGCAACATACACATGACCACTATCATCAGTGCATACCGCATTGAAATTGTCCTCATCAGAATCAGTCTGAAACCATTTGGCCCATTCAAAGTTTTGGGAGAAGGTAACAGGGGACAATAGAGTCAACCAAGCGATCAAAATCGATTTGCCTTTCATACGAGAAGTTTTTCCAAAGAAAGTGCTTTTTGTTGAAATGACATGTTAAAGGGGTGAAAAACAAAAAACCTCACTTTCGTGAGGTTTTTCTAGTGATCCCGCTGGGACTCGAACCCAGGGCCCATACATTAAAAGTGTATTGCTCTACCAGCTGAGCTACGAGATCGCCTGTGCAATTTTGCGGGTGCAAATATACACGGAATCATTTTAAATCAAAATCTATTTCAAAAAAAAATATCTGGGCAACCAAAAAGGGCATTAGGAGGTCTACCAATTAGGCCTTATATTTGAAAACTTGTGAAATCAAAAATTATGAAAAACGTATTTCTATTATTCTTCGGAATTTTGACCATCTCATTGTCCGCTCAAGTCAATGTGCCCGATGCTTTTGTTCAAGAAAAAGCCTATACGATGACCTATCATCCAGAAAAAGCGGCCAGTCTTGAGGACATTTCAAACCTCTTTCCAAATGGTATTACGTGGTCACAAGAGACCATGGCTCAAGTAGAATTGGGGCATTTGTTTGCTACCATTAAACCATTGGATAAATTTCAAAATTTTAGAATTGGCGACAGCGGTTACGTTGTCATGGTGAACAACCGTCAACGAATAGAACGCATGTACCAAGGCTCTATCAACAAGAAGAAGTAATGATTTTATTGCCCCTCTCGGGGCATTTTTATTTTTAACATGATAAAAAAAATAGCTTTAGGCCTACTTTTGGCCGTTTCTGCTGGCCACGAAGTTTCGAAAACTTCCGCCCAGGTGGTCATCAACGAGTTGATGAATAACCCATCCGATGCCTGCGATGGTTCTTGTATGCCCAGCACCAGTGAATGGACTGAGTTAATGAATTCAGGAAATGTTGCCATTGATATCAGTTGTTACATCATGACAGACGGCGATTGGTCGGTGACTTTCCCTCAAGGTACCATTTTGCAGCCAGGTCAATTATTCACCATTGGTTCAGCCAATTCAGGAATCAATAATTTGGATTTGAACATTGCAACCTGCGGTTGCACGAGCGGTATGGCCAATAATATTGGTGTTTTTACCAACAACAATGAGCAATTGGTTTTGGCAAATCCATCCGGTATTGTAGTGCATGGTGTTTATTGGGGCAATGGACAGTTCGTACAAACACCGTCTTTTACCACCAATGATTTATTTGGCTGTGGAGCGGTAACGGTGAATTTATCCATTGATGATCCAGCCATTTTTCAGATTGTCGGCAGCAACTCAGACGGACAATCTTTCTCAGCCCAATGCGATGGATCTGGAATTTTGTCCAGTGGTGATGCCACACCCACGGCAGGCTTATTGAATTTTTCTGCACAGGCTCTGGTAGTCAACGCAAGTATTCAAAATGAAATTTGCCCCAACACGGGTTCTATTGATTTAACACCTTCAGGAAATGGTCCTTATGAATATGCATGGCAAGATGCTTTGTCTGGTAGTACCTCTGGTCAAGTCAGTGGATTGACTGCAGGAACGTGGACGGTAGAAATCATAGACAACGGACAATGTGGTTACAGTGAATTCATTTCTTTTGATGTTTTGGATCAATCTTCAGGATGCGTTCTGCCTGATTCTTCCGTTTTAGATGGTAATTCAAGTGTGCTGCTTCTCTGCAGTGAAGGAGGTTCTGCTTACATCACAGACAATGGCGGAGCCAATGGTAACATGACGGCTCAACCAGGGCAATCCTACCAAAGCCTTGAAATTTGCAGCGATTCATGGGATGTTAATTCACAGTTGACTTTGAGCAATTGGGTTTTTAATTTCAATGGTCTTTCGGGTGATTTGTTCATGGTTTATGCTGGACCATTCAGTGAAATTGAACAGTACATGGGCAATAACCCTGCTACATTATTGACATCTCCTGCCGCTCAAAACGTGGTTTTCAATAGCATGAACAGCCCAGTTGGTGCTGATTCAACATTGGTGGTTTCCGATACTTGTTACACCTTAATCACCTATCACATACCTGGTTTTGTGCCTTCACCAGGATTTGAGGCCGTTGTTACTTGTATTGAACCATTGTCATGTTTGTTGGATTTGAGTCCCATCATTGTGAACGATTGTGATACGGCCAATCAGATATATAGTATTGATTTTGACATTGTGTTGAATAACACGGTTAATGATGTGTACCAAGTAGCTTTGAGCCTAGATGGTATCGCCGTAGATACCGTTGATGTTCTTTCAGGTGAGGTTTTCTCTTACACAATGTCAGGCATTTCTGTGGATGCAGGAGCCAATCATGTGGTATTTGCCGAGGTGTTGGGATCTCCCGGGTGCAATACTGAGGAGTTGTATGAAAGTGTGGGATGTTTATTTGAGTGCAATACTCTGGCGGGCACAGGCATCACTGGACCCACATCTCGCTTGTTGTGTTTTGGACAGAATCAAAGTTGGTCGGCCACTGGAGAGGTGGTACCTTCAGCGGATGTCAATGATCCCAACATCAACTATAACCCAGGCATGGCTTGGGCCATCTTTTCGGATATGCCCACTATTTTCAGTGGAAACGTAACTGCGGATCCAGCCTATGCTGGAATTTGGCCAGCCTCTATTTCAGCGATAGATGGAACTTACCCTTTTAATTTTAACAACAACACAGCCAATGGTGGAGCCATTAATAATATCCTAACAGGAAATTCAGGTTACCCAGCACCCTTGCATTTTTATGTTGCGCCTGTAACTTTGTATGACCAAACAACAGGAACCATTTACGTGCCCGGAGCATGTTCTTCAATCGGAGATGTAGTTGAAATTACCATAGTGCCTGCGATTAATTATGTTTTGCCTACTTCAAACTGTCAAGATGGAACCGTGATCTACAATCCAACACAGGGTAACCCTGCGGTGAATCAAAATTATTTTCAACTCTCAGGTTTGACGCCCAATACTGTTTTTGCTACTCCTATTGGAAATTTGACCAATGGTGCAGATTTGACCATTGGAGGTTTGGTCAACGGTGATGCATTTAGTTTCACTTTGACAGACACCTTGGGTTGTGCAATAACTGTCAATGGAGGACCTTTTGTGGGTGATCAAACTCCAAGCTCTCCTGGTGTTCCAGAAATTTGTCAATCATCAGACCCCGTCCAGTTGCAAGCAACACCAGCAGGCGGAGTTTGGAGTGGTCCCGGGGTAGATGCCAATGGTATTTTTGATCCTGATTTGGTAGGTACATTCGGAAGCTTTACCGTGACTTATACCACAGCAGGTGATTGTGGTGGTGCTATTGACATTGTGGTTCCTGTTTTGACCAATGACAATTGCGTGGAAGGTGAGGTAATTGGTATTGGTGAGCCATTGGTTATTGCTTGTGGTGGTTTCTTGACGGATGATGGTCTTCAACCATCTGATTATTCGCCCAATTCCAATGATACTTCAGTAGTTTGTCCTGACCCTGCTTACCCATTGCCTCAAATTACAGCCTTAGATTTCAATGTTTTTGATTTGGGATTTGGTGACCAGTTGTCTATTTACAACGGTGACAATGCCAATGCGACCTTGATCGGAACCTTTACTGGCGCAGATATTCAAAACCAGAGTTTTTACAGTACAGACCCATCTGGGTGCTTAACAGTGGTATTTACTTCTGACGCCGATGCAAGTGTGGGTAATTTCAGTGCTGAGATTAGTTGCGGAATTCCTTGTATCAATCCGGCAGTTGTGGTCACTACCTCAGAGGGGCCCGCTCCAGCAAGAATATGCCAACAAGGTGAAATCACTTTTAACGCGTCGGCCACCGAATTCTTCAATGATGGAATTTATGAATCCCACATTTGGGAGTTTGGAGATGGAACTGTTGATACAACCAGTTGGCCAATTGTTGATCACACCTTCGATGCGGAAGGAGGATACATGGTTCAGCTGTATGTCACGGACACCAATGGTTGTACGAA
>JACCDG010025057.1_pt1 | contig 13915 bp, 17 predicted proteins | sample 7442471 | NCBI WGS metagenome assembly JACCDG01 (sample SAMN15323444, study PRJNA562643) | freshwater metagenome | isolation source: river surface water | place: USA:Blue River Watershed | collected 2017-08-17
TATTTTGTCGGTATTACCGATACGGAAAACGTTTTAATACAAGCCAAAGAAATTTCTGAATACAAATGGGCAACCTACGAAGAGGCGCTTGCAACATTTACCTATGACAATGCAAAAATAGTCTTGGGAAAGGCAAGAGAATTTCTGGTATAATTGAGATATATGAACGAAAAAGGAGGACAAATACGAGGGTTGGAATATGTCGATTTTGCAAACCAAGACACCGAGCTTGAACCCTTTCATACATTGCTTGGAAAGTTGATTAATAACCCGGCAAAAGATGAGCAGTTTATTATAAGCCAGATTAGTGAAACATTACGTCGTAATCCCGAGAAGGAAGAGGATCTCAAAATCTTCTACCGGGAGCAATGTGCGCTTACTGACAAGAAATATCCGGATGAATTGCTGAAGAAATTGGAGCAAGCATTTCCGTTTTTGAAAGAATAATGAAGAAAGTATTTTTGATTCATGGATATGGTGGAGAGCCTAATGGCGGTTGGCGAGAGCTTCCAGAAGCTCTCGAAGCTTTAGGTGGAATGATGAAATAATATGAACCAAGAAATTCTCGATTTTATAAAAAGTCAGCGAATAGGAGTGTTGGCAGTGGAGATGCTCGATGGCGCGCCGCATGCTGCAACTGTGCATTTTGCCCATAGGGACTCGCCATTTCAATTTTTCTTTGAAACATGTAGAGAATATCGAAAATGCGAGCCACTTTTCGGCAGAGACCGAAGTCGAGCATCTCTTGTCATTGGTTGCGATGAAAGCAATATGAGAACACTGCAACTCGATGGGGAAGTCTCGCTCGTGACAAGCCAAGACGACAAAGAAATATTTGATCAAATATATTTTGGCAAATTTCCAAAAAAGAAAGAAAAAGCAGAAGATCCCAAATATGTATTCTTTTCCTTTACGCCATCATGGTGGCGTTTTACGGATTGGACCAAACCAGAAGGGAAAATTATTATCACAAGCCAGGACGCAACCTCGTAATTTTTCCATGCATCATATTCACCACACGGAAGCATATATTTTAGCTCACGTCGCAAAGCGCGAAGCCGATCGCGAAATATATCTCTATACAAAAGATTTGGGACTTATTCGCGCTCCGGCTCAAGGTGTACGTAAGCTCTCGTCGAAGCTCCGCTACGTGCTCCAAGATTTTTCTCTCGTGCGGGTCGACCTGGTGCGTGGCCGCGATACTTGGCGTATTACTTCAGCCTCACTGATCGACACCTCTCCGGAGGTGATTCGCAATCCCGCGTCCCTTAAGCTCATGGCCCAGGTCGCAAAGCTCGTTATGCGCCTCTGCCAAGGTGAGTCGCCCAACCCGGAGATCTTTGAAGACATAGTCACCGCATCTCGTTTTCTCAATCGTAGAGATGTAACGGCAAAAGAACAGGAAATCACCGAGCTCACTTTGGTGCTTCGTATTCTTCACAATCTTGGCTATGTCGGCAATACCGATACACTCTCATCATATCTCGGCCAAGAATTTCTCCCGGAGTCTATCTCCTACGAGCGACTCGCCAAGAAGACTATTCTCTTTGAAATCAACCGCGCGTTGCGCGAGAGCCAGCTCTAACACCATAGAATCCTAAGGAGGCCTGTGGTATACTCACTTTTACATGGCACGTTTCTCTCCGAATGAAAAAGAGAAGATTTCCAACCGTCTTGATACGGTCTCGAAGCGCCTCTACAGCAAGGATCCGCATGCTATTTCAGGGCACAGGGAAGGCGTACTTCATCCGAGTGCTCCTGAAATAAAAACAACCTGGAGCGATACACCTTCGTCTCCGCAACTTCTGCAGCGCTTCAAACTTCCAGCTTCAGTTTTTAAGAAATTTTTTATTGGCGCGATTGTCTTTTTTTTACTTGCGACTGGATATGCGCTCTATTCTTTTTTTGGCGGAGGAAACAGCGTTTCAAATCAAAATATTGAAATTGCGGTGCTCGGCAATACCTTTACAGCGGGTGGGGAAGATTTGCCACTTTCGGTAGAGATTACCAACAAAAACACTGTTGGGCTCGAATTTGCCGATCTCATCATTTCGTATCCGAAAGGTACCGGCGCCAGTGCGACGGGCCTGGCTGATAAAGCCACGGTGCGATATTCTCTGGGGACGATATCGTCAGGCAAAACTGCGACAAAAGATATTACTGTCGTACTTTTTGGGAGCGAGGGGAGTACTGCAGACGTGAGCTTCACGCTTGAATACCGTTTGGCTGGATCAAATGCGATTTTTGAAAAAAATAAAATATACACGGTGACATTGAATGCGGCTCCGATCGCGATTACGATCGATGCACCAGAAGAAGTAAACTCAAATCAAAAAATAACTCTTTCGATCACCACGACCGCAAATGCTAAAAAAACAGTCGAAGATCTCATGCTGAAAGTAGACTATCCGCCGGGCTTCCAGTTTGAGAGTGCGACACCTGCTCCGACTTCGTTTCAAAATATTTGGAATCTTGGCGATTTGGCGCCTGGCTCTGAGCATACAATCAAGGTTGTAGGCACGATCTTTGGACAAGATGGTGAAGAACGAACATTTCATATTTCAGCGGGAGCCGCTAAAGCTGGCGATGCGTCGGTGGTAGGCGTCATTTACAATGCTTCCTCATATATTGTTTCGATCGTAAAGCCCTTTATCGAAGCCAAGATTTTGGTCAACGGTCTTGATGCTGAAGAAAACTTTATCGATGCCGACCGTACGGTCCTCACTCAGATCGCGTGGGCCAATAATCTTCCGACCCGTATTACTGATGTGGTGATCACCGCTTCGTTTTCTGGCGACGCACTGGACGAGGCAACACTCGATACCAATAGCGGTTTTTATGATTCCAACAGCAATACTATTGTGTGGGACAAAACAACACTCGGGACGTTGGGAGCGATCGAGCCAGGAGAGCATGGCACGGTAGATTTCAGTTTTGCTTCACTGCCGCTCTTTAGTCAAAGTGGCGTCCTTCTCAAAGATCCGACTATCAATATCGCGGTCTCGATCAAAGGAAAGGAACCTTCCTTGGGAGCTGATGTCAAAGAGATTACCAACATCGCCGAGAAAACTATTAAAATAAATTCCGACTTTGAGCTCGGCGCTGAAGCGACGTATTCGACTGGGCCATTTGCCAATACGGGTCCGATGCCGCCGCAAGCAGGCAGTCCGACAACGTACACGATTACCTGGACGCTCGCCAACTCAGCCAACAACATCATCAACGCTGAAGCGCGATCGACCTTGCCGACCTATGTAAGCTGGGTTGGTACTTCCACACCAGCAAGTGAAAATATTACTTTTGATGCCTCATCGAAGAGTATTCTTTGGAAAATTGGAAGTGTTAGTGGTGGTACGGGATATACAGGCGGTACGCGCTCAGTATCTTTCCAGGTCATCCTCTTGCCGTCAGTATCCCAAGTGGGAAGTATTCCGCAGCTTATTTTAGAAACCAAACTCACCGGTACCGATAGCTTTACGCAGCAAAGTCTCGACTCTACTCATCCAGCACTCAATACTCACCTAACCAATGACCCGATGTATTCAAAAGCTGATCGAGTAGTGAATTAGTAAGTAAATAATGTAAATAGAAATGCAAAAGAAAGAAGACAATATAATGCAGAAGATCGAGTCACTGGCCAAGCGGCGCGGATTTATCTATCAAGGGTCCGAAGTCTACGGTGGACTCGCGGGTACCTGGGACTACGGTCCGCTTGGCGTAGCGCTCAAAAACAATATCAAAGCGAGCTGGTGGAAAAAATTTGTCGACTCACGAGAAGATATATATGGTCTCGATGCAGCGATACTCATGAATCCAAAAGTTTGGGAAGCTTCAGGTCATGTGGCAGGATTTTCAGACCCGTTGGTGGAGTGTTCCAATTGTAAAAATCGTTATCGTGAAGATCAAATCGAAACTACTGCGAACGGGAAAAAAGAATGCCCAAATTGCGGTGAGATTTTAGGGCCTGCTCGTCAGTTCAATATGATGTTTGCGACCAAAATTGGTGCGATGGAAGATAGCGCATCTACGGTGTATCTACGACCTGAGACAGCGCAAGGCATATTTGTAAACTTCAAAAATGTTGTTGACTCGTTTCATCCAAAGCTGCCGTTTGGCATAGCCCAAATCGGTAAAGCTTTTCGTAATGAAATCACACCGCGTGATTTTATTTTCCGCGTGCGGGAGTTTGAGCAGATGGAAATAGAATACTTCGTACGACCTGCTGACTGGGAAGAATATTTTGGTCATCTCAAAGAAAAAATGCGTGAGTGGATGGAATCGATCGGTCTTGATATGGCCCATGTCCATGAGCTTGAAGTCGCGGACGGGGACCGCGCACACTACTCACGCCGGACAATTGACTTCGAATTCGACTATCCGTTTGGCCGCAAAGAACTCTACGGCTTGGCCTATCGGGGGGATTTTGATCTGACCAATCATAAACTTGAATATATCGACGAAGATGCCAAGGAAAAAATGACTCCACATGTGATCGAGCCATCATTTGGTATGGAGCGAACTATTTTGGCACTTCTGCTTTCCGCATATGCTGAAGATACTAAAGGAGACGAACCTCGTGCATTTCTTAAATTCTCACCATTGATTGCACCAGTTATTTGTGCAGTGTCACCACTTCTCAAAAACAAGCCTGAGCTCGTCGAAAAAGCTCGTCTGGTTTATGGCATGCTGAAAACCGAATTTGGCCGCGTAATGTACGATGACAACGGCAACATCGGCAAACGTTACCGCCGGCAGGATGAAATCGGCACGCCGTGGTGTATCGTGATCGACTTTGATACGCTTGATGGAGAACATAAAGATACGGTGACCGTGCGTGATCGAGATATGGGGACGCAAGAGCGAATAAAAATCGAAGAGCTGACCTCACTGTTGAAACAGAAATTGGGGAATGCGAATTAACTATTGTGTATAAAAATATAAAACTTGTTATATCAGATTGGAGCGGAGTTTTAAGCGACGATCGACAGCCAGTATATGAAGCCAATATGGCTGTGTTTAAAAACCACGGCTTAGAACGAGTGCGTTATGATGATTGGCTTTTAGATGGTCGTGGAACTGCACAAGAATATCTTGCTGATAAAGGAGCAAAGGGAGATCCTTCGAGCTTATTTCAGGAGCATGTACTTGCTATGGATGAAGTAAGAAAAAGCGGAATTCGTCCGACCATATATCCTGATACAGAGAAATTTTTAAAAACGATTCACGAAAGCGGTCGGCCGATTGTAATAATCAGCAGCCATCCGGAAGAGCATTTAAAAATGGAAGCCAAAGAGTATCAGATCGATCAGTACGTGGAGCAATTTATTGGCAATGCTATCGATAAAGCGATGGAAATAAAAAATGTTTGCAAAGAGTACGGTGTTTCGGAAGAGGCGGCTGTATATATCGGTGATACAATCAACGATATCCGAGCCGCGAAGAAAGCAGGAGTGGTATCTATAGGGGTTGCAACTGGTTATCATGCCAAAGAAAAATTACTTCGTGAAGAACCTTCGTTGCTCATGGATTCGCTTTCTGATTTATTAGTCTGTTTTGATATTTAGAAATTCTTATGAAAAAATTTCTGAAAATAATTTTAAGTGTTGCGCTTGCTGCTGCTCTTCTTTTCATCGCTTATACATATACTAAGATACAGCATATCCCGCATATGGGTGAGAACCTCTGTGCTATTAGTGGTTGTAATGGAGAAATTTGTTACGATCCACTTACGAGTTCCGGAGGTATGAGTAACTGTATGCCTATCATGGATCCAAATCGCCAATGTCGGTTGAGTAATTCAAAATGCGCACGCGCGACTATGTTCGGTGCCTGTGGGTGGGTGCCAAAAGATCCAGCAACATTTACGACTGATGTAGAGATGTGTGTAAGATAAAAAATAAAAGAACATACGTATAACTTACTATGGAACGATATAAAATCGTAGAAGATAAAGTTGAAGAGCTCTATAGAAATGGCCATGTGTCAGAGGATTGGGATGTTTGGATCAGATGGTCCTACTCGAACCATGTATTTGTGGTAATGAAGAATGCTGAGCGGCTCGCCAAGGAATTCGGCGGCAATGTTGACTATACGGTTGCTGGTGCGCTTTTGCATGATATTGCAGATGTGAATATGGAACGAAGTGATACGAGACACGAAGCGGAGTGTGAACGGATTGCTGAAGAAGTTTTAAAAGGTGCAGGATTTTCGGATGAGGAAATCGCAACAATCATCAAGGACGTCATTGCTCCGCATAGTTGCCGAGAAACAATGCCAGAAATATTGGAAGGAAAAATACTGGCGACAGCTGACGCTGTGGCGCATATTGCTACAGACTTCTATTTTGTTTTCGCTTGGTATCATTGGGGTAACAAGAGTGACCTGAAAAATTACGAGGAGTTCCGTACTTGGGTATTGGAGCGGATGGAGAAAGATTTCCACCGAAAAATTTTCTTCCCGGAAATACAAGAGGAAATACGACCGTTTTATCAATCAATTACAACGATGTTAACAGAGTAAAATAGTATGACAGAAAATAATGATAGAGAATTTATGCCTGTGCAGACGAGCGATTTTGAAGCACAGAAAAGAAGGAAAGAGCAGCTAGGCGCTCTTGTTCAAGTCTTGCGCGAACCTGTTTCTGCTCTTTCGATTGGGCCACAGGCCATGGAAGCTATTCGGTTGTACTGCGAAGGACAGCAAATAGATTTTACGTCTTTGCAATGTAGTAAATTATTGCAATTGAGCGAGTCTACACTTAAAAAAGCCATGGGAGAATCTTTTAAAGAGCTGAAAAGTCTTGTGGTTGAGTGGGATAAAACATATTTTTCCGGTCGACAATTTTTGAAATTTGGTATGTCACAGGAGGTGCTCGATGAATTTTTTGAACTGAACTAAAAATCATTCCTCAATACATTCACTCATTTTTCAAACTTTTTGTGAGTTCACTTCGGCAATATGTTATACTCTGGCCATGAAATTCCACCGACATGTTCTCAAAAATGGTCTTCGGGTTATTACTGTCCCCATGAAAGACAATCCGACGGTCACCGTCCTTGTTCTCGTGGAAACTGGTTCAAAATACGAGACCAAGGCTAAAAACGGCATCTCTCATTTCTTGGAACATATGTGTTTTAAGGGCACTACCAAACGGCCCAATGCTTATACGATAGCGAGTGAACTTGATGGTTTAGGATCGCAGTACAATGCCTTTACCAGCCAGGAGTATACGGGCTATTACGCCAAGTCTGACGCCAAACATTTTCATGAAATTTTCGATGTTATTTCTGACATCTATCTTCATAGTACATTTCCGGAAGCAGAGATAGAAAAAGAAAAAGGCGTGATTGTGGAAGAGATCAACATGTACGAAGACATGCCTCAGCGACATGTCGGAGATGTCTTTATGTCACTCCTCTACGGCGATCAGCCGGCCGGATGGAATATTGCTGGCACACGCGAAAACGTGCGTGCTATGACTCGGGAAGATTTTGTGGCATATCACAAAAAGCATTACGTGCCGAAAGCCACGACGGTTGTGGTCGCAGGTCAGATCAGCGACGCACAAGTCGCGCGAGAAGTAAAAAAAATGTTTAGCGGCCTTACCTATGAAGGGAAAGGTGCAAAGCAAAAAACATTGGAAAAACAAACCGCCCCAGCTGTGAGGGTGGAATATAAAAAAACCGACCAAGCACATCTGATCGTTGGTTTCCGGGCTCTGGACACCTACGACAAAAAAAATCCCGTATTGACTGTTTTGGCAACTTTGCTTGCCGGTGGCATGTCATCTCGTCTTTTTATTAAGCTCCGCGAAGAGCTTGGGGTGGCGTACTATGTGCGTGCTTCGGTGGATGCATATACTGACCATGGTTTTCTTGAAATTAGTGCCGGCGTGTCGAATAATCGCGTAGAGGAAGTTGTCGGCGAAATTCTAAAAGAATGCAAAAAGTTCACGACAACACTTGTGTCTGCGGCCGAACTTGGAAAGATCAAAGAATATTTGGCTGGCAATCAAAAACTCGAACTCGAATCATCAGATGCCTTTGCATCGTTTTATGGCGGTCAAGAAATCCTTAATAAACAAATCAAACATCCCAACCAGCTTGAAAAAGAAATCCGCTCTGTCACTGCAAAAGAAGTTCAAAATCTTGCTAAGGCTATTTTTAAGAATAACCGCCTCAATCTCGCCGTTATAGGGCCCTTCAAAAACCCAGAAGTTCTTACGAAAAAGCTATCGCTGTAGTTTTTCTCTTATACTGGATCATCTATTGTACCCTTAAAAAAGGTGCTATTATAGGCGTATATGGCAAAACCTGAAACAGGCCGCATGATTGAAATCCATCCCCGTACGCTCTTCAACATCGCACTTCTTGGCCTTTTTATTTTCCTCCTGTATTACTTACGCGACATTGTGGTCATCATCCTCATGTCGATTGTAGTCGCTTCTTTTGTAGAATTTGGCGTCTTGACCTATCGCCGTCGGTTTCGATTTCATCGCACGTTGTCTGTGATTTTGATCTACGTACTGACCCTTATATTCTTCGGCGCGCTTTTTTATGTTTTTGTGCCTATTTTTATTGATCAGCTTTCTCAGTTTATCAATTTTATTTCAAGTTATTTTCCAGCCTCCACGGTACTCACCAATTTTAAAGCGAGTGCTGTGAGTATTTCCTATCATGCATCATTGCCTGAAATTATGGCGCAGATCTCTCAGTTCTCGACGAGCCTCGGCGGCGAATTTTTTACCACAGCGACGAGCGTCTTGTGGAGTATATTCAAAGTTATTCTTATTATTGTCATCTCATTTTATCTTTCGATTCAAGAGCAAGGGATCGAGAATTTTCTACGTATCGTTACTCCCATCAAAGAAAGCGAATATATTATCAGTCTCTGGCAGCGCACCGAGCGTAAGATCGGGCTATGGTTCCAAGGGCAGCTCCTGCTCGCTGCTATTGTCGGGATTTTGATATACCTCGGTCTTGCGATTTTGGGTGTCGATTATGCTATTTTGATCGCTTTTGTTGCGGCGATTCTCGAGCTTATTCCGTTTGGGATGATTTTGGCAGTTGTGCCCGCACTATATTTTGCGTTTCTTACAGGCGGAGTGTCTCTTTCGGTGACTGTGGCCATACTCTATACCGTGGTCCAACAGCTTGAAGCACATATCTTGACCCCAATTGTCGTTCACAAAGTTGTCGGTATTTCGCCATTGGTTGTCATTGTGGCGCTTCTCATTGGTGGCGCTTTGGCAGGTATTTACGGCATTATTCTTTCAATCCCTGTTGCGGTGTGTCTCCTTGAATACGTCGAAGATGTAAAAAAACGCAAGTTTGCGATAGAGTCATGAATAAACCATTTTATATTACTACTACCTTGCCATACGTGAATTCCGATCCACATATCGGATTTGCGATGGAGATTATCCGTGCAGACGTCATTGCTCGTTACAAAAAAAGTCTCGGTCATCCGGTGTTTTTCAACACCGGCACCGACGAGCATGGTCAAAAAATCTATCAGAAAGCAACAGAAGCAGGAGTGGAAGTGCAAGCATACGTGGATGAATACGCAGAGAAATTCAAAGGCCTCGGAGCGCTTCTGGGGCTTTCGTCTGACATCAACTTCATCCGCACCACCGATAAACATCATGTGAAAGCTGCTCAAAAATTTTGGAAAGTCTGTGACCAGAACGGCTATATCGAAAAGAAAAAATACCAGACAAAATACTGCGTGGGTTGTGAGCTCGAAAAAACAGATTCCGAGCTCGATGATAAAGGCCGCTGTCCCGTACATCCCGACCGCGATCTAGAGCTTCGCGACGAAGAAAATTATTTCTTCAAATTCAGCCAGTTTCAGGAAAAGCTGTTGGCCCTCTATAGTGGCCGTCCTGACTTTGTTGTACCCGATTTTCGCTTCAATGAAATTAAAAGTTTTGTTGAGCGAGGTCTTGAAGATTTTTCAATTTCCCGTCTTTCAGAAAAAATGCCCTGGGGTGTGCCAGTGCCAGGGGATGAGACACAAGTCATGTATGTCTGGTTTGATGCGCTCGTCAACTACATCTCAGCTGTAGGTTGGCCAGAGAACATGGAACAATTCACAACCTGGTGGGTAGAAAGTGGTGGTGTCGTGCAATACTGCGGCAAAGACAATACGCGTCAGCAGTCCGCTATGTGGCAAGCAATGCTTTTGGCAGCTGACCTACCGCCGTCTCGGCAAATTGTGGTCAATGGTTTTATAAATAGCGGAGGTCAAAAAATGTCTAAGAGTCTTGGTAATGTCGTAAGTCCGTACGATCTGGTGACAGAGTACGGCACTGACGCTCTTCGCTATTATGTGACTCGTGAGCTTTCTTCATTTGAAGATAGTGATTATACGGCTGAGAAATTCAAACAAGTCTACAACGCCAATTTAGCCAACGGCTTGGGCAATTTGGTTTCTCGCGTGCTCGCTATGGCGCACGGAAGTTTTGCTGGTACGGTGCGTGCACACCCGGATATTTCGGTGCCGATTATGAAGACCATAGAAGGAGTTGCCTCTTCTCAATATATCGAGGGGATGGCAGTCGGTGATTATATTGCTACAAGTATTGTACCCAAATATACCGAAGCAATTGAGTCATATGAGCTCCACAAAGCGGCCGACGCCCTCTTTGATCTCATAGGAGAGCTCGATCGGTATATTGCCCATTATGAGCCGTATAAGCTTGTCAAAACTGATCAGGCGAAAGCCGAGGCCATACTCCATACTTTGCTTGCGAGCTTGTCACAGCTCACACGCCTCCTTGCGCCATTTTTGCCAGCGAGTGCCGGGGCTATGGAGAAGGCTCTTGGGGTCGTGGCAGGTGAGACTCCCGAAGTATTCAACGTGACGAAACTATCAGCTTCACTTTTTCCACGGAAGGAATAGTTAATAAATTCAAATAATGGAGCCAAAATACATCGACATTCATTCGCATGTGAATTTTAAAGCCTTCGATGCTGATCGAGAGGAGCTTATTGCTAGTACGGTAGCAGCTGGCACGTGGATGATGAATGTTGGTACCCAGCGCGACACCTCGCAGTTTGCCGTCGACCTGGCACACAAGTTTGATACGGGAGTATATGCGGCAATCGCTCTTCATCCGATACATACGAGCGCATCGCATCATGATGAGCAAGAGCTTGGCGGGGAAGGTAAGGCATTTACATCACGAGGCGAAACATTTGATCCGAATTTTTATGAAACTCTTGGCCGCGATCCGAAAGTGTTGGCGATTGGGGAGTGTGGGCTCGACTACTACCGCTTGGAAGATGAATCGATCGTCAAACAAAAAGATGTATTCATCAAACATATCGAAGTAGCTAATGCGCTCGGTAAGCCTTTGATGCTCCATATCAGGCAAGCCTACAAAGATGCCTACGATATTTTAAAAACTCATGCCACCGTAAAAGGCGATGTTCATTTTTTTGCTGGTACTTGGGAAGAAGCCAAATGGTTTCTCGATCTTGGTTTCACACTTTCTTTTACTGGCGTCATTACGTTTACTCATGACTATGATGAAGTAGTGAAGAATGCGCCGCTCGATATGATCATGTCGGAAACGGACTGCCCATACGTGACCCCGGTGCCACATCGTGGTAAACGCAACGAGCCGATGTACGTAGAAGAAGTCGTGAAAAAAATCGCTGACATCCGCGGTGAAGACCAGGAAAAAGTCAGGCTTCAAATACTTGCCAACGCCAAGCGTGTGTTTGGGTTTTAGTACAAAACAATCCCTAAAAGAACCGGATTAGGATTGACAAAATGTACAAAAGATGTTATTGTCCCCTTGTATAAGGTTCTTTTATAAAAGATTTTTAGGTCTTTAGTACATTGTCCAAGTTTTTTGGGGGTTTGGACAATGTACTAATAAATTTTCTAACCTAAAAACCTGTATCGTGAACACAAAAATCTTTTCCCAAAAATTTCTCATTTGGGTCGGTGTGCAAAAGCCACTACCTGTTGAGGAAATTGTTTTTAAAAAAGGTGTAGTAACTATGCCAATCGGCGAGAAAAAACGCCAATTGTTTTTAGCCAAAGAAGCAATAGTTGAAAGTTATGAAGCAGAAACTACCCCCCGGAATTACTTTAAAAAGACCGCCACAGGCAAAAAAACTGCTCTTGCCGTAATGGTTTCTTTGCAGAAAAAAGATCTACCAGGCCAGATTGTTTTTATTGAAAACGGTATATACCAAGTTTATTCTTGGTTTAGGATGCTTGGCACAGTATTCCTGATTAAAAATGAGTTTGGTGAGGCAGAATTTTCCAACAAGGTTTATGTAGTTCGATAAAAACAAAGAGCGACATCGGTTAAATTTAACAACCACCCGTAAAGAAACACGGGTGGTTCTTTTTTGACTAAATCTGTAGATATGCTAGTATATCCCTACAAGCATTCGTTCGGAGGGCTCACTGCGTAGACCCTCTGCAGTTCTCACAGAAGTGGGACGAGGCCGAAGCGAGGCTTTTTATTATTGTTAAATCAAAAAAACAAATGGATCCCGTAGTAGAAAAGATATCTACGAGATCAAAAATATAAACGTGTTTTATTATTACATTAATTATAAAAATAGTCTTAAAAAACTATTTTTCACTACAGGATGGACGAAGAAGTAAAAATAGACGAGGAAGTAACCGAAGAGAAAAATGCACCCAAAGAAAAAAACGATACTCAAACCGTGTATGAATTTTCATATCTTTTGGTGCCAACGATTTCTGAAGATGGATTGGCAGCAGAGTTTACCTCGATCAAGGATCGCATTGTAGCTTCCGGCGCTGCGCCAATAAGTGAAGAGCATCCAAAAAAGATGGAACTCGCATACGAGATGCGTCTCATGGTAGCGGGCAAGAGTGCTCGTTTCAACGAAGCATATTTTGGCTGGATCAAATTTGATCTTGCTCCAGAGAAGCTTGTTGATCTTGAGAAATCATTCGCGCGTGATGAAAAAATCATTCGCTATCTCCTCATCAAGACAGTTCGCGAAAACACCATGTCTCAGAAGAAAATGTTTGTTCGAAGTGATGTAGCGAAAAAGCGCTATGTACCAAAGAAAGAAGATGTGGATGCGACCCCGATCGACAAGGAAACCCTCGATAAGGAAATAGACGCTTTGGTAACACCGGAAGTACCTTTAGCACCAGCAAGTGAAGTGGTAGAATAAATAGGTTGTACTTTTTCCATGTATCCCGTAGTAGAAAATGGTATCTATGGGATAAATAAAGGTCATATTATTAACCAAAATAAAATGGTTTGTAAATTACTACGAAGTTTAATACCATTTTTCACTACAGGATGTATTTAAACAAAGCTATTCTTATCGGCAATCTCACTCGCGATCCGGAAATGAAAGCCTTGCCGTCCGGCTCGAAAGTAACAACATTTAGCGTTGCGACCAACCGAGTTTGGAAAGATCAGTCAGGTGCCAAGAAGGAACAGACAGATTATCACAATATTGTCGTTTTCGGCCGCCAAGCAGAGACTGCAGCGCAATATTTGAAAAAGGGAGCGTCGGTACTCGTTGAAGGACGTATGCAGACGAGAAGCTGGGATGACGCCACGTCCGGTCAGAAAAAATATCGCACCGAAGTCGTTGCAGACCGTGTTCAGTTTGGACCGCGTGCTGGTGGTAGTGGTAGCGCTGATACGCAAAGTGCACCAGGCAAAGAACAATCAAACGGACCAGCCGAAGTCGATACGATTGAATATCCAGAAGAAGATATCAATCCGGAAGATATTCCGTTTTAATCTCATATTTATTATTAATTACAATTATTCATGAAACAAGATTATTTCTCAGCAAACAACATCAAATACATTGATTTCAAAGATCTTGAAGTCTTAAAGAAATTTCTCAACCCCAACGGTCGCATCGTAGCTCGTCGTCGCACCGGACTTTCAGCA
>JACCDG011802346.1_pt1 | contig 13911 bp, 11 predicted proteins | sample 7442471 | NCBI WGS metagenome assembly JACCDG01 (sample SAMN15323444, study PRJNA562643) | freshwater metagenome | isolation source: river surface water | place: USA:Blue River Watershed | collected 2017-08-17
ACTACAGCGGCTGCGGTTATTCTACACTATATTCTCTTCAATGACCATAAAACAGTAGCACTTCTCGCTAACAAGGGTGACGCTGCTCGTGAAATTCTAGACCGTATTAAAGCAGCTTATGAAGCGCTTCCTGATTGGCTACAGCAGGGCGTTGAGGAATGGAACAAAGGAAACATCACTCTTGAAAACGGTTGTAAGGTTCTTGCAGCTGCGACTTCGTCGTCTGCTATTCGTGGTAAATCTATTTCGCTTCTCTATATCGACGAAGCTGCGTTCGTAGAAGGATGGGATGAATTCTTCGCATCCGTTTATCCTACCATTTCTTCTGGTGATACAACCAAGATTCTATTCACATCTACACCAAACGGGCTCAACCACTTCTATAAGACTTGCGAAGGTGCATCTAAGCCAAGAGGTGATAAGGAATGGAACGGCTTTGAATTCGTTCGCGTTCCATGGTATGAAGTACCAGGTCGTGATGAGAAGTGGAAGAACGAAACACTCGCAGCCATGGATTGGGATTACGAGAAGTTTGCTCAGGAATTCGAATGTGAGTTCCTCGGCTCTTCTGGTACTCTAATCTCAGGCGCTGTACTCAAGACGCTTGTATCAAAAGTACCTCTTACAGATAGAGATGGTCTGACTGTATATGAAGAGCCTGTTAAAGGCAACCAGTATGCTATTTCAGCTGACGTATCTAGAGGTAAAGGTCTAGACTATTCTGCTTTTCAGGTTATCGACATTACAAAGATGCCCTATAAGCAGGTATGTGTATATAGAAACAATCTTGCAACACCGTTAGATTATTCTGGTACACTCCATAGATTGGGCAAAGCCTATAACTATGCATCCATTCTAGTCGAAAATAACGACGCAGGGTGCCAGGTTGTAGATTCTCTACATTATGATTATGAATATGAAAATATCATTTATACTGAAAACGCTGGCGCTAGCGGTAAAAGAATTTCTGCTGGATTTGCTGGCAGAACAAAAGAGCGCGGAGTAAGAACAACAAAGACTGTTAAAGGTATTGGTTGCTCTATGCTCAAGTTGCTTATCGAACAACAACAACTGTTAATAAATGATCATCAAACTATCTTTGAGCTTTCACGATTCTCTCGTAAGGGTAATTCGTATGAAGCAGAGGATGGTTGTAATGATGACTTGGTTATGGCTCTCGTTTTATTTGCATGGATGTCAGATCAGCAGTATTTTAAAGATCTGACTAATATCAATACGCTTCAAAATCTTCGCGATAAGACTGACGAAGAATTAGCAAACGAAATGTTTAGTTTCTTTATGGATGATGGTCAACCTGAACCAGATATTCCCGATGTAATTGACTTGACTGACAGCTCAAGCATGATTGCGAATAAGGAGTACCAGTTCTTCTAATCTCTGTTTTTATAAATAAACGCGTATAATAATGCACAAATTAACCCTTTCTAAAGGAGAGCTAAATGGCCGTTCAGAATTTTGGTACCGGCGGCGGAGGATTTCAACTCAGCCCTGGTGTAAATATTTCAGAAGTTGATCTAACAACAGTCACACCAGCAGTTGATACTACTGTCGGCGCTTTCGCCGGCGTTTTCCGCTGGGGACCTGTTAACGAGCGCACACTCGTCACTTCTGAAAACGAGCTTGTCAGACTTTTTGGCAAGCCAACAAGCATTAACCCAGAGACATTTTTCACAGCTGCAAACTTCCTTAGCTACTCGAACTCGCTACAGCTTGTTCGTGCTGCTAATACTACAGCTCAGTTCGCTGCTATCGGCGGTACTGGTGCAGCAACTGCGAATTCGCTTCTTACTGTATATAATAATAACGACTATGAACAAAAGAACGGCGCATGGGGTACAACCGATGTTCAGTTCATTGCACGTTGGCCAGGCGCTCTAGGTAACTCGCTTAAGGTTTCCATGTGCGAGAATGCAACACAGTATTCTTCGTCTGCTAACCTTCTTGCTCAGTCATATACACTTGGTGCAGCTGCAGGTGCTGCTCAGGGTAACACGGGTCTATTCAACGGACCTAACACAGGGCTTGTAATTGCGGTTGGAAGCTCAACTGGTGTTATCACACTTGACGGCTCAGCTAACGGATACCTAACCTTCAGCGCTGAAGAAGCAAACGATCTACAAGCAACACTCAATACATTTGCTGATCGTTACGCAGTAGGTGACTACCTTGTCGTCGGTTCTGGTTCAACTCAGGCACTAAAAATTACATCGAAGTCTGTACTTGTAGGTAACAACGCCGGTGTTAACACTGGTGTTGGCTTTGTTACACTTACATTCGATCAGCCACTTAAGCTTGCTGCATCGATTGATACCGACACCGTAACCCGTTACTGGGAGTATTTCTCGCAGGTAGACGCAGCTCCAGCTCGTTCCACATGGGTATCTGTTAACGGTAACACTGCAGCTCAGCTTGGCAACACGGCTGCTCAGAACGATGAAGTTCACGTTGTAATTGCAGACGAAGATGGTGATATCACTGGTAACCCAGGTTCTATCCTAGAAGTATGGCAGGGTCTTTCGCGTGCTACTGACGCTAAGCTAGCTGACGGTTCGACAAATTACTTCAAGAATGTAATCAACGATCAATCGCAGTACATCTGGCTTGCTGATGATAGAACATCTGCTCCTTCCAACACAGCACTGAACATTGTATCTGCAACAGATCCTGCTCCGCTCACCAAGTCGCTTGCTGGTGGTGTTGACCAGTCTGAAGATACAATTGCATTCACAGCGCTTGCAACTGCATTCGATCAGTTCGTATCGCCAGAAGATGTCGATATCTCGCTTCTTCTAACAGGTCGTACACGTGGCGGGGAAAACGGCACACAGCTTGCTAACTACCTCATCGATAACATCGCTGAAGTTCGTAAGGACTGCGTTGTATTCGTTTCGCCTGAAAAGGCTGACGTTGTTAATGCAACATCGCCAGAAACAAAGGTAGTTGAATTCCGTAACTCGCTTCGCTCGTCTTCGTATGCTGTACTCGATTCAGGATACAAGCAGCAGTATGACAAGTACAACGATATTCTCCGCTGGATTCCGCTAAACGGTGATATTGCTGGACTATGCGTACGTACCGATAATGCTCGTGACCCATGGTTCTCACCTGCAGGTACAAATCGCGGCCAGATCAGAAATGTTATCAAGCTTGCGTTTAATCCAAATCTAGCACAGAGAGATCTTCTCTACAAGAATGGAATTAACCCAGTAGTCTCGCAGCAGGGTCAGGGAACCATTCTATTCGGTGATAAGACTCTTCTCAATAAGCCATCAGCATTCGATCGTATTAACGTACGTCGCCTGTTTATTGTGCTTGAGAAGTCAATCTCGAATGCAGCTAAGTCGTTCTTGTTTGAGTTCAACGATGAATTTACACGCACCCAGTTCCGCAACCTCGTAGAGCCATTCCTCCGCGATGTTCAGGGTCGCCGTGGCATCTTTGACTTCAAGGTTGTTTGCGATGAAACAAACAACACACCAGAAGTTATTGATAACAACAGATTTGTCGGTGACATCTACATCAAGCCTGCAAGATCAATCAACTACATCCAGCTCAACTTTGTTGCTGTACGTAGTGGCATTGAATTCTCCGAGATCGTTGGCTAACGGATAAATAAAGAGATAAAGGAGAAAACTTAAGATGGCTTACTCAATTAACGACATTAGAGCAAATCTTAGACTAGGTGGTGCGCGTCCAACACTCTTCAGGGTGCTGTTGGACAGCCCATTCACTAATACTCTAGGTGCAATTGCTCCGTTCATGATTCAGGCTTCGTCCCTACCAGGATCATCGATCGCTCCAATCGAAGTACCATACTTCGGTCGTAAGATTCGTATCGCTGGTGACAGAACATTTGAACCATGGTCGGTTGTTGTAATGAACGACGAAGACTTTGCAGTTCGTCAAGCTCTAGAGCAGTGGCATAACCGCATCAACTCGCTTTCGGGCAACCTAAATACTACAGGATCATCTGCACCTACAAACTATAAGTCGCAGGCAGATGTACAACAGTTCTCGAAGGCATCGCAGCCAGGCGGAGCTCCAATCAGAACATATCGTTTCTACGGTCTGTTCCCAACTGAGATCTCGCCAATTGATGTTAACTGGAACGATACAGATACGATTGAAACATTCCAGGTAACATTTGCTTATGACTGGTATGAAGTAGTTGGTGGTAACACTGGCACAGTAGCTTAACAGCTAATCTATAGAATGGAAATATAATATGGCTGAATTATTCGGCTTTGAAATAAAAAGAAAGCAGGAAGACCCCATCTCGTTTGCCCCAAAGGTAACCGATGATGGGGCTGCTATTGTGGCCGAAGGCGGTGCTTATGGTACCTATGTTGATCTTGACGGTTCCATTAGAACAGAAGCAGAACTAGTAAACAAGTATCGTGAGATGGCCCTCTACCCAGAGGTAGATCAGGCTATTGATGATATCGTAAACGAAGTTATCACACAAGAGCCAGAGCAGGAAGTAGTCGAGCTTATTCTCGATGATACTGACTTGCCAGATAGAATTAAGAAGCTTTTCATTGAAGAGTTTAAAGATGTTCTCAATCTTCTTGAGTTCAATCAACTCTCTTATGAAGTCTTTAGACGTTGGTATGTTGATGGTAGAATTTACTACCATGTTATTACCGATGAAGAGAATCCTAAGAACGGTATTGTAGAACTCCGCTATATTGATCCACGCAAGATTCGTAAGATCAAAGAACAGAGACGTAAAAAGGCTGTTAACAACGTTCCGCTAATGCAGGACGGTAAAGAGTATTACATCTATAACGATAAGGGCTTTGCAAAGACAGCTGGTAACTCATCTATACCTTCCAATACCATTGGTGGTATTCGTATTGCTAAAGACTCTATCATACATTGTACATCTGGGTTAACATCCATTAACGGTGACCTTGTACAATCGTATCTGCATAAGGCTATTAAGCCTCTCAACCAGCTGAGATCTATGGAAGACTCGCTGGTCATTTATCGTATTTCACGTGCGCCTGAGCGCCGTATTTTCTATATTGACGTTGGTAACCTTCCTAAGATGAAGGCAGAGCAGTACCTACGCGATATCATGATCAAGTTCAAGAACAAGCTAGTATATGATGCTGCGACAGGCGAGATTCGCGATGATCGTAAGTTCATGACTATGCTTGAAGATTTCTGGCTACCTCGCCGTGAAGGTGGTAAGGGTACAGAGATCACAACTCTACCAGGTGGACAGAACCTGGGTCAGATGGATGACGTTATTTACTTCCAACGTAAATTATATAAGTCGCTTAACGTGCCTATATCACGCCTCGACCCTGAGACACAGTTTAACTTTGGTAGAGCTACAGAGATTACTAGAGATGAAGTTAAGTTTGCGAAGTTTATTGCTAGACTTCGCAACAAGTTCTCTATTCTCTTTACTAAGATTATGGAACGCCAGCTTATTCTCAAAGGTATCATTACACCAGAAGAGTGGGATGAGCTTAAACAGAATATTCGTTATAAGTTCTCGCAAGACAATTACTATGCTGAGCTGAAGGAAACAGAAATTCTTCGCGACCGTATGGCTATGCTTCGTGACATTGACGATTACGCTGGTAAGTATTATTCGCATGAGTGGATTCGCCGTCATGTTCTCCGTCAGTCTGATGAAGAGATGGAAGAGATTGATGAGCAGATTGCTGACGAAGCGGATAATCCACAATATGCAGGGCCTGCAAACGAGGCCGATAACGCTGCACCCGCTGAAGGTGGTGAGCAAGCGTATCAGCCACCTGAGCAGCCACCTGTACAATAGTTTTTTATAAATAAACAGTATAATTGACCAAAAGGAACATTTTTATGGCTGATACAACAGATCTAGTTGGTTTTGCAGTTGAAAAGAGTCCTGTTGACTTTGCTGATACACTAGATCAGCTTCTACGTCAAAAGGCACAAGATAGACTTGAGGCGCATAGAGTAACTCTTGCACAGTCTATCTACGGCGAAGCTGAGCCAGAAACCAACGATGACGATGATGTAGATCTCGATGATGTTGGGGATGATGAGTTTGACTTCGACGGTGAAGATCTCGATGATTTAGGTGATGACGATGATCTCGAGCTCGATCTTGATGATCTTGATCTCGAAGATTTAGACCTAGACGACGATAACGAGGACGTTACTAATGACGAAGACGCTTAAGAATTTCTTAGAGGTATACAAGCCAAAATCACCCGACGAGCAGAAGTTCGTCGACAAGCACGTTACGATCAAGCATAGCGATCGCAACGGCAATGGCGATGACGTCTTTAAGGGTAATACTAAGACAATTAAGCGTAAAGAAGAGCGTCATGGCTATGATGCTGGTGAAGACGAAAAAGTATACGAAGAAGTAGAAGATGTAAATGAAGGTCTTGGACCTGGTTACAAAGCTGCTTCTGAAAAGAGCAAGTTCGATGCAGGTCATAGAGCACATCTTCTCAATCCAGAAGGTAAAACATCATACCTAAGCGCCAAGTCATATAAGACTGCTAAGCATGCTAAGGATGCAGCAAAGTATTATCACTCTATCGGTCACCTATCGGTAAGAACAATTGATAATAAAATGCACGACTATAATAAAGCTTATGATGCAAAGCACGGTAAGAACGAGTCAGTTGAAATAGATCTCGAAACGCTTCTCGATGAAGCTCTAGATCTACTCGTTTCGATCGACGAAAAAACTCTAACACCAGCTGAAATGAAGAAGCGCGAAGAGGTTGTTAAGGCCATCAAGAAGGGTAATCCTAAGATGGATAAGTCGATGGCTTATGCTATCGCTACTAAGACAGCTAAGCGCGTTGCTGAAGAAGCAGAAGAGCTAGATGAGATCTCGGTTAAGAAGCTAACTGACTATGCAGCAAAGGCTTCAGATGCTCGCGGTCATAGAAACATGCCAGCAGAAAAGCTCGATAAGCGTTATAAGTCAATGGCTCTTGCGCATGAAAAGATTCGCGCTCGCCATGCAAAAGTAGCTGCTGAAGGTTATGTACCTACAGCTGACGAGCCAACAGAGGCTGATAAAAAGACAGCTCAGAAGGTTCGCGATCTACTTGCTAAAGAAAAGAAGCCTGTTAAGGAAGAAGCACAGATCGACGAGCTATCAAGAGCAACTATCGGACGCTATTCATTAAAGGCAAAGTCGATTGCTGACAACGAAGGTGGTAAGGATCGTACTAAGGGACGTGAACTTGCTGGCCGTAAGCGTTGGGGCGGTAGCATGTCTGGTGTCGAAAAGGCGAAGGTCATGGCAACCGAAGAATCTGAGCAGATCGACGAACTGTCGAAGAAGACACTTGGTTCGTACGTATCAAAGGCATCTAAGTCGGCTACAGGTCTTATCGCTGGCGCTACTGCACACGGTATGAGCGGTACTCCTTCTGCACATGGTAGACATATGGGACGTACAGCTGTTAAGCGTCTAAAGGGTATTGATAAGGCAGTTAATAAACTCACCAAGGAAGATATTATCAACCGTACTATTGAAAAGTATGTACCAGAAGATATTAAGTTTACTCCTGAAGAGCGTCTCCTCAAGAGACTAGATGGTCTTTCAGAGAGCCATGTCAATACATTACTAGGTCTTTTTGAAGCCCTAAATAGTGAGAATCAAAATAAGATGATTGAGACAGTTGAGACCCGTGAAGGTATTAACTCACTTCTCAATTTCGCTTTAGAAAATAGAGGTGAATAATGGCTCTTACTATTGTATCAAATAAGCCTAGAACATCAGTAGTACTTCACGTATCCGGTGGTAGTGCGTCTATTAATGTAACAGGTAACAGTGCTGTATCTAATATTGCATCGCCTGGTGAAACATTAACTGGTGCATATCTTACACAGGCTGTTTGGGGTATTGATCCAAACGGCTACATTATTATTAAGCGCCATACTACTCCTATTGCTGTATATGACTCAACCGGGCAGCACGAATATGCTGGGGCAGGAATGCCGATTACAGTTGGTCAGGCTGAAGCAAACCTTTCAGTTGAATTTGTTGGTACTTCTAATGGGTTCATTATTTTTGAACTACAGAAGGTTGGACCTACATTAACAGCTAACTCAGAATATTTCCAGATCTAAGAGGATAAGATGAAACTCATTACAGAAGTTCTTGACGAACTACAATACGTCACAGAAGCAAAGGAAGACGGTTCCAAGAACCTCTATATTGAGGGTATCTTCCTCCAGTCAGCAATTAAGAACCGTAACGGTCGTATGTATCCAGAAGAAGTAATGGACAAGGAAGTTGCCCGTTACATGAAGGAAGCTGTTGAAACAAAGACCGCTATGGGCGAATTGGGACACCCAAATGGCCCACAAATTAACCTCGATCGTGTCTCGCATCGTATCGTATCTCTCAGAAAAGAAGGTACCGATTACATCGGAAAGGCACTTATCACCAATACACCTATGGGCAATATTGCTCGCGGCCTCATGGAGTCCGGTGCACGACTGGGGGTATCTTCGCGAGGTATGGGCTCGCTAAAAATGAATAAGGAAGGCGTCAATGAAGTTCAAGACGACTTCCGCCTAGCTACAGCAGCTGATATTGTCGCTGATCCTTCGGCACCTAATGCCTGGGTTGATGGTATTATGGAAGGTGTTGAGTGGGTCTATGATGAAAGACTTGGTTACAAGGCTATTCAGATTGCTGAAGAAGCAAAGAAACAAATTGAAAGAGCAGCTTCCTCTCGCCGACTTCAGGAGAGAAAAGTGCAGATCTTCGAAAATTATCTAGCGAATCTTTCAAAGATTAGAATTTAATAAATAAACCAGAAATATATCTCACAAGGAGTAAAAAATGGCCGAGAAGGAAACACAGGAAGTAATCAGCAACGACGAGCTTCAAATCGACGAAGCTTCAGCTGCTGACACTCTGAAGCCAGGTGGTGGATCAGGTGGTGGTGATACAAAGGCAGAAACACTTGCTACCTTTACATCGCTCCTAGCACAGCTTGGTAAGGACGATCTATCAAAGATTTTCAATGACGTGCAGTCACAGTACGGACCTAATAAGGCTCCTGGTGCTGAAGACAAGGCAGCTGCAAACCGTGCAACTGTTGCTATGAAGCCATCCGATGCCGTTGGTAAGGGTGCATGGAAGGAAGACATCGACGCAATGTTCGGTGAAGACCTTAATGAAGAGTTCAAGGAAAGAGCAGAAGTTGTTTTTGAAGCAGCTGTTAACACTCGCGTAAACCTCGAAGTCGCACGTCTCGAAGAAGAGTATGAAGCAAAGGCAACTGAGCTAGAAGAGTCGTTCAACGACGCTCTCGAAGAACAGACCGCTGCTGTCCTCGAAGACGTTACAAATAAGCTTGATCAGTATCTTGACTATTGCGTTGAGCAGTGGATGGAAGATAACAAGATTGCAATCGATAACTCGATTCGCGCCGATATTGCAGAAGACTTCATGGAAGCTCTTCGCAATGTATTCGCTGAGCACTACATCACAGTTCCAGACGAGAAGATTGATCTCGTTGCTGAGATGAAGGCTGAGCTTGATGAGATCAAGGCAAAGCTAAACGAAACAACAGATGAGAAGATTGCTCTTGAAGCAATCATCGAAGAAGCTTCGAAGGAAGCAGCATTTGAAGAAGTTTCAGAAGGTCTTGCTGAGACACAGATCGAAAAGCTTAAGACACTTGCAGAAGGCATTGACTATTCCGACGCTGACACATACCGTAAGAAGCTAGAAATCGTCAAGGAGCAATACTTCAAGACAGCTAAGCCAGCTACAACAACAGGTCTAATCACCGAAGAGATCGACGGCGAAGATGATACTGCTGCTGGTACAACCGGATTCACCGCGCCAGGTATGGACAAGTACGTTCAGGCCATTGCGAAGTCTGTAAAATAATTTTTTTATAAATATAATAGCTTCAAAAAAAGCTTTTAAGGGAGAAGAACAGAAATGTCATATCTAGCAGAAGAAGTTCAAAATAAGTGGAAGCCAATCCTGGAGCACCAGGACCTTCCAGAAATTAAGGACGCACACAAGCGCGCCGTAACAGCTCAGATTCTTGAGAATACTGAGAAGGCTGTTGCTGAAGCTCGTGCAGCAATGTCCGGTGGTTTCCTCGGTGAAGCTGCTCCAACCAACGCAACTGGTAACGCAATCGATAACTTCGATCCAGTTCTCATCTCGCTCGTTCGTCGTGCGATGCCAAACCTCATTGCTTATGATATCTGCGGCGTTCAGCCAATGACAGGTCCAACAGGCCTTATCTTCGCAATGCGCGCACGTTACGACAACCAGTCGGGCACAGAAACATTCTACAACGAAGTTGACACAGGTCACTCGGCACGTGGTGGTGCTAACGCATCGGCTACTGACGCTGGTTACCTCACATCCAACTCAGTAGGTGGTTACGATTCGACCCTCGGCACATCGCCATCGGCTAACACAAACGCAACCAACGACCTCTACAACTTCGCAGGCGGTATCAAGACTTCACTCGCTGAAGGCCTTGGCTCGACCACAACTTCGATCTTCCCAGAAATGGCTTTCTCGATCGAGAAGGTTTCGGTTGAAGCTAAGTCGCGCGCTCTGAAGGCAGAATATTCGCTTGAACTCGCTCAGGACCTCAAGGCAATTCACGGCCTTGACGCTGAGACAGAGCTCTCGAACATTCTTTCGGCAGAAATTCTCGCTGAAATCAACCGTGAAGTTATTCGTACAATCGTAGTTACCGCACGTCGTGGTGCTTCCGAAGGTACAACAACTGCAGGCGTCTTCGACCTCGACACCGATTCAAACGGTCGTTGGTCGGTTGAAAAGTTCAAGGGCCTTATGTTCCAGGTCGAGCGTGAAGCTAACCAGATCGCTAAGGGCACCAGACGTGGTAAGGGTAACATCATCATCTGCTCGTCGGACGTTGCTTCCGCACTTCAGATGGCCGGTGTACTCGACTACGCTCCAGCTCTTAACTCGAACAACCTCAACGTTGACGACACAGGTAACACATTCGCAGGCGTTCTAAACGGTCGTCTCCGCGTTTACATCGATCCATATGCTGGTTCGAACTACATGGTAGTAGGCTACAAGGGCTCGTCGGCATTCGACGCAGGTCTCTTCTACTGCCCATACGTTCCACTACAGATGGTTCGTGCAGTCAACCCAGACACCTTCCAGCCAAAGATTGGTTTCAAGACCCGCTACGGCATGGTCGCAAACCCATTCGCAGAAGGTTCGAGCGATACAGCTCTTGGTCGTCTCGCAGAAGACACCAACGTCTACTATCGCCGTCTGCTCGTTAACAACCTCATGTAATAATGAGAGTTGGGTTAACCAACCAATAAAACTGAGAGGGTCGAGAAATCGGCCCTCTCTTTTTGTCTATATAAATAGTATTAGTCGGTCACAATAGTGATTATATAGTAAAACGGATGCAGAGGCAAGCTAAAAATGCCAACATTTGATCAGAATAATCTGTCACAGCTTAATTTTAAGTTCAAGCTTGATAGAACACCTGAAATAGAATATAGAGCCCAATCGGTAGATATTCCAGGGATGAGTTTAGGTACAGCTACTGTTCCTACACCATTCGTACCCATTCCTATGCCAGGCAATCTGACATACGGTGATCTAACGCTAACATTTCTTGTAGGTGAAAACCTTAAAGACTATCTAACGATCTTTAACTGGATGGTAGCTCTCGGTCACCCGGATAATTTAGAGCAATATAGAGACTGGCGTTCTGATTGTTCTGTGTTTATATTAGATAGCAACCTTAACCCTAATCTCGTATGCCGTTTCACAGACGCGTATCCAATCGATCTTTCAGGGGTTAATTTCGATACAACACTTACAGAAACGCAGTATGCAACAGCTACTGTAACGTTCCGCTTCACGAGATGGTACATTGAAGATATAACTTAACAGTTGCATTTTATTATGAATGAGCATATATTGAGTAGTAAACTGTTAGAGGTATATCATGAAACTAGAAAACATCTTCGAGCTTTGGGAACATGACTCCAAGATCAACCGTGAAGAGCTTGATCGCGAATCGCTTAACGCTTCGAAGCTTCACCAAAAATACCATAAGATCTATACCCAGGAACGGCTCATTCTCCGTAAGTATGAGCTTGAACTGAAGCAGCTTCGTCTAGAGAAGTTCGAATTCCTTACTCAAGGGCCTACCCGAGAAACACAAGAGAAGGGATGGCAGCTGCCTCCCATCGGCAAGATTCTAAAGGCCGACGCCAATACCTATGTCGATGCAGATAAAGAGGTAATTGAGCTTACGCTTAAGATCGGCATTCAACATGAGAAGATAGAACTTCTCGAGTCAATAATCAAGTCTATTATGAATCGCGGCTTTCAGATTAAGAACGCGATCGAATGGATTAAATTCCAGAGTGGTGCGTAATTGGATACTGATGTACATTTAGAGTTCTTTAACTCGTCTCACCTTAAAGTAAGATGTGATCCAGGTACGCTCATGGAGCTATCTGACCATCTAACGTTCTTCAAAGACAACTATAAGTTCGATCCCAAGTATAAGGCGCGTGTTTGGGACGGTAAGATTCGTCTTGTTAATAGAATGACACGGCTGGTTTATGCTGGTCTGGCGCAACGCATTAAGAAGTTCTGTGATGAGAGAGGTTATACTTTTTCGTTCGATGATGAGTTTCTGTATGATAACGTCTCGGTCAAAGAAGTAGAAGACTTCATGAAGTCTCTCAATCTTCCTGATTGGCTTGAGATTAGAGACTATCAGGTAGATGCTATTGTTAAATGCCTCCGTTCGAAGAGACGTACTCTACTATCTCCTACATCATCTGGTAAGTCGTTTATCATCTATGTCATTAACGAATGGTATAGACAGAAGCTCGGCACCAAGTCGCTTATTATCGTACCTACTATTGGCCTCGTCAAGCAGATGCAGTCTGACTTTGAATCATATGGCTATCAAGGTACATTCAATACCTCAGTAGATGGATTAAATAAGACCAATGATCACGAATTTGATACAACAATCACTACCTGGCAGTCACTGGACAACGGGAAGAAGAAACTTGCGAAAGAATGGTATGACCAATACCAGGTTGTCTTTGGAGACGAAGCGCATGGTGCAAAAGCCACCACGCTCATCAACATCCTCTCCTCGATGGTCAATACCCCGTATCGATTCGGCACCACAGGTACATTGGATAACTCGGAACTTAACAAGACGACAATCTACGGTCTATTCGGTGCACCCTACAGGACAACGACCACCAGGGATCTGATTGACGAAGGCCATGCTGCCGATATCAAGATCAAGTGTATTGTTCTGAAGTATTCTGATGCTGAGCGTAAGGAGTTTCATAAGCCAGTTCAGGATAAGAAAACAAAACAATCTAGAAAGCGTAATTACCAAGAAGAGGTAGACTACCTTGTAGGCCACCAAAGAAGAACGGAGTTTATCCGTAATCTCGCGTTGAGCTTAAAAGGTAATAAGCTTGTATTCTTTAGACTTACAGAGCATGGCGAAGCCTTACATAATAGCTTGAAAGACCACTCAAACGTATTCTATATCGATGGTTCCGTGAAAGGTAACGAAAGAGAACTTATTCGTAAGGCTATCGAAGAGGAAGAGAACGCGATTCTGGTGGCTTCCCTAGGTACTACATCGACAGGTGTTAGTATCAATCGTCTACATCACATGATTGCTGCGTCGCCTTCGAAGTCTAAGATCAAAGTACTTCAGTCGATTGGCCGTATGCTTCGTCAACACGATGAGAAGACTCATGCCGTACTATACGATATTGTCGATGACCTTTCAAATGGTAAGACAAAGAACTTCGTATTACAGCACTTTGAAGAGCGCGCTAAGATCTACGACTCAGAGCAGTTCGACTATAAAATCTACACCGTGGGGC
>JACCDG010212650.1_pt1 | contig 13910 bp, 14 predicted proteins | sample 7442471 | NCBI WGS metagenome assembly JACCDG01 (sample SAMN15323444, study PRJNA562643) | freshwater metagenome | isolation source: river surface water | place: USA:Blue River Watershed | collected 2017-08-17
CTTCATTGACATTGAAACGCCGATGCTGACCAAGAGCACGCCCGAAGGCGCGCGCGACTACCTGGTGCCCAGCCGCGTGCACGACGGCCACTTTTTCGCGCTGCCGCAGTCGCCCCAGTTGTTCAAACAGTTGCTGATGGTGGCCGGCTTTGACCGCTACTACCAGATCACCAAGTGCTTCCGCGACGAGGACCTGCGCGCCGACCGTCAGCCCGAGTTCACGCAGATCGATATCGAGACGTCCTTCCTCACCGAGCAGGACATCCGCGACATGTTCCAGGGCATGATCAAGCACGTCTTCCAAAAGACCATGGGCATCGACCTGGGCGAGTTCCCCCACATGACCTATGCCGACGCCATGTTCCGCTTCGGCTCGGACAAGCCCGACCTGCGCGTCAAGCTCGAATTCACCGAGCTGACCGAAGTCATGAAGGACGTGGACTTCAAGGTCTTCTCCACCCCCGCCACCAGCAAGGGCGGCCGCGTGGTCGCGCTGCGCGTGCCGGGCGGCGCCGAGATGAGCCGCGGCGAGATCGACGGCTACACCGAGTTCGTCAAGATCTACGGCGCCAAGGGCCTGGCCTGGATCAAGGTCAACGACGTGGCCGCCGGCCGTGACGGCCTGCAGTCGCCCATCGTCAAGAACCTCCACGACGCGGCCATCGCCGAAATTCTCAAGCGCACCGGCGCGCAAAACGGCGACATCCTGTTCTTCGGCGCCGACAAGGCCAAGGTCACCAACGACGCCATTGGCGCGCTGCGCCTCAAAATCGGCCACAGCGACTTCGCCAAGAAGAGTGGCCTGTTCGAAGACCGCTGGGCACCGCTGTGGGTGGTGGACTTCCCCATGTTCGAGCACGACGAGGACGAAAACCGCTGGAACGCCGTGCACCACCCCTTCACCGCGCCCAAGGACGGTCACGAAGACTACATGGACAGCGACCCCAGCCGCTGCATCGCCAAGGCGTATGACATGGTCCTCAACGGCTGGGAGCTCGGCGGCGGCTCGGTGCGCATCCACCGCGCCGAAGTGCAGAGCAAGGTCTTCTCGGCCCTCAAGATTTCGCCCGAAGACGCCCAGCAAAAATTCGGCTTCCTGCTCGACGCCCTGCAGTACGGCGCGCCCCCGCACGGCGGCCTGGCCTTCGGCCTGGACCGCCTGATCACGCTGATGACCAAGGCCGACTCGATCCGCGACGTCATCGCCTTCCCCAAGACCCAGCGCGCCCAGTGCCTGCTCACGCAGGCGCCGAGTCCGGTCGACGAGAAGCAGCTGCGCGAACTGCACATCAAGCTGCGCAACCCGGTGGCCGCGGCCTGAGCGTCCAAGCCCCAAGCAAAACGCCACCTTCGGGTGGCGTTTTGCTTGGGGCATCCGGCCAGATCAATCCAGCGCGACCACGCTGGCCCAGGGCAGCTCGGCATCGGCCTCGTAATCCGCCACCACCCACGCGCGCGCGGGGTGCTCGGCCATGTCCTGCAAAAAACCGCGCAGCACAGCCACCGAGGCCAGATCCAGCGCGGCATAAGGCTGGTCGAGGCAGGTGAGGGCGCTGCCGCTGGCCAGCAGCGCCACCAGGCCCACCTTGCGGCGGCTGCCGGTCGAGAGCATGAACAGGCGTTTGCCCAGGTGGTCCTGCAGCTGCAGCGCCTCGCTGAGGTCGGCCTGCAATGGCGCGTTCCAGCGCGGGCAGCGCGCCTGCACCGAAGCCCAGACTTGTTCGGGCGTGTGCGCATCGTGCTCGGGCAGGCGCAGGTCCAGCCACAGCGCGTCGGCCGTGCCCTCGGCCAGCGCGCGCAGCAACCGGGTTTTGCCGCTGCCTTCGTCGCCGGTGACGGCGTTCAGCCCGGGCAGGATGCGCAGGCCCTGCCAGGCCAGCAGCGGCGCGACATCAGGGGCAAGAATGGTCTGTGTCCACATGGCGCCGATGCTATCAGCCGCTCATTAGAATGAAACGATGGTTGTGCAGGCCCAGCGTCCCTTCAAGATCCCCGAGTCCGTGCTGGTGGTGATCCACACGCCCGCGCTTGAGGTCTTGCTGATCCGCCGCGCCGATGCGGGCACCTGGCAATCGGTCACCGGCAGCAAGGACCATGCGCAGGAGAGTTTTTGGGACACCGCCGTGCGCGAGGTGCGCGAGGAAACCGGCATCGACGCGCTGCACCCCGACTGCGCGCTGCAGGACTGGGCGCTCGAGAACATCTACGACATCTACCCGGCCTGGCGCTGGCGCTACGCGCCCGAGGTCAGCCGCAACACCGAGCGCGTGTTCGGCCTGCGCGTGCCGGCGGGCCAGCCCGTGGTGCTCAGCCCCGGCGAGCACACGGCGCACCAGTGGCTGCCCTGGCGCGCGGCGGCCGATGTGGTGTTCTCACCCTCGAACGCCGAGGCCATCCTGATGCTGCCGCGCCTGCGGGAGCTGGCCCCATGATCCACCCCCCCCACGAGCATCCGGTGCTGCGCGTGGCCACCTGGAACATCCACAAGGGCGTGCAGGGGCTGGGGCCGCTCAAGCGGCTGGAGATCATGAACATCGGCCATGCGATCGAGCAGCTCGATTGCGATGTCGTGTGCCTGCAGGAGGTGGGCTTTGCCAACCGGCGCGAGGCGCGCCGCTTCGCGCACTGGCCCGAGCTGCCGCAGGCCGACTACCTGGCGCCCGAGGGCTATGTGTCGGTCTACCGCACCAACGCGGTCACGCGCGACGGCGAGCACGGCAACGCGCTGCTCTCGCGCTGGACGGTGCTTTCGCACCAGCACGAGGACATGTCGGACCACCGCTTCGAGCAGCGCGGCCTGCTGCACACCGAGGTCGAGGTGGCCGGGCGCAGCGTGCATGTGCTGGTGGTGCACCTGGGCCTGATCCCGGCCAGCCGCGACCGCCAGGTGCTGCAGCTCAAGCACTACATCGAGCGCCAGATTCCGCGTGGCGCGCCCGTCATCGTGGCGGGCGATTTCAACGATTGGGGTTCGCGCCTGACGCACGCACTCGCGCGCTTCGGCCTGCACGAGCACAAGGGCGAGCGCACGCCCACCTACCCCTCGCGCCTGCCGCTCACGCAGCTGGACCATGTGTACGCGCGCGGGCTGGTGCCGCTGTCGACCGTGGTGCCCAAGGGGCGCATCTGGCGTCAGATGTCCGACCATTTGCCCCTGGTGGCGGAATTCACCTGGTCGGCCTGAGCCATGCCGCGCGCCGCCCCGCTCGCCGATGGTCACCAGCTGCGCCTGATCGAGGGCGGCGATGCCTATTTCGAGCGCCTGGTGGCCGCCATCGAGCAGGCGCGCTGGCAGGTGCAGCTGGAGACCTACATCTTCGATGTCCAGTGCGCGGCGCAATCGGTGGCCGAGGCCCTGGAGCGCGCCGCCCGGCGCGGCGTGCGCGTGTGGCTGGTGGTCGACGGCGTGGGCACCGGCAAGCTGCCCGAGGCCTGGTTGCGGCGCTGGCAGGAGGCCGGCGTCGAGTGCCGCATCTACTCGCCGCTGGGCACGCTGGGCCTCTTGATCCCCAGCCGCTGGCGGCGCCTGCACCGCAAGCTGTGCGTGGTCGACGGGCAGGTCGCGTTTTGCGGCGGCATCAACATCCTCGACGACTGGTACGATCCGCGCCATGGCCAGCTCAAGCACCCGCGCCTGGACTTTGCGGTCGAGGCGCAAGGCGCGCTGGTGCAGCAGGTGCAAGAAACCATGACCCAGCTGTGGTGGCGCCTGCAGGCGGTGCGCCATGTGCGCCAGCACAATTTCCCCGAGGCCTTCAGCTCGTTTCGCGCGGCCGGCTTGCATGTGCCGTGGACCCAGGGCGCGCGCCCGGCCCGCCCGCCGCAGATGGTGGCGCGCGCCGGCCTGCTGCTGCGCGACAACGTCCGCTACCGCAAGCAGATCGAAAGGGCCTACCTGCGCGCCATCGGTGCGGCGCGCGCGGACATCGTGATCGCCAACGCCTATTTCCTGCCGGGCCGCCGGCTGCGCCGCGCGTTGCTGATGGCCGCGCAACGCGGCGTGCGTGTGCGCCTGGTTCTGCAGGGGCGCTACGAGTACTTCATGCAATACCACGCGGTGCGCTGGGTCTATGGCGACCTGCTGGCCGCCGGCATCGAGATCCACGAATACGCGGCCAGTTTCCTGCACGCCAAGGTGGCGGTGATCGACGCCCAGCACGAGCGGCCCTGGGCCACGGTGGGCTCGTCCAACCTCGACCCCTTGAGTTTCCTGCTCGCGCGCGAGGCCAATGTGGTGGTGGCCGACGCCGCGTTCGCGCGCGAGCTGGCCGCGCGCCTGGAGCAGATCATCTGCGACGATTGCCAGAAGGTGGAGGCCCACACCGAGCGGCGCCGCTCCTGGGGCCAGCGCCTGCGCGACCGGCTGGCCTATGGCGCCATGCGCCTGGCCTTGCTGCTGAGCGGCTCGCGCTACTGAAGGCCCGGGCAGGCCAGGCGATGGGCGGTGCTTGGAGCGCCCAGCCGGACGGCGCGCAGGGTCTGTGCCGGGCTGTTAGGATGCGCAGATGCTGATGAAAGCCGAGCAAGCCATGAACACTTCAACCACCTCGTCTGGCCTGGACGAGGGCGTGCCGGTGTCCGTCAAGATCCGCGAACGCGTGATGGCGGCCCGCAAGCGCTTCAATGCCAACGACAACATCGCCGATTTCATCGAACCCGGTGAGCTGGACAAGCTGCTCGAGGAGGTCACGGCCAAGATGGAGGGGGTGCTCGACAGCCTGGTCATCGACACCGAGCACGACCACAACACCGGCGACACCGCGCGCCGCGTGGCCAAGATGTATGTGAACGAGGTGTTCAAGGGCCGCTACGTCAAGGGCCCGGAGATCACCGAGTTCCCCAATGCCGAGCACCTGAATGAGCTGATGATCGTCGGGCCGATCACGGTCCGCAGCGCCTGCAGCCACCACTTCTGCCCGGTGATCGGCCGCATCTGGATCGGCGTCATGCCCAACGAGCACACCAATGTGATCGGCCTGTCCAAGTACGCGCGCCTGGCCGAGTGGATCATGGGCCGCCCGCAAATCCAGGAAGAGGCCGTGATCCAGCTGGCCGACCTGATCCAGCAGAAAACCCAGCCCGATGGCCTGGCCATCGTGATGGAAGCCAGCCACTACTGCATGGCCTGGCGCGGTGTGAAGGACATGGACAGCAAGATGATCAACTCGGTCATGCGCGGTGTCTTCCTCAAGGACGCCAACCTGCGCCGTGAATTCCTTTCGCTGATCCCCAACCGGAGCTGACCGCCATGCTCGTTCGCCTGCTCTACGCCAGCCGCGCCGTCGACGCACGGCCCGACACCATCGAGGCCATCCTCGCGCAATCGCGCCAGTTCAACCCCACCAGCGGCATCACCGGCATCCTCTGCTACGGTGGCGGCATCTTTTTGCAAGCCATCGAGGGCGGCCGCGGCGCGGTGAGCGAGCTGTATGGCCACATCCAGAAGGACGAGCGCCACAAGGATGTCGTGCTGCTGCACTACGAAGAAATCACCGAACGCCGTTTCGGCGGCTGGACCATGGGCCAGGTCGACGTCTCCCGCGTCAACACCAACATCCTGCTCAAGTACTCCGAGCGCGCCGAGCTCGACCCCTACAGCGTCTCGGGCAAAGTCTCGCTGGCCCTGCTCGAAGAGCTGATGGCCACCGCCAGCATCATCGGCCGCGCTTGATTGGATCGGGATCTGCCCCCGACAACCCCGATGAACAACCGTTTGTCCTGAGCCTGACAACTGTTTGCCCTGAGCCTAACAACTGTTCCCCTGAGCTTAACAACCGTTCGCCCTGAGCCTGTCGAAGGGCCTTCCCCGTCATGCCTTTGAACGCCCTGGCCCTGGTGGTGCTGGCCGGCTTCATCCACGCCAGCTGGAACATCGCGGCCAAGAAGGCCGGTGGCGATGTGCGTTTCGTGGCCTTCACCTCGCTCGTGCTCATGGTGTTCTGGGCCCCGCTCGGCCTGTGGCTGGGCTGGCAGCAGGTGCCGCTGTGGGGCTGGCGCGAGTGGGCGCTGGTGGCCACCAGCGGCCTCTTGCATGTGGTCTATTTCATCACCCTCTTGCGCGGCTACCGCGCGGCCGATCTCACGGTGGTCTACCCGGTGGCGCGCGGCAGCGGGCCCTTGCTGTCGTCCCTGCTGGCCATCACGCTGCTGGGCGAGCAGCTGTCGGCGCTCGGTCTGCTGGGCATCGCCGGGGTGGTGGCCGGCGTCTTTTTGATCGCGGGCGGGCCCGCGCTGTGGCGCGCCGCGCACGACCCGGCACGCCGTGCGCGCGTGCACCAGGGCCTGTACTGGGGCGGCCTCACGGGCGTGCTGATCGCGGCCTACACCGTGGTCGATGGCTACGCCGTCAAGTGGGTGCTGATGTCGCCCATCCTGATCGACTACTTCGGCAACCTGGTTCGCCTGCTCTTCATCGGCCCGCTCCTGCTGCAGGACCGGCCGACCGTCGCACGCCTGTGGCGCGCGCAGTGGCGCCACGCCTGCGTGGTGGGCGTGCTCAGCCCTATCTCCTACGTGCTGGTGCTCTACGCCATGCAGCTGGCGCCGCTGTCGCACGTGGCGCCGGCGCGAGAGGTCTCCATGCTCTTTGCCGCGCTGCTCGGCGGCCACCTCTTGGGCGAGCGCGACCGCGGGCCGCGCATCGCCGGGGCGCTGTGCATCGCCGCCGGCGTGATGGCGCTGGGCTGGGGAGGCTGAGCGGTGCAGGTGATCGGCTGCGATTTCTCCAGCGCGCCCTCGCGGCGCAAGCCCATCGTGCTGGCCCTGGGCCAGGCGCGCGCCGGGCGCGTGCAGCTGCAGGCCCTGCAAACCTTCGACACGCTGGCGGCCTTTGGCGAGTGGCTGGCGCAGCCGCGCGAATGGGTGGGCGGCTTCGATCTGCCCTTTGGCCTGCCGCGCGAGCTCGTCGAAACCCTGGGCTGGCCCACCGACTGGGCGGCCTGCATGGACCACTATGCCGCGCAGGACCGCGCGCAGATCCGCGCGCAGTTCGCGGCCTTTTGCGATGCGCGCCCTGCCGGCGGCAAGTTCGCGCACCGCGCCACCGACCGGCCCGCCGGCTCCAGCCCCTCGATGAAATGGGTCAACCCGCCCGTGGCCTACATGCTGCATGCGGGCGTGCCGCTGCTGCGCCGCGCGGGCGTGCACCTGCCGCGCCTGTGCGCCGGCGATGCGCAGCGCGTGGCGCTCGAGGCCTACCCCGGCATGCTCGCGCGCGAGGTGCTGGGCCACACCTCCTACAAGAGCGACGACAAGGCCAGGCAAACGCCCGAGCGCCTGCTGGCGCGGCGCGAGCTGCTGGGCGCGCTGGAGCGCGGCCAAACGCGTTTGCAGCAGCGCCTGGTGGCCAGCCATGGGCTGCTGAACCGCCTGGCCGAAGACGCGAGCGGCGACGCGCTCGACGCCACGCTGTGCCTGCTGCAAGCGGCCTGGGCCGCGCAGCAGCACGCGAGCGGCCACGAGGCCTACGGCCTGCCGGCCTGCGACCCGCTCGAAGGCTGGATCGTCACCGCCTGACGCGTCACAAGCTGAAGGCGTGCGCCGCCTGTGTGCCCTGACGCACACGCAGGCCGCAGGGCGTCTGGCGGCCCGGGGACAGGCTTGGCAGCATGGCCGCTTGCGCCATGAGCACCCCGCCCGACCTCCTCGCCCGCTACCGCCGCATCCGCGAACGCACGCGGGCGCTGTGCGCGCCGCTCGCGCCCGAAGACCTGCTGCCGCAGCCCGTCCCCGAGGTCAGCCCGCCCAAATGGCACCTCGGCCACACCAGCTGGTTTTTCGAGGCCATGCTGCTCGCACCGCAGCGAAGCGGCTACCGCGTCTTCGATCCGCGCTGGGCGCCGCTGTTCAACAGCTATTACGAGAGCCAGGGCGCGCGTGTCGAGCGCGGCGCGCGCGGCCACCTGAGCCGCCCCACGCTGGCGCAGGTGCAGGCGTACCGCGCGCATGTCGACGCCGCGATGCGGGACTGGCTCATGGGTGCAGAGGACTTGGGTGCCGAAGTGCTCGCGTTGATCGAGCTGGGCCTGCAGCATGAACAGCAGCACCAGGAGCTCTTGCTGACCGACCTCAAGCACATCCTCGGCAGCCAGCCGCTGGCGCCGGCCTATGGCGACACGCGGCCCGGTGTGCCGCTGCCGATCGCGCTGCCGGCCGAGCACGCGCCGCAGCGGGGGGGGCAGCAGGTGGTGCAGGGCGGCCCTGCCGCGTCCGAATGGCTCTCGCATGCGGGCGGCGTGGTCGAGATCGGCCATGCCCCGGGGCCGGACGCGGGCTTCGCCTTCGACAACGAAACGCCGCGCCACGCGGTGCTGCTCGCGCCCTTTGCGCTGCGCCGCCAACTGGTGACAAACGCCGAATACCTGGCCTTCATGGCCGACGGCGGCTACGAGGATTTCCGGCACTGGCACGCCGAAGGCTGGGACTGGGTGCGCCAGCTGCCGCAGCGCGCGCCGCTGTACTGGCGGCATGAGCCCCAGGCGGCGCCGGGCTGGCGCCACTACACGCTGCAAGGCGAGTGCGCGCTCGAGCCCGAGGCGCCCGTGAGCCATGTCTCGTTTTACGAGGCCAGCGCCTTTTGCCACTGGGCCGGCTGGCGATTGCCGCTCGAGGCCGAGTGGGAAGCACTCTCGCCGCAGCTGGCGTGGGGCGCGCGCTGGGAATGGACGGCCAGTGCCTACAGCCCGTACCCGGGCTTTGCGCCGCTGGCGGGTGCGGCGGCCGAATACAACAGCAAGTTCATGCTGAGCCAGATGGTGCTGCGCGGCGCCTCGTTCGCCACCCCGCCGGGCCATGCGCGGCGCACTTACCGCAACTTCTTTCACCCGCCGCTGCGCTGGCAGTACACGGGCATCCGGCCCGCGCGCGGGGCCTGAGGCGATGCACGCGCCCATGCCCGACGCCGACGAGCTGCGCGCGCTCGCGCGCGATGTGCGCACGGGCCTGGGCGCGCACCCCAAGGCGCTGCCCTCGCGCTGGTTTTACGACGACGCGGGCTCTCGCCTGTTCCAGGCCATCATGGCGCTGCCCGAGTACTACCTGAGCCGCGTCGAGGCGCAGCTGCTGCGCACCCATGCCGACGCGCTCGCGCACTGGCTGCTCGGCGCCAGGCGCGCCGCCCCCTGCCATCTGATCGAGCTGGGCAGCAACCTCGGCAACTTCGCATCGTCCGCAGCGCTGGCGCTGCTGCAGCGCCTGAACCGCGAGCTGGGCATGGACTTCGTGCCTGCGCAGTTTCGGCATTACGCCTGCTACGACCCGCTCACGGGTCTGGCGCGCAGCTTCCTCGTGAGCCGCTGCGCGCAGGGGGTGACGAGCACGGTGCTGGGCCAGGGCTTCGCGTTCGCGGCGGGCGAATGCCTCTGCACCGAGCAGTCGCAGAAATACACCTTGCCCATGCTCGCCGAGATGGCGCAGGCCAGCGGCTGGCGGCTGGAGCGCCGCTGGGTCGATGCGGCGCTGCCCTACGCGCTGTGCGGCTGGCGCGCGGTGTGAGGGCGCGGTGTGTGGGGTGCAGTCAACGCTCGCTGTCGAGGTCGGGGATGCGGTTGAAGGCGATGCGCATGGGCACGTGGTCGCGGCCCGCGTGGGCGCTCGCGAAATACACGGTGTTCTTGCCGTGCGTGCGGTTGAGCGCATCCACCGCGGCCAGCAGGCGCGCGCGCTCGCGCGGCGCGCCCTGGGCGCCCGAGGCCGCGGCTTCGAACAGGTCGGGCGTGTGCTGCGCCGCCGGCACCAGGCCGTGCAGCTGCACCCCCACCGACAGCGGTTTGGGCAGCCGCTGCAGGCCGCTCATCCACAGCCGCTGCAGCGTGCCCAGCAAAAAGGCGGTGTCCTGCGTCTCGCCCACCTGGGCCCAGCGCTCGCCATCGGCCTCGCGCGCGAAGCGGTGGGCGCAGCGCACATGCACGCTCATGCTGCGCGCGTAGTAACCCTGCTGGCGCAGCCGCATCGCGGCCTTTTGTGTGAGGCGGTGCAGCACGGCCAGCGCGCCCTCGGGGTGGCGCATCTCGGGCGGCAGCACATGCGAATGGCCGAGCGAGCGCGTGGCGCTGGCGCGCGGGCCATAAGGCTGGCCGCGCAGCCGGTCGTACATGTCCGAGCCGGCCAGGCCGCCCCAGGCGGTGATGAGCACATCGCGCGGCGCGGCGCACAGCTGCGGCATGCTCGTGATGCCGCAGGCCGCGAGCCGCCGCACCATGCGCGGGCCGATGCCGTTGAGGGCCGAGATCGGCAAGGGGGCCAGCCGCTCGGCGATCTCGTGCTGCTCGATCACCGTGAGGCCGTCGGGCTTGTGCATGTCGGAGGCGAGCTTGGCCAGCAGGCGGTTGGGCGCGATGCCGATCGAGGTGCGCATGCAGGGGCCGAGTGCTTGCAGCAGCGCGGCCTTGAGTTGCCGGGCCAGGCCCAGTGCGCGTTCACGCTCGCGCCAGCGGCCCGTGAGTTCGCACTCCATCTCGTCGATGCTGACCACCTGGCGCACCGGCGCGAGCCGGTCGACCAGCGCCACCGCCTGCTGGTGCACCCGCACGTATTTGGCGTGGTCGGCCAGGATCAGCACGATGTCCGGGCACAGCCGCCGTGCGTCGGCGATGCGCGTGCCCGTCTTCACGCCGAAGGTTTTGGCCTCGACGCTGGCGGCGATGCAGCACGAGCTGTCGGCCATCACCGGCACCACGCCCACCGGCCGCCCGCGCAGCGCCGGGTCGAGCTGCTGCTCGACCGAGGCGAAGTAGCTGTTGAAATCGACGAAGAGGCTGCGCAGCATGAAAATACTGTAAATAAACACAGTATACGGTGTGTCTGTGCGTTGCCCCACGCGCGCCGCTGGCGGGCGGGATGTCCCCGGCGCCTCTGGCGCTAGGGTTCAGGGTCTGGTCAAAATCCGGATTTCAAGGAGGAAGAAAAATGGTTTGGTTGATTTTGGGACTCGTCGGCTTCATCGGATCGCACCTGGTGCGCGTGGTGGCCGACGGCTGGCGCACCCGCACGCGCGAGCGCATCGGCGCGCAGCGCTACAAGCTGCTGTATTCGCTCGTTTCGGTGCTGTCGTTCGCGCTGATCGTCTGGGGTTACGGTCTGGCGCGCCAGGACAGCCCGCTGTTGTGGACGGCCCCCTTGTCCTGGTACCACGCGACGGCCGGTCTCATGCTGCTGAGCATGGTGTCCCTGGCGGGCTTTCACATCAAGCGCAGCCACCTGAGCGTCAAGCTGCACCACCCCATGCTCTGGAGCGTGGTGCTGCTGTGCGTGGCCCACCTGCTGGTCAACGGCCGCGTGGTCGATCTGGTGCTGTTCGGCAGCTTGCTGGTCTGGGCGGTGCTCGATTTGATCAGCAACTACCAGCGCGATGTGCGCGACCAGATCGCCTACCCCGCACCGCAGTGGCGCGCCACCTTCATGAACCTCGTGCTGGGCCTGGTGTTTTATGGGATGTTTGCCTTTGTCCTGCACGAACCCCTCATCGGCGTGGCGCCGATGGTGCGCTGATGCCAGCGCAAGCTGTGCCAGCATTTTCTGAACACGGCCCTGGGCCTGGCGACCAAGCTGAACTTTGAGTTGCGCCACAAGGCCATCGTCGACCGCTTTGGCCGCTACCCGCACCGCAACGCGGTCCTGGGTCGGGCTGCTATCGTTGCCGTTTTGTTTTGGGCGATGCCGGTTCATGTTCCACAGTTTTTTCTTCTCGCGCCGCTGGGCCCTGTGGGCCTGGGGCGGTTTGCTGGTGCTGGTGGCGCTGGTCTTCATCACGGTGCAGCAGACGGTGCGTCTGAACGCCTGGTACGGCCAGTTTTACGACCTGCTGCAAAAGCCCGAGCAGGCGGGTGGCCTGGCGCAGTTCTGGGCCTTCATGCAGCAGTTCGCCTGGATCGCCTTTCCCTACATGCTCTTGCGCAGCTTCGAGGCCTACCTGGCCTCGCACTACGCGTTTCGCTGGCGCCAGGCCATGACCGAGACCTACCTGCCGCGCTGGCAGCGCACCACCGAGACGGTGGAGGGCGCTTCGCAACGCCTGCAGGAAGACTGCATGCGCTTTGCGCGCCAGACCGAAAACCTGGGTCTGGGCCTGGTGCGCGCGCTGCTCACGCTGGTGTCGTTCATCCCCATCCTGTGGGGCCTGTCCCAGGGCATGGCGATCGCCTGGCTGCAATTCGAGGGCTCTTTGTTTTGGGTGGCCCTGGCCACGGCGCTCGGCGGCACGGTGCTGTCGTGGTTTGTCGGCATCCGTTTGCCGGGCCTCGAATACAACAACCAGCGGACCGAGGCCGCGCTGCGCAAGGAACTGGTGTATGCCGAGGACGACCGCAGCCGCATGACGCTCGACGGTGTCATGACGCTCTTCATGGGCGTGCGCCTGAACAACTTTCGCCTCTTCAACCACTACGCCTACTTCAACCTCTGGAGCAACCTCTACAGCCAGACCATGGTCATCTTCCCCTACCTGCTCATGGGGCCTTCGCTGTTTGCCGGCCTGATCACGCTGGGCGTGATCCAGCAGGTCAGCAACGCCTTTGGCAAGGTCAACGAGGCGTTTTCCTACCTGATCGAACGCTGGACCGACATCACCGAGCTGCGCTCGATCTACAAACGCCTGCACGAATTTGAAAAAGGCCTGGCGCCCGCCTGAAGGGTGTGACAGGCAGCGCGGGGGCACACCGAACACAGGTATTGGCGGTCTCGAAGCCCGCTTGTTACAGTGGGCCCCTTCTTTTGTCGCGGAACCGCCATGCCCCAAACCGTCCGTTTCCAGCGCGTGCTGCGCGCCCCCGCCGAGCGCGTGTACCGTGCCTTCATCGACCCCGAGGCCATGGTCAAGTGGCTGCCGCCCCATGGCTTCACCGGCCGCGTGCACGCCCTCGATGCGCGGGTGGGTGGCGCGTACCGCATGTCCTTCACCAATTTGAGCAATGGGCAAACGCACGCCTGGAGCGGCCACTTTGTCGAGATGGTGGCTGGCGAACGGCTGGTGCACTTAGACCGCTTTGACGACCCGAACCTGCCCGGCGAGATGAGCACCACGGTCGTTTTCAAGCCGGTGTCGGTGGGCACCGAGTTGCAGATCGAGCAAAGCGGCATTCCCGACCCGATCCCGGCCGAGGCTTGTTGCCTGGGCTGGCAGGAGTCCCTGGCCTTGCTGGCGCTGCTGGTCGAGGCCGACATTCCCGATTGAAGCCAGGAGGGCGCACCCTGGCGCCTCAGATCGCGGCCGCGGCCATGTCGTTCGGCAGGGGCGCGAGTTGCTGCAGCGCCTGCAGGGCTTCGGCATCGGTGCGGTACATGCGCAAGCCCGGCGCCGCGGCCAGCTCGCCGGCGCGTCGCAGCGCGGTTTCCACCGGCAGCTTGATGCCGCTGATGTGCAGCGTGATGCCTTGCGCGGCGAGCTGACGCTGCACCTGGGCGAAGGCCTCCACCCCCGTCACGTCGATGCGGTTGATGGGCTGCGCGAACAGGCAGACATGGCGCACGCCCGGGTGCCGGGACAAATGGGTGCTGATGGCGCGCTCGAAGCCGCTGGCGGCGGCGAAGTCGAGCTCGGCGTCCATGCGCAAGGCGTACAGCTGGGGCGCCAGCGGCGGCAGCTGCCAGAGGTGGCGGTCGCGCAGCGAGCCATCGGGGTGCAGGCCGACTTCGATGATGCGCGGGTGCAAGCGCGTGTGCAAAAAGTAGGACAGGCCCATCACCACCCCGGCCAGCACGCCCCAGTACAGGCGCGGCGCCGACGCCAGCGTGATGCCGAAGGTCAGCAAGGCGATGCCGCCCTCGATGCGGTTGACGCGCCACAGCCGCACAAAGGCGCGCGGCTTGAGCAGGCCCAGCACCGCGGCCACCACGATGGCCGCCAGCACCGACTGCGGCACATGGTGCAGCACCGGCGTGAAAAACAGCAGCGCCAGCAGGATCACCCCCACCGA
>JACCDG010831492.1_pt1 | contig 13904 bp, 12 predicted proteins | sample 7442471 | NCBI WGS metagenome assembly JACCDG01 (sample SAMN15323444, study PRJNA562643) | freshwater metagenome | isolation source: river surface water | place: USA:Blue River Watershed | collected 2017-08-17
TCTTCTAGTTCCGCACCATTATCTACTCTAACATATATTGAACCATTATTAGATTGTACTCTTAATACCTCTCCTAATCTTACACTATGAGATGGGGGTGTTGGAACAGTTGTTGTAAAAGCTCCATTTGCCCCCAAATAAATAAGTTGACCGGCAGTCATTCCTTGTGTATTAACTCCTACTAATACACCTTCGGTAATTACCATTCCAAACGCATCATTTGCAATAGTTTCAGTAGCTATTCCTAAAGTATTAGCAGAACCTAATTCATTATTCCAACTAGCAGTTACGATTAATGGATTATCACCAACTGAGCCGGTGATTCTAACTACCATTCCTTTATCAATTTGATATCCAGATGAATTTTTACAATAAACATCCGTTTGAGTAGTTCTAAATGAAAAAGATGATGTAGGAACTTGTTGAGATGCACTATATGCCTCTAAAACATCTAATCGAGTATCTAATGATCCAGATGTTGTTATATATGATGAAGTAAATGTGTTAAAAGATGAAGTTTGTAAAAATCCTAAATTGACTATTTGTATAGAACCTGATACTACCCCTCCTGCTCCTCCTAAATCATTAATTCTACTATCTACCGAAGAACTGAAATTCATTACGTTTCCAATTCCTACTATACTTCCACTATATCCATTAGATGTAAATAATCCAACTAACGCATCATTTGCTACAATATATACACCATTGTTTGTTGGTAATAATTGAGATGCGCCGGTGCTGTTTGCAATCCAAGTTATTTCTCCTACCGGTGTTCCTACTAAAGGTTCGTTTTGGAAATCTAAAATATAAACTTGTGAACCCGTTTGATGGTCATTTATTGCATTGAAATCGGGTATATTGTAATCATACCCATTATCAGGCAAACCATCATCAAACGCTATATTAGTTAATTCACTACCATCTCCTTTGAAAGCTCCGGTAAAAAATGATGCGGTTATATTATAATCTACTTCTAAATTACTAAGGGATGCATCCGAACCACTTACAATGACTTTTTTCCAATTTGGCATTTAATACTACAATTTGAGATTAGTATCGTTGGAAAAAAAGGGTTGGATAGAATATAAGAATGACACACTATGGTGAGTACCCATTATGAGTCTTTTTAAATAAATCTTCTTCTATCGCGGTTGGTTACAATCTTTACGAATGCCCACTTCCCTTTCGGGCCAACAATATCAACAATAAATATTATAATTATTTTTATTAGATAAAAAAAAACAATAACCTTTTGGTTATTGTTTCTTCTCTAAATATCTCTTTTGTAATTTAAGAATAATACTGTAAATAATTTCTAATTCAGTACCCTTAAATGTTGAGTTTTTAATTAAACTGAAGAGATACTCAAACTCTTCTATTGTTAAATCTACTCCACCACTTTGTTTCGGTTTCTTCGGTTCAACAACTTGTTCTTCTTGTAATCCTTCCTTATTATCTAATTCCGAAGGAGTAACCTTTTGGTTTTTTGTAAAAATTCCCATAACCTAATTTGTATTATTATTAAACGTATATATAAATTTCTCCACTTTCAACTCTTATGTTTCCAACTTTTTGGTATGCTGCTATATCCGATGTAATTACAGATGCTACGAATGCATCGGGTACAAATGATGTTGAATTATGTTCTAATGAACCAGTGAAACCCCATCTTAATGTTGCTGAATCAAATGCGTAAGCAGAACCACTTCCGCCTCCCATATCAACTACTAAACCGGCTTCATCAGGATCAGTTGAACCACTATTTAGGAGTATAAATTTATCTTCTACTGCTAAATTGGTAACATTCAAATAAGTTAAATCACCTGTTACAGTTAAATCTCCACTAACACTTAAGTTACCTGGCATACTTACATTTGCCCCACTTAATGTGATTGCAGTTGCATCAGTACTAGATTTAATATCATTCCCACCTACGGTTAAATCACCAACAACTTTTACATTTTCACCATCTAATGTTAATGCAGTTGCGGTTGATGAACTAATATCATTACCATTTACTTTTATATCCCCCGCAAAAGTAGTTAAAGTATTAGCAGTTAGAGTAATGTTTGTAGCACCAGTTGATGATTTGATATCATTTCCTGTTACAGTTAAATCACCTCTAACTTCAACATTAGTACCGGTTAATTCTATCGCGGTATCAGTTGATGAACTAATAGTATTACCACCAATTGTAATATCACCGGTGATTGAAGGATTATCAACTAAACCAATTGTTAGGGTTTGTCCACTAATTGTAGTATTAATTTCAGTATTAACACCTTGAACAGTTAAGTTTTGTGTTAATAAATCAACTGAACTAAATGTATTATCTGAACCAGTAATTCCTAAAGTGGTTACTAATCCTGTCAAACCACTTCCATCACCCTTAAACGAACCGGTAAACGAACCGGATAATTTTGTTGTCGCTTGGTCTACACCTATTTTATTGTATCCATTTGCACCAACAACTACTGCTAATGATGCCGATACGGTATTTAGTTCTGCTATCGAACCGGATACTATGACTTTTTTCCAAATTGCCATCTTCTTTTATTTACTTTTTATTGGGGTCTATCGTAACACGTATAAATATATAACATTTTCAATTTAACTAAAACCAAGATAAAATTCGTTTGATGAGGAAAAGAATAGTCCTCCTTCTACGGGTGGAATTGTATTCTTTTTTTCCAAAATTAAACTTCCACTTAATATAACATCACCATTTTTAAAAATAGTAGTTTGTTTGTTTACATAATCACCAAACGAATTTCCAATTACTAATTGTGATTCCGAACTTTGTGATGTGCTTAATTTACTAAATATTAATTCACTTCCGCTTACTACTTGTCCAAATATTAATGATGCACTTACCGATCCCGTTACCCAAAGTTTTCCGCTATCATCTAACTTTAATAAATCACTTCCACTATCAAATATTCTGAATGCAGTTGAACCATTACTAACGGATGCAGTTACATCACCACTCGCTATTTGATTTAATTGTAATCCAACTATTCCTGCTGCAGGAATATTAACCAATCCACCTCCATTACCAAAGAAACTACCACTAAATGAACCCGTATAAGAACCGCTGTAATCTTCTAATATATCTAATCGGGCATTTAAAGATGATGATACGGTATTAAACCCTTCACCTCTAGCTCCCTGCGGACCGGCTGCAATTACTTTTACTATTCTAGAACCACCAACTGGTTCAGAAATAACTACGGAATTTGCCTCACTATTTATAATTACTTTATTACTAGCCATTATTAAATTCTAGTTACTTCTTTTTTGTTGGTAATCACACCTTCTAATAATCTGTAAACTTCATCGCCACTATATAATTCTATATCATAATATGCTTCCTCAAATGTAAAATCAGCAGTTGTATCCGCATTCAAATAAACTCCTATTTGACCTTGTCCGGCTGCCGATGCTGTCCCTTCACTTCCAGTTCCAGCACTTCCGGTAAACCATAAATAACTTCCTGTTCTTGCAATTGAAGAAGTTATATCAGTTAATGTTGCGTATAAAGTATTTGAATTATCAGCATAATCAGAACGAATTTGCATTTTCATATTATATCCCTGCAAATCAATAGCTGATCCAGAAGCATCGGTGTATTCGATAGAAAATCGATAAGTCGCTCCCTGCTCTATTGAAAATGAATATTTACCTGCTGCCATTTGAATTAATAAATTATTTAGTGTTTAACTAATATAAATATGAGAAAGAGGATATATTAAATATGATTACTCCTCTGCTTCCAATTTACTAATTCTCTCCTCCAATTTTTCAATTGTATTTTGTTGCTCTTTGATTGCTTCTATTAGGAGTGCAGTAAGTTTATCGTATTTAACAGCCTTGTATCCACTTTCTCTCGTAGTAACCAATTCTGGTACAACCGCTTCAATTTCTTGTGCGATTACACCTACATCATGCCCTTCGTATCCATGTTCAATATTTGGAATCCAATCAAATTCATATCCTCCAATTTGTTTCACTTTTTGAATAGGAGAACCTATTTGAATTATATTAGTTTTAAATCTTTTATCTGATGAAGAGTATGCAACTATATCATTTGTAGCATCTATTCTTCCTGGAGTAGCAGATGCGGCCATCCCAACACCCAATGAATTAAATCTAACATCGGAAGTAGTTAATAAAGATTGATTTATATATGTACCAAATCCTGTGGTAGATGCTAAAGTAATTTGTGATGAACCACTAACCACACTCTCCGCATCTAATCTCGTCTTAATTGTTGTATTAATAGAAGATGTAAATGAATTTAAACTCGCGGTTGCGGTATTGAGAGCAGAAAGATTTGAATTATTAGATGCCGTATATGCATTTAAACTACTTGTTGAAGTATGAATTGCATTAATATTTGTTGTATTAGATGCAGTATAAGAATTCAAACTCGCAGTTGTCGAATGAATCGCATTTAAATTTAAGGTAAATGATGAAGTAAATGTATTCAAACTTGCAGTAGCAGTATGAATAGCATTTATGTTCAATATATTTGATGAAGTATATGCACTCAAATTACTAATTACACCATTGTTTGATGATGTATAAGAATTCAAACTATTCAATGTAGAATTGATTGAATTTATATTAGTTGTATTAGATGCAGTATAAGAATTTAAACTTTCAGTTGTGGAATAAATTGAGTTAATTTTTCCATCATTAGAAGAAGTATATGAATTTAAAGTTCCTCTTAATGATGTTACATCAGCATCCGATGCAAAAACCGCATCCAATGATGAAGTAAATGATTCCAATGCATTTAATCTATTATTTTGTGCTGTATTTGTGGAATCATTAGATGCGGTGTAGGAATTTAAACTACTTGTTGCAGTATAAATTGAACCAATCTTACTATCGTTAGAAGATGTGTATGTGTTCAACGTTCCTCTTAATGAAGTAACATCAGCATCAGTTGCATAAGTTGCATCTAATGATGATGTAAATGATTCTAATGCGCTTAACCTACCATCTGCAGATGATGTATATGAATTTACTGAACTAGTGTGGGTGTGTAAAGAGTGAGTATAACTTTCAAAAGTAAATGCATCTAAAAATCCTGTTCCCGCTACGAAAGTGTTGATTCTAGCATTAAACGATGCGGAAATTTGAGATAATGATGATGTAAGTTGAGATGATGATACAAATAAACTTGCAGTTGCAACATTTAAAGAAGCAGTTGTCGCTTCTAACGAAATTAATCTTCCATTATGAGAAGCGGTTGTTGAATTTACTGATGATGTAAATGAATGTAAAGAACCGGTATATGTTCCAAATTCTACTTCAGATACAAAAACGGTATCCAAAGATGAACTGAAACTTTCTAAATTACCAACTCTTGTGTTAAAAGAAGAACTTGCAACATTGAATGATGAAGTATGTGTATTAAAATCACTTCTAATACTTCCACTTTCAGTTTCTAATGATGTCAATCTTGTATTCGCAGATGATGTATATGCGTTGTAAGTTGTTCTTACGCTACCGCTTTCAACTTCTAATGAGTTTAACCTACTATTTTGAGTTGTATTAGTAGCATCATTTGAAGCAGTATAAGTGTTTAAACTCCCTGTTGAAGTTTCAATTGCATCTAATCTACTATTTTGAGTGGTATTTGTTGTGTTATTAGATGCAGTATAAGAATTTATAGAACTACTGTAAGAATGAAAACTTGCACTTTGTATTTCTAAATTTACTCCTCTACTATTAATAGATGAACTAAAAGTATTATACTGTGTTTCTAAAATTATTCTTTCTTCTGCACCTGCAATACCTGCTATCCAATAATCGTTTGCAGTATCCCAAAGTATAGATCCTGAATTAATTGAACCACCTGATGCATCTCTTATAATTAAGCCACCATTTGATGCAGCACTACCATTAAGTGAAATTATATTATCACCGATATCTACTGTTGTAGAATTTACAGTAGTTGTAACACCCTTAACTAAAAGGTTTCCTTTAATTGTTACCGCAGAACCAGTTAATTCAATTGCATCTTTTAAAGAAGATGTGTAAGAATTTACAGACGATGTAAATGTATTTATTATAGAACCAGTTGCAATAACCGATGCACTAAATGAATTTAGTGATGCGGTTGCAATATGAATACTTTGACTTGCATTATTTAATGGGTCTAATATACTAATTATTTGAGATGAACCTGATATTACTCCGTTTGTTGAGTGTATAGAAGCAGTTACGCCACCCAATACAATTAGAGAACCTGTGATTTCGGCATTATCTTTAACAAAAAGATTATTATCAATTGTTAGAGTTGAATCATATAATCGAGTATCCGTATAAATGTATAAGTTCCTATTGAGAAAATTTTCAACATTGAATATAGGATAATCTGTACCATTTCGCTTGAAATAAGTATAAATTCCAGCTTCCCAAACCTTTACTTTTAATGAATGTTCATCATTAGTAGAATTATTATCATATTTTAATTCTAGATTTACACCATCTGCTTGAGTGTGATCAAAAGTTAAAGAACTGGTTACAGCTCCACTTCCAGTCACAACATTAAATTCACCCGCAGATATTGATAAAGATCCTGTAATTTTTTGATTTCCTATAAAATTGTTACTTCCCGTTGTTGCGTATGAACCACTTACACCTTCTATACTATTTAATCTATTATTGACACTTTGTGTATGAGTATTAATTATTGAATTTATAGTATTTTGAGAGGATGTATATGAATTTAAACTTCCACTAGCAGTTTCTAAATTATTTAATCTATTATTTTGAGTTGTATTAGTAGCATCATTAGAAGCAGTATATGAATACAAACTCGAAGTTGCTCCATTTAAACTTGCCAATGATGAGGAAATATGGGTTACATTTCCTAAATTTTCAATATGAACAATAGATGCACTATTGACAAATAATTTATTCCATTTTTTATTAGAAGCACCAACATCGTAAATACTATCTTGATCTGGTGTTAATGAACCGCTTAAAGTTGCAATAAGATTTACAACATCAGATGTTTGGTCACCAATCTTTATATTACCACTAACAAAAACATTTCCAGCAAAATAAGCGTTAGATGCAGTTAAATCTCCTGTTATGGATAATGAACCCGAGTTTGCCAAAGAACCACTCCATTTAGAAGATGAAGTTTTACCAGTATTTAATTTAACCAAAGTTATTTCTTCACTACCACTAGCACCAAAAACTATACTTTGGCTATCAGCATTTAAGTATGGTTCTCCATACCCTAGTGTCCCTTTAGCACTACTACCACCTCTTCTTATTTGGAAAGTTGCCATTTAATATTTTATTGTTGAATTCTTTTATAAATATATAGGTTAAAAAATTGTAGTATTAAGAATCATATCTCTTATCTTCTTTTTCCAAATCGTTCCCTAAAATCTGATTTCTTTTCGCATCCAATTTATCTTCCAAGTTTGTTGTTAATTTTCCATTTACATCAGTTCCCAATCCACCATTTAATACAACTTCATTACCAACAACCACTTTTCGTATTGTAAATCCTTTTTGAGTTGTAGGTTGATTTTCAAATCTTTTTGGTAATAGGTAAGCATTTACACTTAAAGTGCAGGTTGTTCTGATGATTCTTTCTGCCCCTGCACCAACTTCCTGCTGATTATCGAAATTACCTACCAATACTCTAAACTTATACTTATCATCTTCACCCCAATACAATTCATTTGCATATTGAAATTGCTCAATAATTTTGTTGTTATGTTCGGTGAACCCTGTCCAAAATACTACCTCATAAGTAAGTGTAACATAATTCGGCATTCTTACATCATAGGCTTCAAACCTTTTTTTCAAATCCGGATTGAGCAATGAAAATCTATCATAAGAATGTTTGTGTGAGTATTTTCTTACGGTTGGGTAGGTTAATTTTTGGTCTCTTAAAAATTTTAATGTTTCGTTGTTTTCGATTGAATTTCTTTTAAACATTATAATTGGTAATTGAATTTTACCCAATTTATCTTTTATATACCCATCTTTTTGAGCCGATTTCCATCTTTCCGCATTTCCATAAAGTAGTGGTACATTAATTTGATTACCATTTTGTTCTAATACCGGTATCAAATTTTTTTCCATATAATTGGCAACAATAGTATCGACATCTATTAACGATATTTCTATCATACTAGATTCGTTTTGTTTTACTATCTTTGAAAATTCTTTATCTGCCATTATCTAGTTATTTGTTCTAAATTAATAGTTGCATTTCTGCTAATAAATGTTTCACATATAACTGAAAACTTATTACCACCCTGTCCACCAATCCACTGATCTTCATTTACATTAAACACTTCATAATACGAACCATCCAAATAAACATAATCACCAATTTCAGGATAAAAATCTTTTTCTATTAGAGTATGGCGATTGAATCGGAATCGAGTTGTTCTACTTGCATCCGAACCATATCCTTCATAATTAGCTTCGGTAGCATCCCTTTCTATAACACTATAAGTTTCCATTCCTTTATAGTATCTTTTGTTTAGAGATTCGCCATAAAGATTATATGAGGTTTCCGTCACATTTACTTTGAAAAGAGTTACTAATGTTTCTATCACATCATCAACTAATTCCGATGAAATCTGCTCAAAAAATTTTATATCTCTCGCTGAATTAAAACGTGGCATTTTATCCTATATAAATTGATAATGGAACTTTTTGTAACATTTCTAATTGTTGTTGAGTTTCAGCTGCTTTATTTTCGAATTGAGTTTTTCTACTTACCTCTTCCAAATTTTCTCTTAATTGTGTAATTAGATTTTCTTTTTCCGCAGTTGCCTCCGCCCTAAGTTGCGCACCATCTAAAGTGGTTTCTCCACCCGGTATAGGAATTGTATTATATTTTTCTCTAATCGCACCCAATAACTCTTTAGAAAGTGCTAATGTATATTTTCGTATCCACTGTCTTCCAACATCATTTATTTTTCTATAAGGTATAAAACTATATCTAATGTTTGAATAATCTGAAATTACATTTGGTGTAGTTGTTATTGAATTTTTTTCAAATTCTTTTTTAACATAATACTCAAAGAAGATTTTATGGTCAGCAGTTGGAACAGGAAAAATTTCTAATTTATTATTTACTATATTAAATGTATGCGCCGATTTTCTTATTTGGTCATTAAACTCAATAGCTTGAATTCTTAAAAGGTCTTCATAAAACGGCATCAATACAAATTGAGTTGCAGTTGAAAAAGAACTAAATCCAAATTCTTGTGTAATGTTTAATGTTCCCATACCACTAATGGAATATGGATCAAAGAATCTTGATAATGCGGGTTTAGGTTCGAAATAAACTTTTGTAATTTCTATTCTACTTCCACTTTCATGTGTTTCCGCAAATTCTTTTAAGTCGTAGGATTGGGTATTTGCACTTGCGCTAATTGCTCCTCTTTTTATATCGGTTCTACCACCCACACCGGCCAATGTTCCATACGCATCACTTACTCTTACTATCGTTGGTATAAATGAACCATCTACCAATTGGCCGGTATAATTTGTTGATGTGCTTTGACCGGCTACAATTGATAAGTTATTTCTTATATTAAATTGATTTACCTGCGCAGAGTATTCGGATATACTTTCCTCAAAACACGCATAAAATTGATCATCTATTAATTCAACATCTATAATCGGGTATCCCAATCTCCTCGCACACCAAAGTGCCACTTTTGGAGCATCATCTCCAAATATACTATCATCATCATATATTCCAAAAGGTGTTTGACCACTTTCAAAAGATGATGATCCTGGATAGTTATTTATATTTGAATTTACTGACATCTAATTTATATTTGTGGTTATGCTAAATTAACCAATTTATATTTTGTTGAATATAACAATTTTGCAATATTATCTAATTCGTTTTGAATCCAACTCTCTTGCAACTCATCTATTTCTCTTTCTCTTTTTAGAATAGATATTAACTTATCAAAGTATAAAATTATATTTTCCTTTGTTGCATTATTATCAACTCCATTTACTTGTTTATATTGTATTAAACCAAATTGCCCCTGATACGCTTCTATTAAACCATCAACAAGTGGAACTATTTGAGTATAATAATCTTCTAATGCCATATGAATTGCTAATGAACCCGGACCTGAAACTCTTGTATGAAATTCATGTGCTTGTGTTCTACTGTGTAAAAATATAGAAGCTAAGTTCTCCATTAAGTTTATTATTTAAATTATATCTATAAATATCACTTCTGAATTAAAAAAGAATTTGGAAATATACGAACTCTATTCTCCGAAATTCCCTCTTTTTTTATTAACTCATTCATTGCTTGTAAAACCGATGGGTAAGCATCTATATCATCTCCACCCAAATAACCTCCTACCTTTACTCTACTCCACCAATTTTCCATATCCAATTTTACAATTTCATAGTTATGGTCCCCATCTATGTAAACAAATTTTAGTGATTCCTCATCATACCATTTCCACATCCACCTACTATCCCCTATTTTGAGATTGATATATTCCTCTACACCACATAACCTATAATGGGCTTTTATTAATTCATCAATTGGTATATCTTTCAATTGAGAAGAAAATCGGTATTCGAAAAACGATTTAGGATGGTCACCCCTTCTTACATCCGCATCTATCTGCCAAAGAGAATCTATGGTATCAAAGTTTATCTTTTTACCACTTTCTTTTATTAAGGATGCCATAAAGATTGTTGATTGACCAAAGAATGTTCCTATCTCTACAATAGAATCGCCATCTTCCAATTTATCGATTATGATTTTGTATATATCTTCTGCACAACCTATCCAACCTGGCACATCTTCATAGGTTTTGATTTTACCTATTTCGTATTTATCTTTTATTGTATGTAACCTCATAAATTTAAATATAAAGTTTAATAAGTTCTAAATATATTTTTTTGATATCAATTTTGTTAGTCAATCCAATTTTTCTTATATTTTTAATCTCATCAACCAATAATTTAATAGGAATCCATTTATCTGGATTGGTAAATTTATCAAATCCATTGAAGTGTGAATAAAAATTTTCAGAATTTGTTTTTAAAATATCTACATTATATCCTCCATTCATCAATAATTTGTATAATAAATGTTCACAAATTATATGAGAATTTGCTCCAATATCTAAATTTATGTTTAAATAATTTTTATTAGCATTGTACCAATTTCGCATTAAATGATAATATTCAATATATAATTTTTTCAAATTATCATCATTCCATTTTACTATACCGGTATTAAACGTATCGGTTCTATATGTAGACCAAATAGATTTTAGTTGGTGAGGAAGATTATTAGATATTAGATTATAGTTATCGTAAATAATTCTATTGGTCATTTTTTGAGTAGTTTCAACTGATATTTTGTACCTATTATCAGATTCCCCTCTAAATTTTAATCTTTCATATAAAAATACATCTCCATCGATAGTAGCATATTCTCCCCTTCTACTATACCAAATATAAATCTTTGGATCATCATAAAGTTGAAAATCCAAAAAATCTATATTAACAACTGAATCTACAACTTCTTTTAAATTTTCAATTGCATCAGAATTACCATACAAAACGGTATGATATCCCAACTGCTTTGCCATAGCAATTGATAAATAATACATATCATAAACCGATTGATGGAATTTTATTGGATCATTTTTACTTTTTGTTAGCGACCAGCATAATGTATTCATATTATTATAACTTCTTAAAAATTAAATGTTCGATTTTAATAAATTAGTTTTCCACGGAATCATTCTTAAATTTTCCCATTCAGCAATTTGTTCCGGAGGTATTCCATTTTTCCAACCCCAATCAATACTTCTTATATGGTCTAATTGATATGCTCCATCTACTCCACATCTACCTCTCAAATTCCAATTTTCTAAAGTCTGAATTGGTTGTTTGTAAGTTAATCTCCAAACTTCTCTTTTATAAAATTGCTTCTTAGGGTAGTTTTCAACATATTCTTCCCAACTTTGGAATCCTGCTTTGGTAGCTCTCATTTGCTTTCTATTATCATCAGATAAAATATCTTTGAAGGTTTTATTATATTTGTAAGCAGAACATCTATTACAAATAGTTTTTGCCTTTATTGCTCTATTATAATTATCTTTTCGTTTGTATGCGATTTCCGAATCACAATTTGGACATTTTCTTATATAATTCATATTACCTCTTTGTGGAGTATTTAATATAAATATATAAAAAAAAGGGGAAACAATAATGTTCCCCCAATTTTATTATATTAAAGTTTAACTTTAAATCCTAAGATTACAAGTTAGCTAAGTCTTTAACATAGATTTTTCCGTAGAATTCAGGTCTTACGATCTTCTTAGCGTATCTTGTCATAACCCCACGTCTAGGTGTGAAGTTATCTGGATCGTACACTAATGGAGTCATAATCAACGGCACATATGGTGCGTAAACTGCTCCTGTCTCCAAGAAGTTAGAACCTTTGAATCCTAACAATATTTGGTTAGAAGTCATGTATGGGTTCTTATAAACAGTGTATCTGTTAGAGATTGAACCTACTACTGATACTCCAGCAGCAAATTGCAATGAATCTTTCTCAGCGTTCACGTGGAATCCTGGAATTGATTCTAAAATTGTAGCTACGTCAGGAGAACATACAACGAAGTTTGCTCCACCTCTCATAGTCAATTGGTGAATCTTATTAGATACTTTGTTTAATTTGATTCCCAAAGTCTGGAACCAAGTTGATTTTTGGTATGCATTTGATGAACCACCTGTATTAACCCAAGCACCATTTACATACTCTTCACCCACAGTTGTTGACCATTGGTCAGTTGTTAATGCATTTGCTTGTAACATATCTAAAATTTCTAAATCGATTTCTAATGAAATGTATTCAGATAACATAGAAGTTAATTCAGCTTCAGCATCGATTGAGTGGTAAGCATTTAAGTCTTGTGCCAATTCTGGAGTCCATACTGCTTTCAACTTACGAGTCTTAGCAACGATAGATTCACTCTTTAATTCCAAATCAACTTCTGGAATGTTTAAGTTTGTTCCACCATCAGTTACAGGAGAACCACCTTGAATTGGATTTCTATCTTCAAAATCACCTCTGTCGTAAGCAACAGGTTGTTCTACATATTTAAAAGTAAGAGTATTAGCTGCGAATGCTTTACTACCTGTTGTAGCTGCTGATGCTGATACGAATAAAGTTACCAATTCTCCATTGTAGCTATGCTTGTTAAATTTAGCTACATCAGAAGAAACAATAACTAATGAACCAGTATTTGCAGTTGTTGAAAATAATTTAACAGCTTCAACATCACTATTTACTAAATGCGATGAAGAGAAAGTTAATTTAATTACTTCATTAGCTGCAGCTGATGCAGAATATGCTGATGCAAATCCAAGATCTTCCCAGCTAGCATGCTGAACACTAGCAGCTGCTAAAGCTGCTGATACTGATGAAGTTGGAGCTAAAGTATATCCGTACTTTGCTTCTCCATACAAACCACCAGATGCTGCATCAGTTCTACCGAATTTAGCACCTGTACCACCATATAATGATTGGTCAGCAGTTTGTCCACCTCTTGTGTTACCATATTTGAAATCCATAAAGAAAATCAAACCTGAAGGTAAGTTCATTGGTTGAACTGAAACGAATTCTTTCGCTGCAATCTCACCGAAGATTCTTCTTACTAATGGTAAAGCAACACCAGACCATTCTTCCGAACCCGCCTGTGCACTTGTAGCAGTAGCTTCACTTAATAATTGTTGAGCTTGATTCTCTAACAATACCGCCATTGAATGTTGGTCTCTATCCTTTAAGCCTTCTAACAAACCGGTTTTCTCCCATTTTGTTCTTAGACCTCTTGTTTGCTCCAACA
>JACCDG011956552.1_pt1 | contig 13898 bp, 5 predicted proteins | sample 7442471 | NCBI WGS metagenome assembly JACCDG01 (sample SAMN15323444, study PRJNA562643) | freshwater metagenome | isolation source: river surface water | place: USA:Blue River Watershed | collected 2017-08-17
ATTGTAGCTACAACAGCTTATATTGAATCAGAGTTTTCAATGGCATCTCATCCTTGTATTGGAATTATGCAAGTCGAGAGGAGAGCATATCGAGCTTTATACGCCAAGAGCGGATTGAAGCCATATGATTTGGAAGACAACATAAGATTAGGTGCGTGGGAGTTGGCTGATAAAGCCAAAAACAGATCACAATCCCGTGTTGCTTTAGCCAGCCGTGGCGATCTCTCGCGCATGTGGGGTAGATATAATGGTGCTGGACCTAGGAGTTCCTATGTCAGAAAGGCCCATTTAGTCTACAGCCGCATAAAAGGTAAATCTGTAATTGAATTGCAGAGCCACCTTAAAAAACGCGGTCCACTGTGGAAAAATTAAGATGTAGCCACGGTTCATCTTAAAATAAAGCACGGGCCTGCTATTATAGCAAAAATTTAAAAGTTATAGAGCAGGTCCTTTTTTTAAAAAGTTTGGAATTATTTATGGAATTTATAGATTTGACTTATCACTTTGCATTGCCACAAAATGCTTTTTCTTGCCCAAAATACTTAATTAGTGAAATTACAAAAGAAATAGAATATGCAGCATGTACAGAATTTTATGAATCTTTATTTGATTATTCATACTATAAGATGTGTCAAAAATTAAACTTACAAAGCAGAAAAGTTGAATGGGCTACAGATCTTAACAATTCTAATAAATATTTAACTGTTACCAATTTCAATATCAATGATGAATTTATTAAAATTGGTGATCTTAAAAAATATCCTGTTTTCACTAATGAATTAGAAATTGAATTTCATCTTCTTTTTATTGAATTGCTTGGCGGAAGTATTTATGAGGAAGAAATTTTTGGCGTAGTAGAAGATAACACTTTTTATAAGATGTTTAATGCGACAAGTTTTTTTGAATTTGAAGCTACAGTATATTTTTCCTCTAGCGCCAAAGATGTAAGTAAAGATTTTTTTTCAAGAGATGTAATATCAATTCTTAACGAAATTGATAAAGAACTTTTACTTAACCTTAAGCCATATTTCAATGAGTTTTGTAAATTGTCAATTAGAGATTTGTACGAGCTGTTTGATTATCCAGATACTCCAAAATTTGACAAAGGCAAAAAGTGGATTGTAGAAAAATATTTTGAAGTTCAAAGTGAATTAAATAAATTTTTTGACTAAAAAAGAGGGGCTTATGAAAGCCCCTCTTCCTTTGAACCTTTGCTTGTGTTTTAAACTTAGACTGTCCAGCCTCTGTACCAACCTGATGGATATCTTGATCCTTGAGTTGATGAGTAAGTTGGAGCGTGGCTTGTGCCTACGCCGGATGTTCCAGTTACTAAATTCATTAGAGCTGTGTATCTCTTGAGTCTATAAGCATCTAAAAGCATAGAGGTTTTAAGTCTATTGATCTTTCCAGAGTTCAAGTTAGCTAACCAAGCTCTATCATAACCCTCTTGTGTATCAGATAGCGCAACTAATGCGTCATAAGCTGTGTTGTAAGCAGCTATTTCTGCATTGAGGGCGTTAAGTGCTGTGGCAAAATTGCCTAGGGTATGAGTGTTATTTGTGATGTCAGCTACACCAACTGTGTTGTCAGTTGGATAATTTGCTGCACTTGGATAATCAACAGCTGTTGGAGCTGCTGTCCAAACGATATCTGTTGTTCCTAATACAACTGGTTCTTCAGTTGAAAGATAGAATGTAAGTCCAGAGTTTGCAGTACCACTTGTAGCGGTCACTCTCATATTTTGATAGAATTCAGCATTTGCGTCTAAATCTGTAGCTCTTGTAAGAATGGTAGATGTAGAACCTGAACCAGCTCTGGTTACAGTATAGATACCGTTAGAAACGGTAGAACCTGTACCGGTGATACCTTGATTTTTAACAAGAACTCTTACGCCTGATGTTAAAATGACACCATCAACTGTTGTTGTGGTGGCTGAACCTGCAGATAGTGTTCCAGCAGAATTGCTATATGTATAGCCAGAAAGAGCCGCAGCTGTTGCTACTGCAACAGAAGAAAGCCCAGCACCAGAGGCTACAGTTGTTTGGTTACCGATGCGAAGTTCTGTTCTGTCAGTGATGTTGTTTGCGGATTGTGTTCCTGGAGCAACACCATTGATGAAGTTAGATGGATAACTTGGCATTTATTTATCTCCTTAAAAATTTCTCTCAAACCTTCAATCGCGGAGGAGAAGCGATCGATTTTATTTGAATGCGGTCCACTTATAAGATTGTCCGTCAAGACTCTCATTCTAGTCGTTGCATTCACGCGACTATTGAAAAAATAACCTTTTGCACTTGCCTTACATTAGATTATCACGACCTATATACAAAACTATAATCAATTTTGTTTTTCAATTCTTAAATTATAGATTTCTCACCTCGATTCCTTTATTTAGATTTTTTTGGAGAACATCTATTCTTAGAATTTAACTTATGTATAAAATCCTCTTATTCCTTTAAAACGCAGGGCTTGCGAACTAAAAACTGTAAAATTAGAATTAAATCAAAGAAAGCCTTGGAGCACAGGATGGCTGTATTTTCATTATTATCAGAAAATTTGGGTAAAGGCATCACAATCAAAAACAATAGATTGGATTTGAATACCAATACAGACTTTGTATGGACTGGTCAAAATTTTTTTACAAAAAACGTAATATTCGCTACAGATCAAATATTTCCAATTCAAAACTTAAGTCATGATAATACTGCCTTAGGGCCAACTTTAATCTCCAATGGCAAGAATTGGCAAGTGTTGCCTCCAGGATTCACAGGACAAACACTCACCGTTACATCTAAGGGCTTGAACTGGGCAAATATTGATTTGAAAGATACAGAGGGTGTTTTGCCTATCAGCAAAGGTGGCACAGGCTGGGGCAAGTATCCGTACAATGGAATTTTATTCAGTTCAGATAAAGAATTTTTAGATTTATTGCCTATTCCTTCAGGGAGAAAAGTATTATTTTCTGAAAATAGTTCAATTCATTGGGAAGATTTTTCTAAATTAGCAGAAGAAATTTTAGTCAAAATGCCAAAGCATTTTGAAGTAAATAAAAATAAATTTATTTTTAGCAATGAAAATCCTGTAATGCAAATAAAAGATGTTTTACCAGCTGGTATGCACCTATCTAAAAATAAATCATTGCTATTAAGTGTTAATCATTCTGATTTTCAAGATTTTATTGAAGCTTTCCCGACAACTTCTTTAGTTTTGAACAATGAAAATAAAAATAATTTATTTGAAATTATATCAAACATTAATGACAATCATTATAATTCTATTTTTTCGATTGATTCCACAGGATTAATTGTCAAAGGGAAAATTACTGTTGACAATCTATGCGGAGTTTTAGGAGTCCTAGGCGGAGGCACAGGTATTGATAGCTATGAAGAAGGTGATTTAATCTATGCCAAAAATAACAAAGAACTTGCTAAGTTATCTACATCAAATTTCGAGGGATGTATTTTAAAGGTAGTTAACGGTAAGCCAGCTTATGTACCGCATGACAAGACTGATTTCGATGGAGAATTTCAGATTCCAGTAAGGTTATCCCAGCCTAAAAATAATTTAGCTTCATTAATTTTCCCGCCCGCAGATTTGCTGCAAAATCCAAAAATTGGATATTTAGAATTTGATGGTAATAAATTATTTTTAACTAATGATGTCGAACGCAAAACAATATCATTTACAGATTCAAACATTTCGGGGTTTTCTGAAAATGTCAGGGGAGTAGTAGATTTAAAAAATGGAGGCACTGGAAAGGATTTAACAAGCTTACCAGCTGGTCAAATTATTTACAAAAGCAACGATGGACTTTTGAGTGGACTAGATTCAGGCGAGCCAGGTTCTGTTTTGATGTCTACTGGTGATGGCTCACAACCTTTGTGGAAATATATATTGGATGATATTTGCACAGATAATTTCTCTGGTATTGATTTAGAAAAAACAAATACGTCTGTAAATATCAAATTGGATACTTCAAGTAATTTCAATCCGGAATGGAACGGGGTTCACGAGTTTCAGAATGATATAAAAATTAAAAACTCACAAATTCAATTTTTTATAAATGAAAACATAGAAAAAGCACCACTGAGAATAAGCAAGTCCAAAGCGCCTAGAAAAGCTGATGAGGGTGAAATTTGGTTCGATGGCAAAGATCTTTTTATCAATAGTTCAGGAAAAAATATAAATATCACAAAAGTTGATGACATTTCCTCTCCCGCATTTGATTATGTTCCTTCACATTATTTAACTTTATGTGCAGGCTCTGAGGTAGTTGATAACAGAAAAATAAGGATGAAAGTGCCAGTGCCTTTTTTAGTTGCGAAAGGTTCTTTAGTACAAGCTAAATGGAGACTGAGAAGATTAGAAATTACAATTGACGAGCCGCCAACAGTAGAAAGTGCTTCATTTAAAATATATGCAAATAATAAAATAATTTTGAATAATGGTTTTGTACCAGAGGGACATGATCACATAGTTATAGATAGTTTTGATGAGCCATATATAGAAACTAGTGAAATGTTACAGGTAGAATGCACAAAAACAGGCGGAAGTAATTTTTGGTCAATTTTTTTGTTGATTGATTTAAATTAAAATATGGAAAATAAATAATGGCATCGTTTTTTATAGTTCCGTCCAGATTATCAGCTGGCGGTGTATCAGGTCAAATAGTTGTCACATCTATTAATAATCTTATTAATGATGTTACTTTGGCTTCTGCCGCTGGCGGATACATTACTATCACTCCATCTGGGCAAACTTTACAAATTGGAGTAACTACAAATAGCTTTATCTTAAAATCTGGAGACACCGTCACTGGAAATATTAGATTTACTCCATCAGGTAGCAATTATGGCTTAGCCATTGGAACTGGAACAACAGACCCCGGCTCTTCAGTATCTGGTGCTTTATATTTTAATACAGTATCTAATTCTTTAAGAATAAATAATGGTGCCAGCTGGCAGGATCTAGCTCTTACGGGTTCTATTACAACCGGTGTAGCAGATGCCAACTATTTGAGACTCGATGCCACAAATGGTCCGATCACTGGGGATCTAAGCCTAGGGTCAACAAAATTAAGATTAGGCACCTTTAATACTTCGCAACCTTCTGGTTTAGAAGGTCAAATTATTTTCAGAACTGACTTAAACTTAGCTCAGATTTATGCTTCCGGATCGTGGCAGAATATAGGAATTGGGTCAATTTCTATAACTGCTGGTACAGGATTGTCTGGTGGAACAATTACAAGTTCTGGAACTATATCCATTGATCAATCTTATCCTTTTACTTGGACAGGATTAAATAGTTTTACACAACCTGTAACTTTTGGAAGTTCGCAAACTTTTGACATCTCAAAATTTGCAGGTACAGGTCAAACACATGGTGCAATGTTGTATTACAGCGGAAGCACATATTCATGGACAGTTTTGCAACCAGGTTCATCTAATCAAGTTTTAAAGATGGATCCCACAACAAAAATTCCAGCTTGGTCATCTGACTCTTCTGGCGTTATAGGAACTCCTACAGATTCGTCTTATGCTGATGGTTTTTTTGATACATGGACTTCATCTACAACTGTTGCTAATGCAGTAGATGATATCAGTGAACTTCTTTTATTAATAGCCCCGGAAAAACCTGGATTACTTACAGCAACAACTTTAACTTCAACAACAAGTCCTACATTTTTTTCTGCTAAATTATCTGATGGACTAACAAACGATTGGTATTATGATACGTCAGGAGCGGGACATACTGCTGGCGACACTATTACAACTTATTTTCTCTCAGGCTCATTTAGAAGAGATACTGCAAACTCGAGCACCAGATTTTATTCTGGCTTAGCTACAACACAAGCAAGTTTTGGCGAAGCATTCCATAATATATATGCCTTTAGTGCTGGAGCAGGATCTGTAGTTTCAAGTGTAAATGCATCTTATAACTTAGCATCTACAGGGACTACTGGTGTAGTTGGTACACTCACAATTAGTGATCTATCGACATATAATAATATTTGGAAAAAAGCCAATGCTTTTATAAGTTACACACAATCTTCAGAAGGGTGGCAAGGGCATTCAATTAGTCATAGTTTTGCTGGAGAAACAGAATTGGTTGAACATTGGAGAGATACTGTATCTAATGGCAGTCCAACACCTTCATTTACATCTGGCGTGGGTTTGACAGAATTAACGCCTGTAAGCAAATGGTTATCAGGTGTCGAATATTATGGATATAATTCAACATTTAAGGTAACTTTTGAAGCAGCTAATAATATTTTTGACAGATGTTATAATGCATCGCAAGTTGCTAGAGTCTATGGAGCTGGAATGAATAATTTAAACTTATCTCCAGCTTCGCCACCGCAATATAATTCAACTTATGACAGAACTGGAGCAAACTTTGTGACTGTTACTCTAAACAAAGCAAATGAAGCTGATTTTTATCAATCGGATGCTAATAAATATATTTCAGTAGCATTGTTTAAAGCTCATGGCACAACTGTAGGCTCAGCTGGAACTGCGTCAACTACTGTTTCTATTGATAAAGGTATCAATACTTATTCAACTTATTCAACAAATACCGTGGAGGGATTTGTTGATGAAGATAAAAGAGTTGCTATAGGCACAACAGCATCTTTTGATCCTACTGCAACGCCATTGATAAATGGGAACGCGCAGGTCAGAAATGGAACTCTTACATACCCTGTTTACACAGACTATTCTGGTATTGGCGCAACATATTTTTCTGGAGATCAAATTTATGAAAGATTTTTCTACAAAGAAAGTGCCTCAAATGGCACATTAACTTTCACCGGACTTTCGAATGTTTCTACAGATGTTGTTTCAGTTGGATCGGGTCAAACTTCAAATTGTGTAAATATCATATTACAATTAATTAATACTGGAATAGGAAATACAACTTCAGTTTATTTCGATCTTGGTGCGAATGTAAGCTTGATACCTATTGGAAGCTACGGTGGCGTAGGTACGTCGAACTTATATGGTGGAAGATATAGTGCTACATCATCTGTAATAAATTTTTCTTTTGGAACATTTAGCACTGAAAATAATTCAACAGCCAACTTAGGACGCTATAGATTAATTGTTGTGTTCAAAGATGGAACTAAATCAATAACTTCAATAACGAGCTCATAAAATGGCATGGACTAGCACTGACTACACTTTTAAAAAGATCCTAAGCAAAAGGACAACTGATAGCACAAAAAGAGTAACCGAAGAAATCGGAGACTCGACTATCAACGTTCATTATAGTGAAATATGGGGTGAAAATGTCCCTTGGCCACCACCTGCTAGTACAACATCAGTTGTTCAAGTTTATTCTAAATTAGAGCTTACTAAGGATTCGACTGTAGCCAATGGACAATCGTGGTTTGCTACGTCAGATGTTTCTCCTCCATATTTAAATAGCAATAGGCTGAAGAAATGGATATCTGACAAATATGATCTTGACACAAATTCTACATATTCAATAAGATTATATTTTGGCGATTCGGGATCAAACCTGAATGATGTTGAAATTTATTTTAATGATCCATCAAACTGGCTTTTTGACTATCAAACAGGAATTTTAACATTTCAGTCTTCTACATTAGCTGATGGCAGCCACACCTATGATTCTGGAAAAGTTTTCAAAGTCAGTGGATATAGATATGTGGGTGCCATGGGAGCTGGTAGCGGCGTTCTAGATGGCTCCGGCACAGCTGATTATTTGCCAATATTCACAGACTCTGATACGTTAGCAAATTCCATAGTTCAACAAATAACAGGCGTAACAGTAGACGGCAGCACCATATTGCAAGTGGATGGAGTCATAAGGGCAAAATCAAAAAGTTTTGATATTCCACATCCTACCAAAGAAGGCTTTAGACTTGTTTATGGATGCCTTGAAGGACCCGAAAATGGAGCATATCACAGAGGTAAAGCAAGTGGCAATGGTAAGGTTTACGTTCAGTTACCAGACTATTGGGGTAACCTTGTCAAAGATTATACGGTGCATTTAACGGCCAACGGCAATTACTCAATTTATATATGCTCACAGTCACAAAAAGGATTTGAAGTTGCTAGGTGTGGCGGATTTTTTTCCAGAAACAAATTTATAGATTTTAATTTTTTAGTTATTGGCGAAAGAATTGACGCCCCCCTTCAAACAGAATATGAAATACAACCAAAAGTATTGAAATAAAAAGGTACAAACATGGCAATTGGACAAGACAAAAACCAAGATGATTCATTTGATGAATTAGATAATGTAAATATTTCTAAAGATTCTGAATCCAATGAAAGCTTGATTGAAGATAGTTCTAGTGATTACGACAGCATAGATCAAAGTTTGATTTATCAAGAATCTGCCGAGGACTTTATTGAATTTACTAATTATGATCCTGTACAAGATGAAGTTCTTATTGAATCTGACGCTGTAGATGTTACTGAAGTTTTTATTCAGCCAATGTCTTATGGTGACTTCACCATGTTTGGTCCAGCCGGTGAAGGCGGTGGTGGAGCAGGTGGCGGAGCACCAGCTGGTACTGTTAACAAAGATCTTATTGTAACGCCTGGCCGATTGAATACTAATGGAACATCTGCGGATAGATATTCTCAAATTGATATAAAGTACAATGCTGACGATGCTTATCTTGGTGTAATTAGAAGCAGTGAAATTAAATCATCTATTTACAACTATGCTGAATCAAATGTGATATCTGCAACCTCATATGACTTTCCAATTTTAATGTTTGGTGGATCTTGGAATGCAGGTGCTGGGAACTCAACATATGCACCTACTAGCACTTGGGGTGGCTCTACTGGATTACAATTAATATCAACTAATGCACAGACTGGTAAGGGTGTTGGCGTAATTATAAGACCAGCTATTTCTCAAATTGAAACTAGTTTGATTAATAATATTAGTTTATACTCCTCATCATCGGCATCAGAAATTATATTGACGGCGTTTACCGGCGCATCAATTATACCAGGAGCAACTCCAACTTCTGTGAGAAGTCTGACAGTTAATACTGGCAATTTGACATTGACTGGTAGTGCTTCTGGCGCTCGTACTTTGACAATGACATCGAATTTAACAGTAAGCAATGCAACGGCATCTGATACACTTACTTTAAGTTTGCAAAGTGCAACTAGTACAACACAATATTTTGTTGGTGGTGGAACTGCACAATATGTTTTATCCACAGGAACTTCAACATTTGCTTCTGGTGACATTTATTATAATTCAGGAGCATCATATGCAGGAATGACAAGGTTATCATTGCCTGCAACTTATGGTGGAGTTTTATATGCGGGTGCTAGTGCCCCAGCATACACATCTGCGGGCGTTTCTGGTTATCCGTTACTAGGACAAGGCAATAATTCTGCACCAGTATTTGGACAAATTCAACTTGCGGGTGCTGGAGTAACAGGTCAATTATCAGTATCTGCAGGTGGTACAGGAACATCTACATTTACATCCAATGGCTCTCTTTATGGCAATGGCACAGGCCCTATACAAACAACAGCGGCTTCTACTGCTATTGGCGCTATATTGACCACTGCATCATCAGGTGGCGCTCCTGCTTTTAGCAATAATTTTACAGGCCAATATATATTCAATAATAATACTAATTCTACATCATCAACCACAGGTGCTATAACTGTGGTTGGAGGATTAGGTGTTTCTGGCAATGTTGAAGTTGGTTCGCAAATCGAAGCTTTAGGCGCTGCCAGATTTGGAGCTGGAGTTGGTGTTACTGGCTCAGTTAATATGTCTGGTGACCTTGGGGCTTTGGGTTCTGCCAATGTAACAGGCGGGCTTGGTGTTACAGGAGCAACAACATTAAGATCGACACTCAATGTAACAGGTGTATCTTATTTCACAACTAACGTTGGAGTGGGTGGAAATCTTGATGTAACAGGCGGCCTTGGTGTTACAGGGGCTACAACATTAAGATCTACTTTAAATGTTTCTGGAGTTTCATATTTCACAACACACATTGGCACAGGTGGGAACCTTGACGTAAATGGAGGATTAGGTGTTACAGGAGCAACTATACTTCGATCTACGCTTGCAGTTACTGGAGCTGCTACATTATCTTCAACCCTTAATGTAGCTGGTGCCGGATATTTTGCGTCAACTTTGGGCGTACAAGGCAATGCTGATGTGACAGGTGGACTTGGTGTAACTGGTACAACAACGTTAAGATCAACCTTAAATGTATCAGGAGCAACAACTCTTTCTTCAACGCTCAATACAACTGGAGCAGTATATTTTGCATCAACTTTGGGCGTTCAAGGCAATGCTGATGTAACAGGTGGCCTTGGCGTAACAGGTGCAACAACTCTTAGGTCTACTTTGAATGTTTCTGGAGCAACAACCTTAAGTTCAACATTAAATGTAACAGGTGCAGGACATTTCTCTTCAACTTTAGGAGTTCAAGGAAACGCAAATGTAAATGGTGGTCTTGGAGTTACGGGAGCGACCGTTCTTAGATCATCATTAGATGTGTCTGGCGCTGCAACATTTACTTCATCTCTGACAGTTTCTGGTTCTTTTAATCTCTCTGGCAATACACAATCTACATCTTCAACAACAGGTTCATTGACTGTTACGGGAGGTCTAGGAGTTTCTGGAAATTTGAATGTTGGAACTGGTTTGACAGTTACAGGCGCAGCTGGTTTCAGTTCAACTTTAGTTATTAATGGTGCAGCAGTTCTAAAATCTACATTACAAGTTGATGGGATAGAAACAATAACAAATAATACTAATTCTACATCATCAACCTCCGGAGCTTTACAAGTAGTAGGCGGAATCGGCGTAAGTGGGAATCTATGGGTAGGATCAAGTCATAATGTATCTGGCGCATCAAACCTTTCAAATATAGGCGCCTCTGGATCATTGAACGTAACTGGAGGTCTTGGAGTTACAGGAGCAACTACACTAAGATCTACATTAAATGTAACAGGAGTTACAAATTTAGCAGGTAATACTGGTGTGGGTGGCAATCTTGATGTAACGGGTGGATTGGGTGTAACTGGGGCAGCAATTTTAAGATCTACTTTGTCTGTTACTGGAGCCGCTACTCTTTCGTCTACTTTGAATGTTTCAGGAGTATCTTACTTTACTACAAACGTGGGAACAGGTGGTAATTTAGATGTAGCAGGTGGTTTAGGAGTTACAGGTGCAACTGTTTTAAGAAGCACACTGTCTGTTACTGCTGCGACAATATTATCGTCGACACTTGGCGTATCTGGAGTAGTTACAATTAGTGACAATTCTCAATCAAGCTCGAGTACTACCGGCGCGCTTAGAGTTGTTGGGGGCATTGGTATAAGCGGCAATGAATACGTCGGTGGTTTATTAAATGTTGCAGGTACTGTCACAAGCGCTGGCGTCATTACTGCAAACTCGACAACAAATGCAACATCTGTATCTACTGGCGCAATTGTTGTATCAGGAGTTGGAGGTATTGGCGTTGGTGGTACCACATATACTCAAAATTTGTATGTAGTAAATGGTGCAACTATCAATTCGCTTACACTTACAAACCCATTAGCTGTAACGTCTGGCGGCACTGGCACTAATAATGGTTCTATAACTGGAACTGGAGCATTGACTTTTACAGCAGGGGCTGGCACAAGTAATGCAATTAATTTGGTTCCATCAGGTACTGGTGTAGTTAATGTCAGCAATGCAAGAATTGTAAATGTGGCAACTCCTACGGGACCACTTGATGCAACAAATAAAACATATGTTGATCAAATTGCTCAGGGTATAAATTATCACGACCATGTTGAAGCAGCAACAACTGCGGGTCTTGGCGCTACTTATCAAAACGGCGTCAATGGAGTTGGTGCAACCCTTCAAGCCTCTCCTGCTGCTGGTTGGGGAACCTCTTTGGTAGATGGTGTGACCTTAACTGTTGGAGATAGAATTCTTGTTAAAAATCAGGGCCAAGGCGGCATAGGAGCATCTATACAAAACGGTATTTATACTTTGACTTCTACTTCATCGCCTTGGGTACTAACAAGATCTGCTGATTATAACGGAAGTGTTCCGGGGTCAGTTGGGCCTGGTGATACAATATGGATTCAAAAAGGAAATACTCTTTCATATACTACTTGGACACAAAATACTTTTGGCACAGACACTAACGGTGAAATTATCATTGGTACTGATGAAATAACATTCATACAAACATCAGGCGCAGGTACATATGTAGGCGACGGCTCTACTATTTCAATCTCTGGAACAATTATTTCTATAGCAGCAGGTTATGTAGGACAAGCAAGTATTACAACCTTAGGTACAATAACAACCGGTACATGGAATGGTTCAAATATCAGCGTTCCATACGGTGGTACTGGTAATTCTACATTCACTTCGAATGGCGCACTATATGGCAATGGCACTGGGGCTATTCAATCAACATCGGCCTCTTCTGCTGCTGGTGCATTATTGACTACTGTAAACTCTGGCGGCGCACCGTCGTTCAGTACTACTCTTCAAGGCCAGTATACAATATCCAATAGCACTAACTCTTCTGGTTCAACTTCTGGTGCTTTAATAATCACTGGGGGCCTAGGTGTTAGTGGAAATGTTTCAATTGGTTCAAATGAATCTGTTTCTGGTGCATCAAACCTAACAACACTTGGTGTATCTGGCTCTGCAAATATTACCGGTGGCTTGGGTGTAACTGGTGCTGCCACATTGCGGTCGTCCCTAGGTGTCACAGGTGCAGCAACACTTTCTTCTACTTTGGCTGTAACAGGCTCGGCTAATTTCTCATCTACTGTGGCAATCACAGATTCTTTAAATGTTACTGGTGGCCTTGGTGTAACAGGCTCAACAGTTCTCAGATCAACATTAAGCGTATCGGGTGCAACAACTCTAAGCTCAACATTAAGTGTTAGTGGAGCCACCAGTATAGTTTCTAATACTCAATCAACATCTTCTACGACAGGCGGTCTCACCGTTGTAGGTGGACTTGGAGTATCTGGCAACTTAAATGTAGGCACTGGTTTGACTGTAACAGGTCCGGCAGGATTCAGTTCTACTTTAGTTGTTTCGGGAGCTGCAACTTTAAGCTCTACTCTCAACACAACTGGAGCAGCATATTTTGCATCAACACTTGGTGTGCAAGGCAATGCTGATGTAACAGGAGGCTTGGGTGTTACAGGAGCAACAACACTAAGATCAACTTTGAATGTTGCAGGATATGCTTACCATGGATCTGGAGCAGGCTTCCAAAGTACAGTTGATATTCAGGGTGGATTAGGAGTAACAGGTGCTACCAATTTAAGATCTACTCTTGGAGTGACAGGCGCTGCATCTTTATCTTCGACATTAAATGTTATTGGAGCTGGTTACTTCGCATCTTCATTAGGAGTTCAAGGCAATGCGGATGTTACTGGCGGACTTGGTGTAACAGGTTCTACTAATTTAAGATCAACTTTAAATGTATCAGGTGTTTCATACTTCACAACAAACGTTGGGACAGGCGGGAATCTTGATATAACAGGTGGGCTCGGAGTTACAGGGGCTACTACATTAAGGTCTACTTTGAATGTTTCAGGTGCAGCTACATTATCTTCCACGATTAATGTATCTGGTGCTGGATATTTTTCCTCTTCAATTGGCGTTCAAAATAATTTAGATATAACAGGTGGGCTTGGAGTTACAGGGGCTACAACACTCAGATCTACATTGAATGTATCTGGAGTTTCTTATTTCACAACAAATGTAGGTACAGGTGGAAATCTTGATGCAACAGGTGGATTAGGAGTAACAGGAGCAACAACACTAAGATCTACTCTTGCAGTTACTGGAGCAGCTACATTATCTTCGACATTGAATGTTACAGGTGCTGGATATTTTGCTTCTTCTGTCGG
>JACCDG011240870.1_pt1 | contig 13897 bp, 20 predicted proteins | sample 7442471 | NCBI WGS metagenome assembly JACCDG01 (sample SAMN15323444, study PRJNA562643) | freshwater metagenome | isolation source: river surface water | place: USA:Blue River Watershed | collected 2017-08-17
CGTGCATCGTGTACCACACTGGACGGTAAATCATGACATCCGCCGATTTGATGGACGACTATTTGATATGGGACAACCGCGAAAGCGTGTCTCATATTAGCGTTCGCAATTCGGGAAATGTCACGACCGAAGTTAGTGACGCAAAACGCCGCGCTTTGTCATTCAAAGAAGTGGTTTCATCGGGCGGCGCTTATGTCTCGAACGATCTTGTTTGGCTTCTTCCCGTGGCGGTCCTAAATGGAGCGACGCCCAAACCCGCCGACAAGATCGTCGATAGTGACGCGGTTAGTTGGACCATTCTCGACGCCGCGTTAAACACTTGGCGGACTTGGTATCGATGCACATGCCGGAGCTTGGTCTTGGCCTACGACTTGCGCGACACGGCCACGCTAATGAGGCCAACGAACAACCAGGATTTAGCGGGCGGGCGCGTACCGTCCTACGCGGCAGCGGTGAGCGATATTCCCGTCCGCGTGCAAGAAATGGACGCGGGAGTCGAAGAGCGATTCGGCAAGCGCCAGGGCGTCCGGCGGTTCACGGGAATCATCGGGCAGCGGATCTATCCGCAAGCAAATGACAGGCTCGTTACCAGCGACGGGACGATTTACCAAATCACCGCGTGGCGGAACGCGGACAAGCTTGAAGTGCTTATGGAACTCGATTTGGAGATCGTCCAATGAGCGCAGGCGTAACAATGCGTTCGCGGGTCGAAGAGGCGTTCGGGCTTATCCGCGAAGAGCAAGCAAAATTGCTATTAATGGCGGGCATTACATTAGCGAACGAACATCAACGGCGGTTATCGGTTGGGAACCCGAGCCCGCATGATAACCCGTCCAAGCCAGGCGAGTACCCGAAGCTGCGAACGGGATTCGGGCGCGCTCAGTTTACCGCGTGGCCGATGTCAATATCGGAGGTCGCGCAGTCGCTATCTGTCACGGTTGGGGTTAAAGAACCCGGTTGGTACTTGGAGCATCTAGCGGAAAACCGCAAGCGTAAAGGCTTGCTGGACACGCTGGATCAAGTGCGAAAGACTATCGAAGAAAAATTAGTCGGGAAGAAAAAATGATAACGCCGACTGATATTCACGAATCGCTATTCCGCTTTTGGGGGCTAACTAACGGCATCGATTCGCTAGTCCCCGGCGGGCTTTGGATCGCCGGAACCGTCCCTGCAAACGCGGTCGCGCCGTATGCGACCATGACAGTTACGGAAGATTCAGTCGAAACGCTATCGAATAAAACGCTACGAAAATTCGGCGTGGAATTGACGTTGTGGAGCGATGGCGCGGCGAAGGCAAGCGGCGAGATTACATCGCTAATCGCAGACCGATTCTCACACAAGAACATCGGGACCATGCGGATAACGGGCGGCAAGCTATTGCTGTTCTTTCCCGGATCGTCCGAGTTGCAAATGGATCCCCTGCCCCGCGCCGCAAATGATGTGACAATCGGCCGCGTCCGGAGAATCATCACGACGGAGGAACGAAACTAATGGCCGTCGAACTAACGAAATCAGTGATCGCCGCGACGATGGATACAGTCTTGGACGACGCGACGCAAACGGTCGCGGGCGTCAGTGGATTCGTGAAGACCGGCGAGGGATTGCCAACACTATCGACGACGCTAACGCATGGGACCGGCAACCAACAGGGAAACCAAGCCTACGCGGAGTTGTACACGATTGCCGCAGGCGCGAACGCGGATATCGACCTAAATTCCGGGTCGATTTTAGGTCTCGTCAACGCCGTCGCATCATTCACAAAAATCAAGAAGATCGTCGTCGCGGTCAAGGATCACGACGGGACCAAAAAGGTCCGCGTGGGGCCGCAGGGCGTGACAAACGGCGCGCAATTGTGGTTCGGGGGAACCGGCGTGACCTGCTACGAAGAAGTCGTCGAATGGACGGTCAAGGTCAACAGTTACGGCGGTTGGACTGTCACGGCGGGGACCGGTGACATTCTGCGAATTAACAACCCGACAGCGGGCAGCGTTGATGTTTACATAGCAATCGTCGGCCTGTCGTAATCGATCAATAAATTCATGACAGTTTCCGCAAAGGGGAAAACACTATGGCAGAATCAGCGATGGGCGGGAAGGTCAAAATCAAGACCGGACCGCAAGTCGAAATCGCTATCGGGAAATGGACGTTAAGCGATGAAATTTTGACCGCGAACGTGACGACCTCGAAATCGGGCGGGATCGAACAAAGCGAGCCGACTGTAATCAAGCAGTCGGTAACTTTTGAAATGCCGTGGGATCTTGCGGAACATCCCGACACGCTTGGATTTTCCAAGGGATCGACGGTCGCCGTCGAATTGGAATTAGGCACAAGCGGAAAGTCTAAGACTTCTTCCGCCGTGTTGATTACGAAGATCGACTACTCTGCCGACTTTACGTCCGACGTGATTCGCTTGACGGTCACCGGAACCGCAAACGCGGCATTCGTTGACGATTAACGCGCGCGCATCGTTTGCTTCGCCCGTTCTTTTTCTCCGCGTTGTCTCACTTAAATTCAGGAAGAATTAAAACACTATGGCATCGAAAAACACTAAGGCGCGGAATCGAAATGCGATCATAACCGACGCCCCGATTTCGTTCCCGTTCAAGGGACTAACCTGCCAACGGGAATTGCTTCTTCGCCGATTAACTCCGAGTGATCAATACGAATTCCTCAAATGGATTCAGTCGCAAGCCAAGCCGACTGCAAGCCTGCCATTCCGCCCCGAAGAGCTTGCGGCGATGCGTGACGAAGATCGGCTAGCCGTGCTGAAATCGTTCGCGGCAGAGCGGGCGAAACTGCCGAACCCGCCCGAAGCCAAGATCACCGACGCGCAGATTTTCGAAGTCATGTACACGCCCGAAGGCGTCGCCAGGACGGTCTGGATCTACGCGCGAAAGCTCCAGCCGGATTTAACATTAGAGTTTTACCGAAGTGAAATAACTAAGGACAACTTTGAACAGATTGACTCCGAGCTAAAAGTGTTAATCCAAGACGAAGACGATGAGGACGACGACAACCCAAAATAACATTGGCTCTTTTAGTCATGATGGAACTAAACGAGCCAAGAAAATGGATTGATATTTACCGTCAATTGTATCAGGAATGGGGCATTCCGCCGCATATTGTTGACGCGCATTACAGTGTCGAAAGAATCATGCTAATGCTCGCGCCGCCCGACAAGACAGCAACAACGACGCGGATGACCAAAGAGGAATTTGACGAATACTGGCGACGGAGAAAACAACAATGATCGTCGGGACCATCGCGAAACAGATCGTTGAATTCTCCGTCGTGGGCCTAAATAAGTCCGCAAATGCAGTTCGTATTACTTTGGAGTTAATGCGACTTACTGCCGTTGGAACAATTAAGTCTGTACAGCTTTTAATTGCAACAACGTCAATCGCCGCAAAAGTCGTTAAGGGACTCGCCAAAACTGTTGGCGCGGTCGGAATCGGCGCTTTCAAAACCGTCAAATCGGTATTGGGAGGAATCAACTCTTTGGCATCTGGCACGATGTCCAGAATCGGCTCTATAGCTTCAGCTGCGCAAGGGATAGCGAAGATCGGAGCGGGACTAGGCGCTGGATTCCTCGCGTCGTTTGGACGCGGGGCGATGGAAGGGACGGTCGAAGCGGACCGGCTAGGCAAGGCGTTTACTTACCTCACCCGCGTCGTCGGCGATTCGCTCGCGCCCTACGTCCGCATGTTGACGGATTACATTGTTCAGGCCGCACAAGCATATCGGGCAATATCGCCCGAGACTAAAAAAACTGTCACGCAAGTCGCATTATTCGCGGCGGGAATAGGAACCGCGCTAGTTGTATTGCCAACACTAATTACAACCGTAGGGGCGCTGGGGGCCGCGCTCGCGGCGATATTCTCCCCCGCCGCGTTAGCAATCGCTGGAATTGCTGCGTTAGCAGACGCCGCGACCGGGCTATTTGATTTCATGCGCGCGGAGGCACCCGCAACGGCGGACGCGGTGGATGAAGCAAATCGCAGTTGGGTCGACCGCTACTTGGCGTACATCGAAAAAATCACTATTGCTGGCGCTAACTTTTTCAACCAGATGGCAGAGCGTGCGGCGGCGGGCGCTGATTTGCTCGCGGATCATCTCGCGCGAGCTGGAGAATACCTCGGAATCCTCGAAAAAGGCACGACGGACACCATCCGCAAAATGGAAAATATCACGCCGTACAAAATTAACATTGATAACATTCGTGACTCGTTCGGGAAAATCAAACGATGGACGCGCGAGACTTCGGCGGGCATTAAGCAGATGCAGGAACGCGCGGATAAAGTCGGTGGCGACAAGGGTTTCACCCGCATTTTCCAAGTGAAATTTGAGTCTTTGCAAGGGACATTTGATCGACTGCAAGAAGCATTTGCGGCGGGACACGCGGAGGATATTGGCAAGCAGCAATTGAAAGAATTGAAAGAACAGAACGTCACGCTGAAAGAACAGAACAAGTTATTGCAAACAATCGCGGGATCATCCGAAGCAAAATCACTAATGTTCAAAGCTGCGCAATCGCTATGGGCAGGTGAATTGGCAGGCCGTATCGGGCCAACGGGAGGGCGTGAATAATGCCTTACACATTGGACCAAATTAGCCGGGTCGAAGAGCCTTCGATTGACACGTTCCGCGTCTCGTCGGAGTATCTGCTTTACCCCGCGGACCCGGCGACGCGAACGGAATTTTATGAAGACTACTTGGGCGGCGTTCGCTATATCAACGGCGTGTTTGTCTACGTTTGGCCAAAGCGAGACGCGGTATTTAATTGGCTTTATGCGACTTCGATTACCGTAAACCCTATCGCTGAAACCGACACACTAAAAGACGTGTCGGAATCGCTCGCGGAATACAATTCCGGCAAGCTTAAGGTAACCGTCGTTTACGAACCCCGCGTTATCGACGAAGTTGATTTGATTCGCCGAGAGCGTGATTATAGCGTGCGGCATCTGACCCTGCCGCAAAGCTTTATGAAGTGGAAAGAACCAACGGGCGGCGAAACCGTTGGTAGTAATCCGCTAATAGCGAACGACGGAATCGCGGCGGTGAAACCGATCCCGCAAACCGAATTCAATTTCACGCGGTATTTTGTCGAATCGGAACCGGCGGACGCGATCAATTCGCTTACGGGTCGCGTCAATGAAAAATCCATGTACATCGGACGTGATTTCTTCCGCAAGGAAACGCTAAGGTTCAACACGGCGAAGACCTCGCAGCGTATCACGAATCGAGGCGTGAAGTATTGGGAAATCGTTTACAATTTTTCGATAGCGACCGCCTACGACAAGATCGTCGAATGGAGCGAAATAGCATTCGACGCGGACCCCGACGAAATGACGTGGGTGGGCTGGAATCGTCTTTACAACCCGCGTTTATGCAAGTGGCAGCGCGTTGTTGACGCAAACGACGAAACGCGGAATTTGTATCAGTACGACACCGACGTCCCGCGTCAAAAGATTCGCGGTAAAGAAGTCGAAGGGTTTAACCTGCTGTTCTATCCGGGGGCCAAGTAACACCATGCCGAACCCCCAAGAGGCGCGCACCGTTCGCGCGATCACGCCCGACAAATTCAACGAAGTCGTTCGCGCGACCAAAGAACTGCGCACGATGTTCGCGGAGCAACAAATCGACGTCGCGCCGTCATACCCCGGATTTTGGGCGCAAATCGAGGGCGAAGACCCAACCCAACAACTGTATTCGTGGGATGAAATCGAGGTCTACGACGGCGAATTCCAAATCAAAACCAACGGCAGACGCGGACGGATTGACGGCGTGGCCGACTGGACCGACGACACCGAACAACCCGCGCGCGAGGTCAACGGACTGCAAGGGGTGCCCGCAGGCGCTATCGTGTGGATGTGCCCGAATGCTCCTTCCTCCGCGTTGACGACGGGCGGCGTGCCCGATAGCAACCACGTTTTTTCGTGTCCAGATCTCACTCAGATCGTCACGATTCAGCCAACGGCGGACGTCGACGCGAGCGGCGCGATGAAGGGCAAAGCGCGCGTTTTCGACGGTTCAGAATATGTTGATGCGTATGATTGTTGGGTGGCCTCCCCTGCCGGATCATGGGAGTTTTTTAAGATTGGCTGTCTCATGACGGGGCTAACAACCCTGGCGCGTTGGATCGGATATATCGACGACATCCCATTGTTTTTGGCCGCGAATTCGTCGATCCCGTTGACAGAGATCGCGGGCTATTCAGCAAGCGCAATGCAAGTCATGACTCACACGGCGGACGGTTGCTTGGAGTGGGTCGACGCGCAGACATGTTCGGGCAGCGGTTCGGGAAGCGGAAGCGGCGGCGGCGGAAGTGGCGATACTGTCACGGTTGGTTGCTGTGAAAACCCGTTGCCTACGACTCTGTATATCACGTTTGGCGGCGACTATTCAGGAATCGGAACCATCGCTTTGACATGGCAAGGGAGCGAGTGGCAGAATTTGGACGGTGCCGATCCGGGCTGTGGCGACCCGCTGCAATTCTCTTTGTATTGTTTGTTTGGAACATGGTACATCGAAATAACGCCAGCGAGCGGGACTACATCGGGGCGCGCTTTATCGGTCACTAGCTGCGATCCGCTTTTGCTGACAGGCAACGGGGCCAACTCTGATAGCGGGTGTAATCCTGTTGTGCCCGTCACTATCACGGAGGTTGCCCCGTGACATTTTGGTTAAACGCGGATGGGAAGATAGTCCTGAACGACGACGGCAAGTTTGCGTTGTGCGATGCGTGCCCATGCGATACCGTCTTCGATTGTAGCGGAATATCTATCCCGTCAATCCTGTACATCACATTCGGAGACTATGCCGGGGTCAACGATTTTGCGTATCTGGGAACCGTTCGCCTAGACTACAATTCGTCAACTTTGCGATGGGAATCTTCCGCACTCGTTTCGCCGTGTTCTGAAGAGACAGTTTATATCGGCGCAGTGTGTTCGTCGGGGATCTTTGAAATGTTCTTTTACTTCGTTCCCGCCGGAAGTTCGAACAACGTGAGCGTAAGTATTTCAAGCGCGGACCCATTCTACGCGACCAATAGTGCGGCCGTATTTGATATTCCTGGGTGCATGGAATCTAAGCAAGCATCGGTCACATTCACGGAAGTATCCCCATGACATTACCCGAAGAGAAACGGCGATCGCTCGCCAAACATCCGCGTTATGCAAAATTCTTCCGCGACGGCGGCGACCTGCCAGGAGCCAGCGCGGGCTCGCGCGTTTCTCTGGAATGTATTCACTTCGGCGAACCGGTTCGCGGCGACGCTGCGCCCGACAGAACGCGCGACTGGCATAAGTGCAACGCGGGTCATGGCGTCGTTTGCAAATGTAATTGCAACGCGGCGAAGTGCAAGGACTACATCGCGGACGCGGCGGAAAATACAGACGTCGCCGCGTCGACATCGCCCGACTCAATCCAGTGGCCGCTACGGTTCGACGTCAACAATATCGCGCCACACGTCCGGGACCGGCGATTTAATTCGTCTTTGCTCGCGTGGCAAGGCGGCTATCTCTTCGCGTGGCGCGACCGTCTCGCCGGGTCCAATATCTGGGTTCATCGATTAGACTCGAATTTCAAGCCGGTGGGCAGCGCGGTCAAGCTGATTCTGCGGCACGAAGATTGTGCGAATGGTCGGGAAGATCCGCGCCTGTTTTTACACGACGAAAAGCCTCACGTCATGATAACGGGCGTGATCGCAAAGCCGATTCATACGAACGTACTTTACGCGCGGTTAAACCCGCAGTCGTTACAGGTTGAAGCCCTTTTTTCTCCGCGTTATTCCGGTCGAAATCTCTGGGAAAAAAACTGGTGCTTCTTCTCTCACGACGGCGATTTGTTTGCCGTTTACACCATCGCCCCGCACAAGGTTCTGCGCATCGACGGCAACGATGTTACCGAAGTGATTCAGACCGACAACTTCGCGTATTGGACCGGTGGCGAAATGCGCGGCGGCGCTTCACCTCTCCGCGTGGGTGATGAGTATTGGAGCTTCTTCCACGCTAATAAAATCATCAACGGGATGCACACATACCATACCGGGCTTTACACTTTCGAAGCGAAGTATCCGTTTCGTCCGCGTCGCATCATTAGCGATCCGATTCTGTGGCCGGACCCCAAAACGCGGGTTGATGATCCGAATACGGCGAACGTGATTTTCGCAGGGAGCGCGGTCATCCTGGGCGATTCGTTTATCGTGCCACATGGCGTTTACGACCGTTGGACGGAATGCCACAAATTCGAGAAAGCAGACCTCGAAGCGAAGTTAGTTCCAATATCGCCGCCAGACGACTTCGCTTACCGCGAAGGGTGTAACGATCCCAAAATCTGGCAAGCAATCTCGGGCGGGTACGATGAATACAAACTGAAACGTCTAGACCTGCGCGGCGCGACTGTAATCGATATCGGCGCGCATATCGGAATTGCCGCGCGAGAATTTCTGTCACGCGGGACAAGTGTGATTCATTGTTATGAACCCGACCCGCGTAACGTCGATTTGCTCCGCAAAAACTTGGCGAAATATGACGGCGTGAGGATCTTCGATAAGCCAGTGTGGTCCCACAAAACCGCTATGGCCTTGGACGTCCGCGAAGATCCGAGTCACAACCAAATCGGCGTGAACTGCGACGGGCCGATTCTCGCGGAAGCAATTGAAGACGTGATCTTGCGGGCGAAGGCAGAGCAACCGCATAACGACGCGCTCTTCGTCTTGAAGATCGATTGCGAAGATTCGGAAGGCGCAATCATCCCGGCGGCGGAACATCTATTGCATCTATTCGATGTCGTCGTCGGCGAATGGCATAGCTATTTCTCACTCTCCGCGTGTCGCTCCGCTTTGCTCGCGGCGGGATTCGCATTCGAGACAAGCGACCCCAAAGCTCCGGGCGGTATATTTTTCGCGCAAAAGCCACGCGGCGGAAGTGTTGCAAAAATCGCGTGATTCCGTCGCGGCGGTTTATTCACACTTCTCCGCGTGGCCTTATGTCTGTCATTTCCAAAACATTTCGCGCAGTATTCCCAAAATACACTTCAACAAATGTAGTTTCGTGCCGATCGTTATTGATGGCCCGGCACGAAACTACGATAATAAATATGTCGAAATGCGAATGGATTCGCCCGTTGTAATATCTCAAAGGACGATCACGTCTATGGTAGCAGTCATTCGGGATATGACAGTAAGCAACAAGGAACCACAACGCGGAGTAAAAACGATGCCGCGTAAATCGCCTGGAATCAACGCGTCGGTTCGCGGAATTTTAATAGCGAGAATCGAACTCGCGACCAGGAAAAAACAACTCATTCTCGATTTTGGCACTTTCCAAAATTTACTATGGGTATTATTCCCTGAGGATTTCGAGGAACCGCCAACAGGCGAGCCAACCGAAACGCCGCCGTGTTCCGTCGATCGAATTCTGGAATACTCTCGCCGCGTCACCAACGGGCAATCTGTGTTTTGCGAATCGGACGCGCGGGCTGACGGGTTTCGCCGCGCGATGAAGTCTGAATGGTGCAACGGGAAAGAAGGGCGCTCGTTAGGTTGGCATGATGAGGGCGCAGAAAAGCCCGAATAAACGCGGATGAAAAATATAGCAACACGGACCCCTGACGTTTTGCTATTGTGCGTTTGTCACGACGTTCGCGATTTGAATCAACATAGATTGACAGTCTCATATTTCGAGAGGGGTATCATGTGAAGCGCACCTTTGTTTTATCGCTGTTGATGGTTTGCTCTTCGCTTGCGTCTGCGCAAGAGGAGCCAATCAAGGTTCCTTTGGAAGTCAAGGGCAAGACTAATCACTTTATCACGATCAAGGCAGAGACTAAGGGCGAGGCCGTTTTATGGGAGTCCGACAGCGACGAACTCGCGTTGCTCCCATCAATGCTTCTCCGCGATTCTAAAACGGCTGTCGTCCAAGCGTCCGGCCCTGGAAAATACAGGCTATTTTGCTGGGGCGCCGTCGATGGAAAACCGACTCCACTTTACCGAATCACTGTGATTGTCGAAGGAAAAGAGCCGACTCCGCCGCCGAATCCTGTTGACGATTTCTCGCGGGAAATCCAAGCGGCATACGCGGCGGACATGACAGCAAACAAATCGTCGTCGCGTGATTCTCTTGCCGCGTTGTATCAATTACTCGCGGCGGAAGCACTGAGCGACACGAATAAAACAGTCGGCGACCTCAAAGACAAATCGCAAGCGTCTGTCAAAAAACTACTGCCAAACGGTGAGCTACGCGCGATCCGTGAGATTGTCGCGAAACAGATCGTCCCGTTAGTTGGCAGCGATCCCGCCGCGCCGCTGGACTCGCTGCGCGAAAGTGTCGCGGGGTACTATCGCAAGGCCGCCAAAGCCGTGGGGGAATGTCGATGAGTGACAGAAAACCAAGCGACGAAACGCCGAGCGAGCCGAGCGGCGCGAAGATCAATCCCGCGTGGAAACGCTGGGCGCTAACCGCGATCGTTCCGGTTGTTATCTCAATCGTGACATATTTCACTACGGGCAAAGTTGTGGTCCCCGACGTCCCGCCGATACCCGATGTTCCGATTTTCGGCCAAGGTTGGATCCGCGACGACGACGCGGTAGAAATGGTTCGGGGAATGCTTCGCTTCCCTGATTTCGACGGGACGCCCGCAAGTCAAGCAATGGGAGCCGAACCGCCGAAAGAAGTCTTTTTGTGGAACGCGGCGAAGAAGGTCGTCGGTTCTTCATTGCCTCCGCGTAATCAACTTGGCGTCGGTGCGTGTGTCGGGTTCGGCACGGTCAACGCGGTCGAACACACGTTGTTGGCGCAAATCGCAAGCTGGGATAAGGCTAACGGACCACCGCCGACGTTCCGCGAACTATCACCCGAGATCGTTTACGCGGGCTCTCGCGTCCAGATCGGCGGCGGGCGAATTCGCGGAGATGGTTCGGTCGGTGCGTGGGCCGCCAGATTCGTCAACGAATACGGGATCCTCGCGCGCGGGAAGTACGGGCGTCTTGATATCTCCGCGTATTCTGAATCAATCTGTCGTCAGTTAGGCGCGGGCGGCGTGCCTGCTGATTTGATCGCCGAAACAAAGCTAAGGCCCGTCAAAGACATATCACAAGTTCGCACAACGCCCGAAGCACGCAAATCATTAGCCAACGGCTATGCCATATCAGTTTGCTCTAATGTCGGATTCGTAAACCTGCGCGATTCCCAAGGCTTTTGCAAGCCCGCGGGCAATTGGCAACACTGTATGTCGATCATCGGCTATCGATCCGATCGGCCGGGATTTTACATTATGAACTCATGGGGCGCTGATTATTTCCGTGGCCCACTAGGCCCGGGCGATCCCCCAGAGGGCGGATTTTGGGCCGATGAAGCCGTTGTCGCGGGAATGCTCGCGCAGGGCGATTCGTGGGCGTTCGCCGATGCGACCGGATTTCCTCCGCGTCCCGTCGACAAACTAGATTGGGCGTCGTGGGTAAAAACCCCGAAGAAACAGGGCGATTCCGTCATTTTCGGATCGCGGTGAAACGAATGTAGTTTAGTTGATTAACTCACAATCGCCCGCGTAATCGGAGAAATTAAGCGATGAAAAAATTTCCTGTTCTTAGTGTATGCGTTCTGCTGTTTGCTGCTTTCGGCGTCGCATTTGGCGAAGTACCGCCGGAGGCGAAGGCCAAAGCCGCGTTAGCGTTGGCCGATTGCCAGGGGCCAAAAACGCGGGGTGTAGCAAGCAAAGTCGTTCGCCCAGCGTGTCATGTCGACGTCGAATCCGCGTTTGAAACTGCAAAGAAAAATGATACGCGGGTTGTTATTTGGGTGGGCATGACGTGCGAAGACGAACCGGAGATTCGCGACGCGCTGGACGGCGCGACACACTGTCACCAAGCGACATACCACGGCGATAAAACCCCGCGAATTTTGATCTATCACGGTTCCGCCGCGTGGGAATTTGATAAGCCTTCGCTGAAGAAACAAGGTGCCGACGTGAGACAGTATTTGCAGAAGGCGCCGCCGGGTTCGGCAAACGCGGCGGTGAATGTGTCATCAACAATTCCCGCGTCGGCCCCGTTCGTTTCGCTGCGCGCAAATTGCCCTAATGGTAGATGCCCGAATCAACGATAATAATTAGCGCTTTCAATATCGCCCTATTTTGCAAGGAATTTCAACGATGGCTGAACATTCTGGGTTCCATATCGGGGTCAAATTAGTTCGATTGATCGGCATCCAAAAAGATGGCGTCGATGGCTATGTCGGACTTCATCGCGGAAGATCTTGCGACCCGCAAGAAGTTCTTGCCGGTGGTTATTTTCACATGGGATCAGATTGCGACGGGACCGCGATAACCGAAGAAATGGTTGATGATTTTATCGACAAAACTGTCGTCAAAACAGTAGGAGAAAAGACGACACTGGTTCACGTAACTTTGGCCAATGGGTTCGAAATCGTTGAATCGTCGTCGTGCGTCGACAAAAAGAACTACGACGAAACTGTCGGTGAGCGAATTTGCATGGCCCGGATCAGGAGTAGAGTTTGGGAACTTCTGGGTTTCCTTTTACAGTGCGCAAAGGTTCCAGAGATCCGAGCATAGATTTTGTTTGCAATGGTCAATCTTTTGAGAGAGTCGGCGTTGACCCGCTGGCTCTTTTTTTACGCACACGCATCAACGCATCGACATATCACGCTTCACACACGCGACCAAATTCAGAATTGATTCTGGACTAATTCCGGGTATAGTATGGGATTGCCCGAAAATTTTCGGAAGGAATTCACGATGAAAACAGACTCAACACTCGAGGTATCAGTAGAGACTCCTGGATCGATCATTGCCCGCATTGCTCTGCAATGCGGGATCACGCCCCATCGATTAGGCCAAATTGCTGGGATCAGTGGAGACACGGTTGCCAAGATCCTCAAGTCTGGAGGTAACGGTATGCGGCTTAACATCTTGCGTCAAATTTGTGCCGCCCTGAACATCTCCCCCAACACGGTAATCGAGCTACTCCCACCGGTGGTTTTAGAGCCGCCCCCACCATTGTTGACCCCCGGGAGAAAGCGAGCGGGAAAATAATTCAGAAAATTTTCTGGATTGCTATTGATTCAGAAAATTTTCTGGTTATATTACACCGTAGATGGGTGATTGATTGAAACAAAAAAAACGCGGAGTCCTCAAATGCAAGTTATCGCTTTAATCAAAAAGCCAGAATTTCAAGGCCGCGATTTAACCGAACGTCAAATGGATCTATTCTTGCAAGATGTGCGATATGCGTTAGAAACAAAAGTCTCAAGATTTGACGGAGAATTCTGGTTTGAGGTCCGAGTGGAGGATGTCAAATCCCCTCGTTTCAAAAAAGGATATGACAAGCAGCGAGATATTTATTTGGAAGAATTTAGAGCTTTGAATCAGCGACAATTAGCCGCGGCGGTCAAGTTCGCGGAGATGATGTTGGAAAAGTTCTTCGAACTAGTGGGGAAATAATGAACTGTTGCAAAAGCCTAAAAACGATCTTTGGCCAATGTTCACGCCCCGGTACCGTGTTACACAACGGGCAAGTGTATTGTTGGCAGCACTCCCCGCAAAGAACGGAAGAAAAAAGAGCCAAACAAAAACAAGAAAGGCTGGATAAGTATCTCCAAGACCAAACCGCCGAGCGGAATTTTGAACAAAAAATTAAGCTCGGCCGACTCAAAAAACAAGCGGGCCTAGATGATTTGACCGAATCGGATTTGTTGAAAATTATCGAACGGGGCGGAATCTTGATTATTTTGAAAAACATGTAACGAACGACGTGTTCGACGCAAGTAAATAAAAGGAGCCGCAAAATGAAAACTTACGATCTGACCAAGAGTGTCCACTTTGTCCCTGGGTGCCTCAGTGATGGCACTTGGTATGCCAACGTTGAGCAATACGTTGGCCC
>JACCDG011326521.1_pt1 | contig 13891 bp, 7 predicted proteins | sample 7442471 | NCBI WGS metagenome assembly JACCDG01 (sample SAMN15323444, study PRJNA562643) | freshwater metagenome | isolation source: river surface water | place: USA:Blue River Watershed | collected 2017-08-17
ACAAACTTATCACTTTTTAGCCTACCCACACCCCGAGGCAGAGCCTCGAGGTATTTTTAGAATAAACAACACCTACCAAACCAGGTTTATTAACAAAATAAGTAGCCGGTAACCCACATCAAATGCTGAAAGCCGGGTTATACCGTTTGCATTAATATAATGGTTCAATCCCGTTTCACTGCATTGCACCATAACATTAATAGCAACGGCATTTACCACTGTAAATATTTTATTTGGATTGGATCAAATAAAATATAACATTGGTATTATACAAGTCTGTTTGCGTTCAGCAACTCTTCATTCAGGCGATTAAAATCCAGGCCATCAAAATTCCCCGAACTCATCATCAGTAGGTTTTTATGCTGCCAATGCTGCTGCAAAAGATAGGATTTAACCTTATCCGATTCGGTAAACACCTTAATATCGCCCCTGGCAAAGGCAGCATATACCTGTTCTTCGGTTATGGGTTTGAGTTTTTTGTGCGCAATGGTATGGGGGTTGTAATACACAATGGCAGTATCCGCTCCATCCATTGCCCCCTTGTATTCATTTAAAAAGGTTTCGTTCAGGCTGCTGAAGGTATGTAATTCCATACAGGCAATTAATTTACGTTCGGGATACTGCTTTTTAACAGCCTGTAAAGTGGCTTTTAACTTGGAAGGCGAGTGAGCAAAATCTTTATAAAAATCGAAGTACAGATTACCTCCTACATGTTCCAGTCTTTTGGCAGCACCCCTGAATGTTTGTATAGCCTCATAAAATCGTGCTTTACTTAGCCCTGCCCGTTCGCAAGCCAGAAGGGCCGCGTTCAGGTTCATCAGGTTGTGGTCGCCAAACACGCGTAGCGGGACTTTTTGTTCATTTTCCATCAGATATGTTACCCCGTTTTCAATCAGGTGTGAGGGAACGCTGTATGGAAATTTTTTAAGGCTATTTTTAACACCAGCCTGCTCTGCCGTCTTTTTCAATACTTCATCTGTACTGCAATAAATAAGGCTTCCCCCCTGCTCCGTCAGTTCAATAAATTTCTCGAACTGCTGAACATATATTTCAAATGTTGGAAAGACATTGATGTGATCCCAGGCTATACCGCTGATAATGGCAATATGCGGATGATAGAGGTGAAACTTCGGTCTTCTGTCGATAGGCGATGCCAGGTATTCATCGCCTTCAATTACGGCCAGTTCAGCATCAGCCGTAAGTTTTACCATGGTATCGAAACCTTCGAGCTGAGCGCCTACCAAATAATCTACCTGCTTTTTATGATAGGATAAGGCATGCAGTATCATGGCTGTTATGGTGGTTTTGCCATGACTACCACCCACAACAATGCGGGTTTTATCTTTGGTTTGCTCGTATATGTATTCGGGATAAGAATAGATTTTTAGTCCCAGTTCCCTTGCCCGTATCAACTCAGGATTATCTTCGCGTGCGTGCATGCCCAGTATAACAGCATCTACCGCGGCACTCAGTTTTTCCGGAAACCAGCCAATATCCGCAGGCAGTAATCCGGCTTTCTCTAAACGGCTTTTTGATGGTTCATTTATTTCATCGTCACTACCCGTTACGAGGTATCCTTTTTTATGCAATGCCAGAGCCATATTGTGCATGGCACTTCCTCCAATGGCAATAAGATGTATACGCATGTACCCTTACTTTTATACCACTAAGTAAGTAAGTATAATTATTGAACGGGCAATTATGCCTGGGTTTTATCCACAAGCACTTGTTGAGACTAAACTTATATGAGCAAAAGCCTCATCTAAACAGGCAATGAGTTCCTGTGCGTTTGCAGCAGAAAACACCAGCGGGGGTTTTATTTTTATAACATTATTCAATGGCCCGTCAACACCCAGTAAAAAACCACGATCGCGGGTGTACTCCACCAGATCGGATAATTCTTTATCCGCAGGTTCGAGGGTAATCCGGTCGCGTACCAGTTCAGCGCCAATAAACAAACCTTCTCCACGCACATCTCCAATAAGCGCATATTTTTCTTTCAGTCGGTTCAAACCTTCCAGCAGTAGCTTTCCGGTTTTTAATGCGTGCTGCTGTAATTCTTCTTCTTCAATAGTATTCAATACAGCCAGGCCGCAGGCCATGGATACCGGATTGCCGCCATAGGTATTAAAATACTCCATACCATTATTAAAGGCGTTGGCTATTTCCTGCGTTGTTATAACAGCCGCCAGCGGGTGGCCGTTGCCTATGGGTTTACCCAATACGACTATATCCGGCAAACAGTCCTGTAATTCAAAGCCCCAGAATTTTCTTCCCACACGGCCAAAACCCACCTGAACTTCGTCGGCTATACATAAGCCTCCAGCCTGTTTTACCCATTTATATACCTCCTGCAAATAATTATCGGGCAGGGGCATTTGTCCGCCAACTCCCAGCAGGGTTTCACAGATAAAAGCCGCAGGCGCCTTGGCTTCCGACTGCAGGTCATCTATGATCCGTTTTACATCCCTGGCATATTTTTTCCCGGCATCCCCTTCCTGTTTCTTATACCGACCCCTGTAGGTATCAGGATTCTCTGCCTTATGTATCCAGGGCATTTTACCAAAGCCACCCTTGCCGTCAAATTTATACGGACTCATTTCCATAGCTACTGTAGAAGTGCCGTGATAGGCGTGATCAAGCACAATTATATCCTTTTGGCGGGTATAATGCCTGCTGATGCGTATGGCCAGGTCGTTGGCCTCACTACCGGAATTGGTAAAGTAACAAACACTCAGATGTGGTGGTAATGTAGCAGTTAATTTAGCAGCATAGTCAACCAGATTATCATGAAGATAGCGGGTATTGGTATTCAAACGTGCGGCTTGCAACTGAATTGCCTTTACCACTGTGGGATGACAATGCCCCACGTGGCTAACATTATTTACACAATCAATAAAAGTTTGCCCTTTATCGTCGTATAGATACTGTAAGGCGCCCTTGTTAATTTTTAATTTCTTGCGGTAACTTATACTTAAGTTTTTACCTACATTTTGCTTCCTCTTTTGCATCAACAAAGTATAATCATCTTCATGCTTTATACATCCCTTATAAGCACATGCTTTCAGAAAAGTCTCTTCTGCCAGCACCGGGTTAGTACGAATAAGCTGGTTTAATAACACCCAGGCTGGTTTTTCAGTAACGAAATGATGCTCATTATTGGTTTGCAAACTGGCTTTGTGAGCCGATTGGGTAACACTGATACACAAGCGGGCGGCAATAAGATAATACAATATACGCAACTCTTCCTCTCTCAATGGATACTCCTGATGGTAAGCTTTTACAAATGCTTCGGCCATTGCCAGAGGATCTTTCTGACCAAGCATAATATAGGTACAGGCAATGGCTACATTATTAATTAAGGCCGTATGTACCATATCGCCAAAATCGATAAGCCCGGAAACTTCCGTGCCTTTCAGTAGCAAATTGTAGTCGTTGGCATCGTTGTGTACCGGGGCTTTACGCAGGGCATGAAGTAGTGGCAGTACTTCGGTTTCAAATTGTAGCAGAAAATACGCAGTTATTCTTCTTTTCTCAGGATCCTTTATATGTTTTAAGTTCACTCTTGCATCCAGTGCATTACTAATATCCCACTCGTAATACCGCTGCATAGCCGGATGGTAAAAATCTTCCAGGCTTTTATCCATTTTTCCAAGAAAACTTCCTGCTCCGGCAGCGTGTATTGTGCTGGCATCCTTCATATCTACCCAAAAGGTACCTTCCAGAAAATTGAGCAGACGCATGTTGTATACCTCTTCCCGATGTAGGAAACTTACAACAAAATTGTCTTTTTTATCGGGAAGGCAATGCTGAATTTTTTCTGAAACAGCGCTTTTGGAAAGGTGTTGCATGATCTTCACCTGTGCATCTATAAATGCGTTATTGTTTCCCGGGGGTGTAATTTTCAACAGAAATTTTTTGCCCAACGAGTCCTGAAGCCGGTAATTCAGCTCTTCATACCCATTTAGCTGGGTTACACTACAGTGGATACCATAATGAACATCAATCAATGTGGTTATTTCATTTTCGCTAAACGTCATTGGACTGTGGTTTGAGTGGTGAACATTAAAAGAATATGAGCCGCTGTCCAGCTAAAGTTATTGGCATTGAGTCCCGCACCAGTAAAAGGGTGATAGTTCTCACGCAATGGAGCATTCGCCATTAAGCCGGCAGCATGTTTAAGAAACTTATTTTGAAGTTGCGTGGCCGCTGTCTGATGCTGGTTTTGTTTTAATCCCTGAAGACCAAAATACACCTGATCTACCCATACCGGACCGCGCCAGTAGCCCTTCAATGGATTTATTTTCGGATGATTGGCCGCGCATGTTCCCAGTGGCAAATAAGGATTAAAAAAGCTGCTATCCATCATAATTTTAGCTACCCCTTCAGTCTGTTTTTTAGCAGCTATTCCAGCCCACAGAGGTATCCAGCCTTCGGGACCATATTCTGTAATAAGCCGGCCACCAGGCATCCGGCGATCGAAATAATAGTCACGGACATTATCATAAAAAAAGGTATTGATATTGGTTTTTAAATCTGACGCTTCCTTTTCCAACTGTTTGGCCTCTCCATTACGACCGGCAATGCGAGCCAGTGCGCTCAGGTATTTTTTCTCCGCATAAAGATAGCTATTCAGGTCTACCGATTCCTGATTGAAAGACCAGGCCTGTGCGGAATTCTGAACCACAATACAACTATCGAACCGAATGGCATTATCCATCCCGCTTTCCCACTTGGCTGCTATCAGTGTTCCATCAGTGCTGCCGTATTCACAGATACCGTTATGATCGTGATCGCGGTAACGGTACCACCAGTAATGGTAGGTGTAAAGAGCCGGATACAGTTGTTTTACCACGTTAGTATCATGTGTGCAGGTATACAGGGTGTATGCTGCCCATGCAGCAAGCGGAGGTTTGGTATCGCGCCAGTTATTATTACTCTTATTTGTATAAATACAATCAGCCACCATACCCGTACTGTCGGTATAATCGAGCATAGACTGAATGGAGGATAAAGCCAACTGTGGGTGAAAGGCAGCAAGAGCTGCTGCATGTTTCCAGCTATCCCAGGCCCAGAAACCATGGAACGCTACCGATGGAAATACCCCATCGTGTTTAAGATCGCGGGCGGCACTGCGCCAATTGCTTATTAGCGTAACTATACATTTAACGGCCAGGCGCTTGTCCTGTTCATTTTTATACAAACCCTGCCTAAAACAATCGCTCAGGTATTTTTCCCATCGCATACGGTTATCAGCAATTTGTTTGGAAGAACTGACTTTGTTGTTCGTCAAGCCAGCCTGCTCTGCTTTGGTTAATGTATATTCCTGCCAGATATTCACATCAAAAATTTGCTTTTTCGTCAGGTTAATCACGTCGCTCTCAACCTGATAAGCAGCAGCATCAGCATGAATGCGAAAAGTTGATTTTGCCTCAAATTTGGTACGTAAAACATGCTCATTTCCTGCAAAACTAACCAGCAGATCACTTCCCTCATTACTTAACCGGGCTTTTTCCAGCAAGGACTTACCCTTCCAGCGAAGCACAATTTTTCTATCGCTGGCAGCACCGTTCTTTATTTGAGTGTGGATAAGTGCAGTACGGTTTCCGGTAAAGATTAATTGCAAATGCACATTAAAATGGGGATACACAATGCTTTGTTCGAGTCTGCCAGGATAAAATACACTGAAAGATTTTGTTGTATCGGCCTGCAGAACCTTTCCATCCTCAACAATTTCCAATCTGCAAAAATTCTGACTCAACCATTCTCCCTCTTCATCCATTAATAGCGGACCGGTAAAACCACCCAACTCTGTTTTATCCGGAGGCAGGGCATAAGCATGCCAGGCACCCCTATCGGAAAAATAATTGAGCTCGGCATTTTTAGGGTCGTCAATTTTTACCCGCATATCCAGTACATCTTTGTAGAGAAGTGGCTTTACCTCCTGAGCAACCACTAAGGTGCTATTTAGCCAAAACAAAGCTAATACAGCTATGTTAAGCGGTTTACTTTTTTGCTTCATTCGTTAAATCATAATTAAAAAGTGGCCTTAACGTAAATTCATAATAATAATTGTAATAAGGAAGTGTGTACTCGGCATGTGGTTTAGCTCCCCAGCTATTATCGCCACCAACGCCGGCCTGCGCATAATCAATATTCCACCATACTATGTTCGTGCTTTTCATAGAGCCACCATGCTTATTATAGTTTAATTTCCGGTCGAAATCCAGATCGTGCATACTAAAATGCAGAGCGCCGCCACTCAGCCAGTGTTCGTACGGGGCAATAGCCATTAAACCTATTCCTGCTTTATTTTGAAGAGCCATCCATCTTATATCGGTGCGATTAGCGCTTTCCTGTGCCCGGGCATACGGATGAAAAAGGGAGTCGACTGCGGTTTGATATAATCCTACGTGTGCAGCATATTTTCTGTCAACATAATTATCGAATGGTCCCCTGCCCAACCAGGAAAATCGGGTGAATGCCGGTTGAAGTATGCACCGTAAACCAATACGCGGCATCTCCGGCTGAAGGGTATCGTGCGTTACCAATTTCATGCTTATATGCACATCACCGCTAGCCCGAACTTTATAGCTGGTGTATACCTCGCTGTTAACCTCCGGAAGATAATGCCGGGTACTTACGCTTAGTTCCGAAGAATCTGTTTCTTTTACCTGCATATCCGTGAGGCGGGCATGTTCGGCGGCAAATTGCCAGCGGGCGGTCTTTATTTGCAAACTGGCACCAATATCGTTGTCGGTAGCCGCACGCCAGAAATTCGGGCGCATTGCTTCTTTCAATGTAGCTACACTGTTTACAAAATATTGACTCAGTAAACCGCTTTTCTTATCAAAAACAATTTTTACTTTTCCGGCAATCAAATTCAGGTATTGCTGGTTTTCCTGCCTGTTTACTTTTCCCTTTACCGCCTGTATCGTAGCCGGACTCTTGTACTCCGGTAGTTTGAATTGTTCTTCGGCTACCATATATCCGGATGGAATACCAGGCTGCTCTTTAGTGCTCCAGGCTTCTAATTTCAGAAAGTATTCTGCACCTGCCTCTGCTGCTATCGGCGGTAAATCCAGTTTAATTCTTGATGTTTGATGTGGGGCAATACCTTTTGCCTGAAAATTTCCACTATGCATTACTTTGCCTTCACACTCCACTTTCCAGGTAAACTGATAATCATCAAGTGTACTGAAATCAAAACGATTGGTAATCTCTAATTCGTTACGGCTCCAGGCTACCGGTTTAAAATCAATATTCTGATATACTTTCTTTACTTCAAAGGCTTGCGGATGCGGGGTGCGGTCGGCAGCAAACATGCCATCGGCACAAAAACTGGTGTCGCTGGTTGCCCCTACTTTACCGAGGTCTTTACCATAAGCCCATATTTCATTGCCGTTTTTATCTTTGCGCTTAAAGGCCTGATCCGAGAAATCCCAAATGAAACCGCCCTGTAACTGTTCGTGACTGTAAAATACATCCCAATCATCCTTAAAATTACCACCACTGTTACCCATCATGTGTGCGTACTCGCACTGAATAAGCGGCCTTTTACGATGTTCCTTGCTATACTCCAGCATGGTGTATAATGATTTGTACATGGGGCAGTATATATCGGTAAAATCATTATCACGGGCTTCTTCGTACTGCACCGGCCGGGTATTGTCTACGGATTTTATATAACGGTATGTTGCTTCAAAGTTCTCTCCAAAGCGGCTTTCATTACCCAAAGACCAGGTAACAATGGAGCTGAAATTTTTATCGCGTTGCACCATACGCCGGGTCCGGTTAAGAAATGCTTCTTTCCACTCCGGCCTGTTGGCCAGTGTTTTCCATTCATGAAAATCCATTCCATCACACTCGATATTCGCTTCATCCACTACATATATTCCATACCGATTACAGAGTTGATACCATTCTTCGGCATTGGGATAATGACTACATCGAACAGCATTAATATGATATTGTTTCATCAGTTCCAGGTCGCGTTTCATACTCTCTACACTAATTACCTTTCCGGTATACATATCATGTTCATGGCGATTGACACCTTTGATCTTTACCACAACGCCGTTTATTTTAAACAAACCATTCACTATTTCAATATTACGGAAACCAATTTCCTGCATCAACGACTCTATCTCCTGTCCCTGTTGGTTATATTGCGTAATAAGCAACTGATAGAGTCGTGGAGATTCTGCATTCCATTGCTGTACTTTGGGTATAAGACCGGTAATATTCAAACTGTCGTGCTGCAATAATTGTTTTTGTGCGAAAACGGCCTGCCCCCCGGAAGCATCTAACAATTTAACTTCAATGTATCCCTGCTGTTCTTCGGCCTGGGGCATTTTATTCAGGTTGATCTGAACATTTAGCCTGCCATCCTGATAATTATTGACAAGACCTGCTTTAACAAAAAAATCTTCCAGCCGGAGTTTGGGTCTGGCCAACAGGTAAACACTCCGTTCTATGCCGCTGAGTTTCCACATATCCTGACCTTCCAGATAGGTGCCATCGCTGAAACGAAAAACCTGCAAAGCAATACTGTTTTCACCCTTATGAAGATAAGAAGTAATATTAAATGCTGCCGGGGTCTTACTATCTTTGCTCATACCTACTTCCTGCCCGTTTATCCATACATAAAAAAAAGAGTTAACAGCCCCCAGATTCAAAATAATTTCTTTATCCTGCCAGCCTTCCGGTATACTGAATTTGCGTTTGTACGAACCCACCGGATTAAAATCTTTGGGAACGTATGGGGGATTGGGCGGTATGGGGTACTCCACATCTGTAAAAATAAAGGTATCATATCCTTCTGTTTGCCAGTTAGAGGGCACTTTAATGTTCTTCCAGGCAGCCGCAGAAAAATTATCCTTAAAAAAGTCCAAAGGGCGTTTGTCGGGCGTATTCACAAGATTAAATTTCCAAATACCATCGAGGCTAAGCTGAAGTGGCGATTGTGCCTGTTTAAGCGCATCGGTTTGGCCGGGATAAGGAATGAAATAAGCATGTGGAGGCAGGACATTACGCTGCTGAAGCCCCGGATTTTCCCAATCAGGAACCTGCTGAGCTATTAAGTTGAAGGCAGCTAAAAAAAATGACAACAATGTAAAAGTCCGGATCATAAAACTATAAGATTGTAATAATACTGGATAAAACTACTGATCAGATTACGGGAACAGAATAAGACGTTTTCAGATGCAGGGGTTTGGTTTTATAACGCAACCATTCCCGTTCTTTCTCATTAAGACCTGTTGCCAATTGCTTAAACACGGATTGATGGTAGTTATTCAACCAGGTAATTTCGGTATTGTTCATCAAGGCCGTATTAAGAATAGCTGTTTCGATGTAACAAAGCGTAAGGGCTTCGAAATGTAAAAAATTGAGTGCTTCTGTATTTGTTTCCTTAAGGGAATAAACCACGTTTTCTGTACGAACACCATATTTTCCTGCATGGTATATTCCAGGTTCTATAGTGGTAACCATATTTTCCTGCATGGTTGTGCCGGGCACCGCATTAGCACCACTTCCAAAATACTGAGGCCCTTCGTGTACACTCAGGCAGGCACCTACGCCATGACCCGTACCATGCATATATTGCGCTCCATACTGCCATAGTGGTGCACGAGCCAGCACATCGAGGCTGGCGGCTACTGTACCTTCGGGGAAACGGGCTGAAGATAAGGCGATAAAACCCTTAAGCACCAGGGTATAATCATCTTTTTCTTCCTGACTTATTTCGCCAATGGCTATGGTACGCGTAGTGTCAGTAGTACCTCCGCAATAATGCCCGCCAGAATCGATAAGTAACAAACCTTTACCGCTTATTTCCAAGTCGGCACCAGGAACAGGTGAATAATGGTTCAGTGCCGCATTTTCTTTATAACTTACAATACTGCTAAAACTTTCCGTAATGAATTCCTGGTGCTGGCTTCTGAATTCATGTAGCTTTTGTACAAGACTGCTCTCTGTCATTTTTACATGGCCGGTATTTTGCTCCAGCCAGTAATAGAATTTGGTAAGACTAATACCATCCAACAACATGATGCGTTTGAACTGCTTCAACTCTGTGGCGTTTTTAATTGCCTTCAGTAAAATAGCAGGGTTAACAGCATTTTTTACTATAACTTCTTTTGGAAGTGCCTGCATAAGTCCGGCACTTACCTTGCGCTCATCTGCCAGCAAGGTTGTTCCGGCGGGTAATGCAGCCAGACAGGTGGTAATGTCCTGATAAGGCCTTAATTGTATGTTGTCGTTTTTGAGTTGTTGTTGCAAGCTGGCCGGCACTTTTGTTTCGTTAATGAAAAAGATAGTTTCCAATTCTTTTAACAAAAGGTAGCTCAGAAAGAAGGTATTATAGGCAATATCATTACCCCGTATATTAAGCAGCCAGGCAATATCGTCAAGTGTGCTTAACAAATGTGCATCACATCCCTGCATTTTCACGGCCTGTTTTATTCTTGTAATTTTTTCCTGGCGACTTTCTCCGGCATATTTCAATTCATATTCCCATACCACGGCCTCCGGAAAAGCAGGTCTATCCGTCCAGATTTCTTCCCATATATCGCCGAAAAACCTGATATTAATTTGCCTGACACCCAATATATTCTGTGCCAAACGATAAAGGGTATACGAAAAGGTATCGCCCACAATACCAACTGTACTGCCTGTTGGTAGTTGTTCGGCCAGCCAATGCAGGTACTCCGGCTGCCCCTGCACTTTCAGTTTCATTAATTGAAAACCATTGGGAACAATCTGTCGTTCGGCCTGAATAAAATACCGGCTATCCGTCCAAAGTCCGGCAAAATCCTGTGTAATAATTCCATTACCGGCAGAACCGGTAAACCCACTCATCCACTGCAGGCTTTTCCAACGTTCGGGTATGTATTCACTCAGGTGAGGGTCGGAACAGGGAAGTATAAAAGCATCTGCATTCATCCGCTGCATCCAGGTGCGGAATTGCTCCAATTTGCGTATCATAAGGTCTCAGCTCAAGGTTAGTTCTGCTAAACTATATAATCGTTGTGGATTTTTCCTTTACGTTACAATCAGAAACTTATACTATATTACCTCCTCAAAGGCTAATATTTCACCACTTCAGTGCCTAAAGCTGCATGTGCTTTATGACTTTCTGCTTGGGTTTTTTATTGCGTTGGGAAATATGTACCCGTCCAATTCTCCTTTCAGTCGATTAGCCTAAACATATTTACCCATAAGCATTGCATCAATTATCCGAATGTATTCTTCCTTCCCGCCAGGCATCCACAGCCATATACCAGGGGTCTTTCAATTGCGGCGAACGATTGAGGTAAAAATCATTATCGCTAAACTGATTAAGCACCTTGTCAAACTTAAAAATTACTGCACCCGGCACTCCATCCTGGCCATACACCCAGGTTTCGAAAGTACTCGTTTTGTATACTTTTTCGGGTGCACCAAACACAATGTAAATCATGCCCCTATCCGTTTTCCAACCCTCTTCGGCTGCTGTAAACAGCACATTGGCCTGCTCTACCCTACCGTAATATTTCCGGATCAATTCCCGCGCCCTGTCCATACTACCAGACACACCAATCCAGTATTGCTCAATGGCTTTTTTTTTATCAGCAGCTTCCATTAATTTGGTATATTCTTCACGGTTGAGTATGTAACGCGTAGCCGCTATCATTTGCTGGTGTGTGCTTACTTTTGGAAAATCACCCTCGCTAACAAACAGAGCATGACCAGTCAGGCATTTACTACTCCTGAGTACATATATACCCGATTGCCGAAAAGTAAAACCCATAGAATTCGTACTTTGCAAAAATGGCTTCAGGAGTGTATCGCATTTACGAACCGATGAAACATAAGGCGCATCATTAAACGGTGGTGGCGGCAGCTTACTATCCGCTTTAAAAAATTCCACTATAACGGGATCGTCCGGCCTCCGGTGCTGTTCAATGCTTACGCTTGTTCCCATTCGTATATGATTATTCATCAATACCAGACTATCCTGGTCTTTAATAAGAAAATCCTGTGCCGAACCACCGGCTTGTTTATTCAGGCTAAGTTGAAAACGGTTTTCCACCTTTTTTTGTTGATCGGAAAGTTGCAATTCTAAGAAGCGTTCCTGCTGAGATGGTTGACATTTAAAAAAAATATATCCGCTTATTCTGGCATTTCTGTTTCCCTTTGTTTTATCATTGATTACAAAAGAACCGGAGTCTATTATCAAGCGCGAATCGGGATCGGGTATTAACTGATACGACAATTTTAAAGTAGCCGTATACCATCCTGAAGAATCTGTTTTTTTGTACACCAGGTCTTTGGTGTCCACAGTATAATACACCCTGCTATCTTCATCCGAATAATGGTAAAGTACAAAAGAGGCTTCTATATCGGAAGCACTACGTTTATATAGTTTATCATAACTTTTTTCGGCATGACGTTTTGAAGTACAATAACAAAACAGCGCCATACATAATAGCGCAGCAATCCTTGCAGTATGGTTTATGTTATTCCGGATATACATGAGGTTATATTATATTTACCTCCCGTTCCAAATGCACGCCAAATTTTTCATGCACCGAATCGAGTACCTTTTGCGAAAGATCATAAATATCTCTACCCGCCGCTTTGCCATAGTTTACCAATACCAGTGCCTGGTTTACATGCACTCCGGCATCACCTTCGCGCTTTCCCTTCCAGCCACATTGCTCAATGAGCCAGCCCGCAGCCAGTTTTACATTGCCATTTTCGAGGGGATAAGCCACCATTTGTTCGTGTTTTTGTTTAAGTGATGTGTATTGTGTGCCACTTATCTCCGGATTTTTAAAGAAACTTCCGGCATTCCCCAGCACATCCGGATCTGGCAATTTACTGCTACGAATACGGATAACGGCTTCGCTTACGGCTCTGATACCGGGATTCTTAACACCCATTACTTCCAGTTCCTTTTCAATAGCGCCATAACTGGTGTTCAGTTTGGCCTGTTTATTTAACCGGAAACTAACGGAGGTAATAATAAACTGGTCTTTATACTTTCTTTTAAATACGCTTTCGCGGTATGCAAAACTACAATCCTTGTTGGAAAAATGAACTTTTTCACCGGTTTCCACATGCAGGGCTTCCAGTTCGTGAAATACATCTTTTATTTCCACACCATAAGCTCCTATGTTTTGCATAGGACCAGCTCCCACACAACCCGGTATGAGAGAGAGGTTTTCAATTCCCGCATAGTTATTCTCTATACACCAGCATACAAAGCCATGCCAGTTCTCTCCGGCTCCGACCCTTACATAGTAATACTGATCGTCCGCATTCAGTAATTGTTTGCCTGGTATGTTGTTCCTGATCACTAGTCCGTTGTAATTGCGGGTAAAAAGCACATTGCTTCCTCCGCCTAAGATGAGGCGCGGGGAGGTTTTGTATTCCGGTGTTTCCAGCAATTGCTGAAACTCTTCTTCGGAATTTATTTCAATAAAGTACTTTGCAACAGCAGGTATATGAAAGGTGTTGTAAGCCCGTAAAGGCTGATTTTGGGTTATCTGCATAAGAGAAAAATTATATCGAGAACACAGTTACTCAGAAATTAAAATTAACGCAAAACATGCCGTCAAAAAAAGTTAACTTCGTAACATATCCACAACTTAATTGACAAGCCACAGAAAATACAGGGCGGTGGTTTCGGTTATCAACGACCTGCTTACCGATCAGCGTGTTCATAAAACCTGCATGTTGCTGCACGAAAAGGGCTATGAAGTGCTGCTGGTAGGACGGGTAAGAAAAAACAGCGTAACGCTGCCCCCACGCCCTTACGCCACAAAGCGCATGAGGTTGTGGTTTGAAAAAGGTGTGGCTTTTTATACCGAGTACAACATACGCCTGTTTCTTTTTCTATTCTTCC
>JACCDG012046939.1_pt1 | contig 13890 bp, 16 predicted proteins | sample 7442471 | NCBI WGS metagenome assembly JACCDG01 (sample SAMN15323444, study PRJNA562643) | freshwater metagenome | isolation source: river surface water | place: USA:Blue River Watershed | collected 2017-08-17
ATGATAAGTTATGAATTTACAGTAGATATTAAAAGATTTAAAAAAAGAATCAAAAGCGACCTCCAACATAAATTAAGGGTCGCTTTGAAATGTTACACTATTTTTAATTTTGTATTAAATGATACTGATCGCACTTTTAAATTTAATGCTAAATTCAGACACTACTCTTCAAAACAGATTATCATTATTAAAAATAAAGATGAATCTCCAAAAATTTATAATGGTAAATATGATTTTGAACAATTCAATGATGGAAAGGTAAATGTCACAATTACTATTGATTCAGATAAAGCAACCGGTGAGTAAAAAAAGAGAATATATCATTGAAAAAATGAATATCCCGTCTGTTATTGCAGATGAGGTTATGGATTTTTGCAAACATAATGGTGCTGAAAAATATGCCATTTGGATTGCCCGTGAAGCTTTTAAACAAAAAGGTTTTGATTATACTGAATTAAATAAAATAATGGATTGGGCTCATGTAAAAAGACCAAATATTTTAAATCTAAATTTTGATGAAGCTAAAGTCCAAAGTGAAGAATGGCATGAATCACTTGAAAAAAATCGAAGTAAAGAATTTGCTAAAAGATTGCATTTAGAAGAAAAAAGAATTGTTTATAGAACAATAGACGGTTCTCACTTTTTTTATTTATTAACTCCGGATGAATTAAAATATGAAGGTAAATATATGGGTCACTGTATAGGTACAAATCCATTTTATACTAGTCGTTTAAAGAAAAATCAATTACAAATCTTGTCATTGAGAGATGAGAATAATTTGCCTCACGTAACAATTGAAATGTTATTACAAGGAGATGGAATAATGCGTACAGGACAAATCTCCGGAAAAGGTAATAAGCCACCAATTGATAAATATTTAAATATGATAACTGAATTTGGTTTACATATTATTTCTCAAAGGGAAGAAAACCAGGACTTCAATGAATTAATGAAACTAATGAATCTTAAAAAATAAAATAAAAAATGAGTAGCATCAAAAAAGATTACAATGATTTTTTAATTGTACCCTCAATATTTTCAGAAATTAAAAGTAGAAAAGAAATATTTTCATATTATAAGCACAATAATGGATTTCACCTACCATTAATAACAGCACCTATGGATACGGTTGTGGATGGTTCTAATGACCGTTTTTTTGCTGAAAATCACATTAACATATGTTATCCAAGAGGAGAAAAACCATCTCGAATATTTAAAAATGGAGTTTTACAATTTGAATCAATTTCACTTGGAGAATTCGAGGAGATTGTAAAGAAAGAAAAAATAGTTCCAAATTCTGAAGATGAAAAATATTACGTTTGTATTGATATTGCAAATGGTCATATGAAACATTTGCATGATTTAATAAAAAGTGCTAAAGAAATTTTTAAAGCAAATATTGTTATTATGGCTGGGAATATTGCAAATCCAGAAACATATAAAATTATGTGTGAAATTGGTTGCGATATAGTTCGTGTGGGTATAGGAAATGGTGGTGCGTGTACGACAACTAAAAATGTTGCTATTGGATACCCGATGGCTTCTCTTATTAAAGAGTGTTATGAATTTTCATTAAATTATAAAAACCCAACAAAAATAATTGCAGATGGTGGAATAAAATCATATGCTGATATTATGAAGGCATTATCATTAGGAGCTAATTATGTTCAAATTGGTTCTTTGTTTAATAAATCTCTCGAATCTTGTGGTGATACTTATTTTCTTAATTTTAAAATTAATCCTTACGGAAAATTATCTCGATGGTTATATGATAACAAATTTACTTTAACCAAAAAATTTCGTGGTATGTCAACCAAAGAAGTGCAAAAACTGTGGGGTAAAAAGGAACTCACAACTTCGGAGGGCGTAATTAGAATTAGAAAAGTAGAATATACTCTCAGTTCTTGGTCTGAAAATTTTACGGATTATTTACGTTCGAATATGAGTTATTGTAATAGTAGAACAATTGAAGACTACATAGGTAATAATCAATTGGTGGAAATTTCAAAACAATCCTATTTACGTTTTGATAAATAAGATTTTAATTTAATATTCTATATGTTTTTTTGTTTTTATCTATTACCCATATTTCATATATATAATTGTTTTGTAAAGCATATTTTTGTTTTAATAAAATGTTTTCCATAAAACATTCGGAGGCGGTAAATTCGCTTTTAATTTCAATTATTTTATTTTGGTTTTTTATAAAAATATCCGGTATATGCTTTCTTTGAATTCCATTTTTATCAAACCACATTATTGTTGGACAATCAGTATTTGTTGTTATTTCTTTTTCGTTAATATTTTTAATATTTAATAAAATGTCTAATGCAATATTTTCATAGCCCAAATACATTGTAATACGCCCAGAAGGAAATTTATATTCTTTTACTTTAAAGGATTCTTTTAATATTTTTTTCTGAATTTCTTCACTTTGAAATCCAAACTCCACACCATATAATTCTTTCATTTTTTCTCTTGCCTTATTAATAGATTTTTTTAAAAGTAATGCATTTGAAACACCATATTTTTTAATCATTATATTTGTTAATTTATTTTTTATTTCCTTATTTTGCCAAGGAAAATTAGTGCCATATTTTTTAATTGATGTTATTTTCTTTTTTAATTTTACTTCATCTAATTGTGAAACTGATGCAATACCATATTTATTTAAAATAGTTTTTTGTTGTTTGTTGCTATTGTTGTAATTTTCATTTCCATATTTTTCTAATTTAGTTTTTTTAATTTTATTTTTAACATTATTGTTTAAAGATGGGTTCGTAAATCCATATTTATTTAAATTAGTTAATTCAGTTTTTAATTTAATTTGTTTCTTTTCGTCAATACTTTTACTGTTTACGGTTTTCTTTTGTTTTTCAATATTGTTATAATTTTCATTTCCGTATTTTTCTTTTTTTGATTTTCTTGAAATTTCAATAAATTGCTTAGAACCAATAAAATATTGTGAATTATATTTTTTTAAATTAGTATTTTTAATTTTATCTTGAACGCTTTTTGATTTTAATGTTTCGCTCATTGTTTTTTTTGGAATTCCATATTCATTTAAAAGCTTTTCTAATTTACTTCTAGAAATTCTATATTCTTTAATAATATGGGAAATAGAATGGTTTTTTAAAATATATAAATTATATAAATTTTCTTTGGAAATCATTTTTATTTATAAATATGTAATAATTTTAAAAAGCACTTACTATTGGTGCATAAAATTAGGTATTTTTTTCAACTATTTATACCTATATAGAATTCTCTCTATATCAGTGATATGAATAATAAATCTTTAGATAAAAATCTTTTAACCAATCTTTTAGAAATGAAGGATTGGAAACAACATTTCACCAACGGAACCAAGGGTATGCCAAAAACAGACCCTAGGATTTTAAAATATGTTGAAAACATACTAAAGAAATCTTATGATAACAATGAGGAAAAGGTAAATAATAATCCTATTGCTCCGTATTTAGTTAAGGTAATTACGGAAATAGGTCCGGAAAATATTAATACAGAAAAAATTAATAGAATATCCGCTATTATAAACTATGTAAAAAAGACCGGTAACGTGGCAAACATGCCAAAGATGGATTTAACTCAAGCCTCCGATTTTGCAAAAGAGAAACTTGATAAATTTGATGAAAAAGAAAAATTAAATAAACAAGGAGAAGTTAAGCCACAAGAATCTCCAGCACAAGCAGAAGAAAAGACAAAAGAGAAAAAAGAATTAACTCCTCAACAAATAGCATTAAGATACCAAAAGAAAAGTAAAGAACTTTTTCCCGAATTAGATGATGAAGTGAGTGGTAAACTTGAAAGGGTTTGGACTTCTACAGATGGCTCAGGTAGAATATGGGTTAAGGTTATTGATAACAGTTGGTTAAATTCACGATGTGCTACTGGTGAACAATGGGGAATTGTTTGTCAAGGAGGTTCATTTGGTAATTCTAATTATGTAAACTATCAATTCATTGGACCGCCAGTAGGTAAAAAGACACCAATTATAACTATTGTTGGTATGGGTGTTTTAAAATCAAAAGCATCTATTGGAGAAGTAAAGCAAGAAGGAAATGTTCAGCCTGGTTCACAATCAACAAGTGGTGGTTGGAAAGATTCAGATGAACAACTAATTGAATTTTTAAGTTTTTCTCCTGAAGCAAAATGGATACAATATTTTGGTGATTATAACGGACACATTCAGTTAAATGCTAATAACTCATTATATGGTGGCGGTATTGGATTTTTATACCATTTAGCAAAAAAGAAACCAGATTTATTTAAAAAACTAGCTTCACATAGACCTGATATTATTCAAAATAATGAGAAAATAATTAGACAATTATTTCCAAACGTAGATGATTTATTAAACTTTAATATTACTGAATATGCTGAAACAAATCCAATGGATTTTTTACGTGGCATTGAAAATTATCTTAATAGATATGGTAAAGAAGCTAAAGATGCACTTGATAAATTAGATTTGGTTGAAATTGCTAAAACTTCACCCAATTTAATTGAATCTGTTTTGTCAACTTTAACTGGAGTTATTGAATTAAATTTATTACAAAAAGTTATAGATTCAATTGATTTATCTGATTATTTTCACAATAATCGTTTAGAATCCTATGCTTTGTTTAAGAAAATGTCTTTATTTACAGATCATAAAAATTTACTTAAAAATTTAGTTACTAAATATTCTCAACAAATTATGAGTAGTTCCGGAGGAGGAACTAAGGGTGCCATTAACTTTATTAAAGAAATGGAAAAACCAAAACTAGATATGCATGCTGATGCTGTAAAAGATTTAGAAGATGGTAAATATTATGCCGAAAGAGAAGTGTTTGTGAAAGATGGAAATGGCAATAACATAAGAGGAGACAATAATGAATTTTTAAAAAGAATAGAGCGTTTTCAGATTCCAGACAATCTTTTGATTATGTCCCAAAAAGAAAGAAGAGATTTTCTTAATCAAAATAAAGAAGAAATAAAAAAATCAATTAAAACAGATGAAAGAGGAAAGGAAATAACTTTTCTTAGATTACTTTTTTCACAAAGTAATAATCAGGATATTGAAAAAAGTATGAAGTCCGAGAAGGAAGAATTTGTAAAATATTATGATGATAAATTTAAATTAGGTGAGAAAAAAAGAGTACAATTACCTAATGAAGACAAAATAATTGAATCAAAATATATTCCAGGAGAATTTGAATTGTTTTCAATTATAAATCCTAAGAATATAAAAACTAATGATAAAAAAGTTTACTATCCTATTGGAGTAGAAAGTGCTAAGAAAAATATCATTAATATAATTAAACATTATCATGATATAAATACGGCTGAAGCAGTTGAAGAAATTAAAAAACAATATCCAAATCGTTTAACTAAAGAAGTTTTAAATACTAAATTAAATCAACGAGCATCTAAAAGAAAATATAGTGCTGTTAAAGATTATATTTTAACTTTAATATTTTCTGGAGAAAAAGAAGAAAAGGCATTGGAATATTTTTTAACAAACTTTAATCCTAAAAAAATGAACTTAATTAAATATGATGGTTATACTTCATTCTTTAATGTGATATATACCACTTTTTCTCATGGTTTATTTTATGAAACTCTTGAAAAATATAAGGAAGAACTTTTTGCATTTGGTCAACAAGGTTCTAATATATATTATGATTACATGAAAAAATTAGAGGTAAAACAATTTATCGTTAAACCTGGGGATATGATTATGTGTGACAATGATGATGATATGATTTTTTATATGGGTGATGGAAGTAATGTTAAAAAAGTCAGACCAAAATCATGGGATGCTAATTTAAATAAAGATGTAATTGACTCAGAGCCTTTATTTTTAACTTATAAAAGATACTATAAAGTATTAGATGTTGATGATTATGCTGGTTCTAAAAATGGTAAAGTATTAATAATGGACGAAGGATATTATGAAAATGAAACAAAACATGTACCACCAACAAAAAGATGGTTTAATTCTAATTTATTTAACATAAAAACAACTACTTTTGCTAACAAATTAGACGAAGAAAAAATCGTCAGGGATTTAATTAAAAGTAGAATTCATATGATTTCTGAAAATAAAAAAAAAACTATAGCCTACACTGGAATTGTACTTGATAATAAAAGTCAAGAAAAACTTTATGAGTGGACAAAACAAATGATAAAGGCTAAAAAACTTCCGGTTATTAATGATTGGACGAAATCATCAGATCATGTTACAATTAATCCAGGTAGTGCTAAAGATACATCAACTTTAGGAAAGCAAGTAGAACTTAAGGTCTTACAGTATGCTTTTGATGATAAAATCGCTGCTATATCTATTGTTATTATTTTAAATGGAGAGGAAATTGAATTTTCGAAAGAAAAACCTCATATTACATTGGCATATGATGAAACCAAAGGAGCAAGACCTGTTATGAGTAATAATTTAACTAATTGGAAACCTGTACCTAAATCATTTGTTTTATCAGGTACTATTATGGAAGTTTGATTACGATTTAAATTGTCTTTTGGCAAGTGCTTCCATTAATTCTTCATTAGACATATCATCCACTGATTTGGAATTTTTTCCAATGGTTTTTTGAGACTTCTCTTCTTCATATTTCTTTTTAGTTTCTTTATCCATATCAAAGCCTTTATTATATTTTAATCCCAAGTGATTAAATACTGACCCAGCAATTTCTTCTACTAATTCTAAACTTAGAAATTTAAGATCAGTAGTATTTGGATTATCATTGTGCCATTTGGCAATTTTGTTATGAACTGTTATAACCAAAGAATTAATTTCAAATTCATTAATTTTTTCTTGATTATTCTCAGAATTATTCACCGGTGTCTGCTCCTCTGCCATTGTCTTTTGTTTTTATTTTAAGATGTTTTTCTATTTTATTATTTTTTGTAAATGTCATTTCCTCAATTGAAGAATTGCCAACACTCACAAGTGTCTTGACAACAAAAATTGTCCCTTTTTTAGTAAAGGTTTTATTTAAAATAATAGTTCCATTTTCATCGACTTTTTGATATACCCACATTTTTTCTAAAAATGTTAGAGAAGAATATGGTTTGTAAACTCCATTCACTAATTCTTCTCTAATAATTTGAACATATTTAGGATTTTTATGTTTAAAATATATTTTTCTAAAGTTGGACTTATATTTATAAGTAGTTAATAACATAAGGCTTTCTACAAAACAAACTATTAATCTATTACTTTTATCATATTTATATATTATACTAGACATAAGTTAAATATAAAAAACTAATGGGAAAAAAGCAAATATTAATTTCTGATTCTAATGTCAAAGATTTAGTAAGTAATGCTATACTGCATTGTGTTTTTTCTTTAAAACATGATGATATGCCGGATTATGTGTTTAAATTATTTCTTAATGAAGTCTCTATACAATCTATGGACGACCAAACGCTTTTAAAAGATAAGAGAATTAGACAGTTGATTGATTGGTCTAAAATTGATAGAAAACAATTAATAAGACTCATGACAAGAGATTTAACTATTCTTAACCAATTAGATTTTGATTTACAGCAATTTACTATTACAGAACTAGAAATGTTTTTAAGATTTCATCCTGAATATGTAGGGCGTTTAAATATAGATTTTGATAATCTAACATCCAAAGAATGTATAGTTCTTTTAAATATTGATTCTAATGCTTGTGAATTTATTGATTTTCAAACCATAAAATTTACTAGAATTGATATGCAGTACTTGGTTAGAAAATTTATTCATAATGAAAGAATTATGAATAATCTTAATTTTAACTTAATGGACAATTATATTAAAAGATATATTCTTAAAAAAACTAATCTAAAATATTTAAATAATATAAATCTTGATTCATTCAATTCATTGGATTGGGAAGATTTAATTCAAAAAAATCCTAATTTTTATAAATTATGTAATCCAGAAAGATTTATTAAAGGAGACTGCTCATTTTTAGTTAATATTGCTAATTGTGTCACAGAAGTTTATGATTTAATAGTTGAAAATAAAGATAAAATATCTGCTCATGGCTGGGAAAAATTATTACTTTTAGATTTAAAAAAATATAGCCCAATTTGTAACTGGGCTATTATGCATAATTTGAATTTTAAAATTTTAAAGAAAACTTATCCTGATATTGAAAAATATCATCCTAGATATTCTCGTAATTGAGGTTTTTGATTTACGAAATTCATAGCCTCTTCAGTGGTTTTGAAATATAAAATATCCTCTCTACCTTGGGAACCTATAATATATTTACTTCTAACAGCGTATTTATAAATATCATCTTTTTGATATTTTGCATCTAAGTTTTCACTTAAAGTCGAATCATTAATATCTTTTTTGATTTTGTGTTTCCATTTGTTTAACATACCAATAGTTTTATCAATATCTCCGGAAGCATCATCATACTCATCATTCTCTAAATTAGAGATTAAATTTGATATAGTTTCTTTGAAAGAACTTTTTATAACATCCCAGGATTGTCCATTTGGAGCAAGAAGGTCTGTTTCTGAAATTGAAAATTTATTTTTAAGCCCTTGATTTATAATTTTTCTTACCTTTTTTTCCTCTTCTACATTCATTTTTTTAAATTATTCTACTGATTATCAGATTCCTTTTAATAAATATGAAAATATTTTTAAATTTCTCTTGTTTTATAGTTTTTAATTTTATACATTTGTGGTATCAAAATAAGATATTATAAAAATATCGCAAACCAATATGGTAGGATAGCTTAGGGGTCTAAAGCATTGCCGTGAAAAAGCAAGAAGGTAGCAGATGCAAATCTGGGCGTAACAGCTGTTCGAGTCCTACTCCTGCCACATTAGCCAGTCAGAAATGATTGGCTTTTTTTATGCCTATTTATTTTTGAGTTATAAAATAAATAAATTTAGTAAAATAACTTAAAAACAATTACATATGGAATCCGACAGTTATAGATATAACAATACCTCAAATAGTGAACTTAAACAAAAACAAAATAGCAACAATTTGTTTGATGGTCGGAATGTTTTTTCTACCGGCTGGCTTTGATATATTATTTAAAGCCATAATGTTATGGACTGGTTCTTATTGGATTACTGATATTATTTTTTACTGTATATCATTTGGTTTTTTTGGAGTCTATTTCTATCTTAATTCTATTAATCCTTTGAAATTTATTTATTCTAAAATAACTAAGTTTTTGAATCGGGTTTTTTAGATTTTTTATAAGGGCAATGACGACATTTATTTTGACAACAATATCCTCTATCCAGGTGATATTTCTCTAAAAACACCCACATTCCATTATCTACATAGTAATCTACGTTTTCTATTAAATCTTTTTTTGCCATTTTTTTTATAATTATGAATTTTTTTTATAAATTTACAAAAATTATAAATTATAATGATAAAAGGTGACAAAATTGAAATTGTTGTTGATGTTCATAAAAAATCATTAGAAGATGGACATACAGTTTTTATAAGAGTTCCTAAAGAACAGGATGAACTGACTATAAGTGATATTTGTCACCTTCTTGTTTCTGGAATTGGAGCTTTAATAAAAAGTTCTCCAAAAGATTTTAATTTAATGGAAGAAGTAATTGAACATTTAAATCAAGAGTTTGCCTATGCGGAATCAAACACTTTATTCATAGATGAAACTTTACTTAAAAATGAAAAAAACAAAAATAATGATAAACCAGAAACTAAAGAATAAATAAAATGGCACAAGCAGACAAAGTATACCATAATCTCCTCATGGACATTTTGGAAAATGGTAATGAAAAATCAGATCGTACAGGTACCGGAACTATTTCGGTGTTTGGTAGACAAATTCGTTTTAATTTAAAAAACAATACTCTTCCAATTATAACTACAAAAAAAATTCATACAAGAGGTGTAGTTGAAGAAATACTTTGGTTTCTAAGAGGTGAAACAAATATAAAAGCTCTTGTTGATAAAAATGTTAATATTTGGGTTGGTGATGCTTTTAAAAATTATTGTAAGTATACATCCGCAAATTCATCAGAGTGGGATGAGTGGATGAGAGATAATGGTGATGGAACATTAAGTATGTATACCGAACAGCAATTTATTGAAAAGATAAAAACAGATGAAAAATTTGCTGAGAAGTGGGGTGAACTTGGACCTATATATGGAAAGCAGTGGAGGAAGTGGGTAAATAGAATTCCAAGCGTTTTTCCTAGACCAGAACCATATCAAGTTGAAACAATAGACCAAATTGCGGAACTTATTCATAAATTAAAAAACACTCCGGATGATAGACGCATGATAGTTTCTGCCTGGAATGTTGCTGAAATTAAAGATATGGTGTTGCCACCATGTCATAATTTTTTTCAATGTTATACTAGGGAACTCAGTCTCATGGAAAGAAATGATATAGCATCTAAAATGCCAATGCGACCGAATGAAGTTGGAAATAGTTCATTTGATGAATGGGGGATACCAAAAAGAGCACTCACATTAATGTGGAATCAACGTTCAATTGATACCCCGTTGGGATTACCTTTTAATATTGCCTCTTACGCAATCTTAGCTCATCTTTTAGCGAAAGAATGTAATATGGTAGCGGAAGAATTAATTGGCACTTTAGGTGATACTCATATATACAAAAACCAAATTGATGGTATTAATGAACAATTAACCAGGGATATAGATAAATTTCCTTCAGCAAAAATTAATATCAAAAATTATAAATCATTTGATGAAATTATGGCAGATGATATTGAAATTACTGGATATGAAAGTTATCCGGCTATAAAAATGCCTTTATCAAATTAATTAAAAAATATTTTGCTTTTCTAATTTATATTTTATAAATTTGTAATTATAAATTAGAAATTAATGAGCACGGCAATTACAATGGAGTTGGAGATACCAGGGGAATTAATTACAGAGGATTCTAAAGAAATACAATACGGGAGATTAGATAACAAAATACTCATTGGATTGTGTGGATACAAAAGGTCGGGCAAGGACACTCTGGGAAAGATGATGATTGATCGTTTAGGATTTAAAAGAATTGCTTTTGCTGACATGCTCAAGAAAGATATGAATGAGCATATGAAGAGTGCTATTTTTAATGACTTACAAGAAAAGGGAATAAATATAGAATTTGAATCAATTGATTTTGAAAATCCTTCCAATATCCAAATCAAAGAAATACTCAGACCTTATATGATTTGGTTTGGAGAAGAAATGAAAAGATTAAATGGATTACATCACTGGACAAATAGGGCATTGTCACAAATCGGTCAAGAAGATAGAAAAATAATTCTTACTGATGTAAGACGTTCAAATGAATTAACGCTGTTTAAAAAAAGCAGAAGATTTATAGAAAAATGTCAAAACAACAGAAGAGTAATTGATATGCCAAAAGATAGTCCTTATGATGAAGAAGTTTATGATTTAAATTTTGAAACCTTATTTCTGTACGTAAATCAACTTGAAAACAGAGATGATGATGTATTAACAAAACAGACAATCATAGAAGCATTTGAAAATTTTATGTTTGATGATATAGTAGAAGTTGATTCAAGAATTAAAGGACAAGAATACCAAGAAAAACATATTCTCCACCATCTTAGAGAATTAACTTTAAAATACCCACATTACTTTATATAATCACAATGTCAGAACCAACTACAATTCCTAAAACGAAACCCGAAACAGCACCTACTACAAAACCGGCACCTAGTAAAAAACCATGGCAAGTACCGGCACCAAAAGTTAATCCAAGACCAAAGGCAAATAATTAATATTAAAAAACAATACCAATGCCACTACCTATAGAAACAAAACCAACATTTGAATCATATTTAACACAGCGCACTCATAAACCGCTTGATGGAATTGTTAAAATTTTAGATGAAAAAAATACACCATTTAAAAAAAATATTTTATTTGCATATAATCCAGCATTTTTAGGTGCAAATGAATGGAATAGATGTGTAGACGTTTATCTAGATAAAACTCCATACGGAACCATGATTGATGTTTATAATATTATGAACACCATTAAAGAAGATGAAAGACCACACATTGAAGCACTTCAGCAATTAGCTGTTGAAATCGTTGCTGAAATGTATGGAGTACCTGAGGAAATCGTTATGAGAGGACATATTGGAAATGTTTCTGGTGAAGAATTGGGAGATGGAGAAGGAGGAGGTCTGGATGAACAAGAAGAATTATCTGCCGAAGTAAAATTAAAGTTAGAGCCATATATTCAAAGAAGAATTATTTTAAATTCTTTATCTCATGGTGCTGCTGTTCATCAATGGACTTCTGCTTTCTATATGGGGAAAGATAGACTTGATGAAATGAATCCAGATTTAATAGAACATTATAATGCTTATGCATCACTTGTAAATTATTTTAATTGGCAACATCCAATGGCTATTATGCCAGAAAATATTTTTAATATGATGTATAATATTGGTGGTCAGGGTCAACAAATGCAACAAATGATACAACGTCTTGTCGGTGGACAAGGTGGGGCACAACAAAGACCAGGTATAGCACAAGAACAACAACCACAAAGACAAAATATTGAAGCGGAGGGTGCGACCCAAGGATATAATAAAGTAGATGTTAATGAACAAACTATTGACGGACATGCTATTAATTTCCCTGTATTAATTCATGAATTAAGTAAAGGTGTTCTTGAATATTTATTAATTGGTGGACTTGCAGATTTATCAGAAGAAGAAGTTGAATACGTTTATGACAAGTCAGATAAATATTCACATGAATTCTGGCATTATTATATGGGACCAACTCTTTGGAGAAAATTACTTGAATGCGCTGATATGGATACTTCGGAACTCCATACTCTTCTTACGTATTTTGCTGAAATGGATTATGAAGATTTAGCAAAATTATTTATTCAAATTGCATACGATGCAGAAGGCGAAGGAACAAAATCTTTAAACAAAATTAAAAAACAAATAGAAAATGAAAGTGAATGAATTCTCAGTTAAAGTTTCCAAACAAGAGGGAATGAAAAAAAGCGTTGATATTGCTCAAATATCTGAAATACTTAAAATTGCAAATTTACTTTTAGACGGTCAATTATATGCCTCTATTAGAAAAGTAACAGAAGAACAACCAGTTAAGTCAAATGTTCGTGTTGTAAATCCTAAAAACAAAACAGTTGCAAAAAAATCTAATACCAAATCTAAAAAGTCTTAATTTTAGTGAAAATTACAATAATAAATTTTTGTGTTTCTCATTTATAGTTATAGATGATGGTTCTATTCCAAATTTAGAATTATCTGAAACAGTGCAAATTACACTTCGAAAGAGTCATTTTTGTTTTGCCACCCTCCTGAAAAAGGAGACCATATCCCCGGAGGAAGCCATTCTTCGGGGGTATAATTTCTTAGATAGAAATTTAAATGAAAAAGAATTCTTATCTTTGTGGAATATTAATAAAAATTTGCAAGTTTTATATTTTAAAAAAGTCACTCAACTAGAATTATTTGATGACAATACTAAATTTGAATTATCATGAAACCAGAATTTCAAATTATTATAATTATTTTTATCCACTGGGTTGCTGATTTTTTATTACAAACCAGGGAGATGGCTTTAAATAAAAGTAAGAGTAATTATTGGCTATCTATTCATTGTTTAACTTATAGTGCTGTTTGGTTATTCACTGGAGTTGTACTATGGGGATTTAATTTAATAGAATTATACTCTGTTATTTTATTTACAGCAATTACTTTTGTTTGTCATTTCATTACGGATTATTTTACAAGTAGATGGACATCAAAATTATATGCAACACAAAAATTTTATGGGTTCCCATCTTTTTTTAGCGTAATTGGTCTTGACCAGTTTTTACACTATGC
>JACCDG011783376.1_pt1 | contig 13889 bp, 17 predicted proteins | sample 7442471 | NCBI WGS metagenome assembly JACCDG01 (sample SAMN15323444, study PRJNA562643) | freshwater metagenome | isolation source: river surface water | place: USA:Blue River Watershed | collected 2017-08-17
AACCGGTGATCATGTTTTTAGCAGAGTCACCCCTCAAGATTTAGATCTAACCCCGTCACAATATCTTGAATTAGTAGCTGATAATTTTAGAATCCATCCGGTAGATGTGTTTAATTTAGATAAGGAATATTTTTCTCAGATTTTTGGCAATCACGATTCTGGTAATATTACCTATACTGCCTATCGTGGCAATCAGTCTGGCGTCCTAAATGATCAGGAATTAATCAGTCAAAATAATCATAATTATCTGGATAGTCACCATCATTTGATTGATCCGGCAAGTCTGATTTTAAATATTAATATCGGTGACAATAATCAAGGGCTTTCATTAGTCAGAAATGATGCTAGAGTAACTCTTATTGACAACGCTACCTCTCCACTAACTACCCTAATTGAGATGAGAGCAGGGCATAATTCTGCCCTAAATAATTTTATGACCGGTAATCACTTTTTTGACAATTCGTCTGGAGCTGATATTGCTAGTGATTTTATTAATGCTAATACTATAGCTAATTACACTAACTTACATAATAGTTATTTGGGCAATGATTCTTCTAATTTTGATTATCGTCCTTCAGACACAATATTAATAGACCATATTAGCGATAATTTTATTCCACCTAATTATTTTGATAATCAGACTACCATCAATAGCATCTATTCAAATGATAATAACCCCAATAATAATTCCTATAATTTTAATTATCATACTTTTGATACGGTGCCAGGAGGCCATGCTAGCAATAATTTTATTCCACCTAATTATTTTGATAATCAAATCACTTTAAGTAGCAGTTACTTGAAATCTGAGACTAATTTTGATCATTTGATTGATGAGCAGGAAAATAATGAAGTGATTGCTGATAAGCAATTAGAGCATATTGAGATTAGTGGTGGGGACTATATATTTGGTTGATTTATCATTTTAATTGATAGTTGTAAAATTATTCCTCATTACATTTCTATTCTCTCCCTGTCTTGCAAGAGGGGGAGAAGAAAAATATGTGTATCCCCCCTAGTAAATTTGTAAATCTTTCAAAAAATACTTAATTTATCACTACGATTTAATACCATACATTAAATCATATTTAATGACCATTTAATAATAAAATTACTATGAAATTAGCAGTAAGAAAAGTTGTTAAAAAAACTTTTAATCTCGAAGAGGTTAGCGTCAGAAAGATGGAGAGATTGGTTCCGGCTAGAAGGCAATCGGAATTTGTTGAATCGGCAATTAAAGAAAAATTGCAAAAGGCAGAGGAAAAAATTTTATTAAATAAACTGCAAAATAAAATCAAAAATATCAAGAGAATTAAGCCAATTATTGCTGCCCTAGATTGCGTAAGGCAAATCAGGAAAACAAACTAAAATTATGGAAAAAGTTGTTATTGATTCTTCGGTATTTGTTAAGCTTTTTCTTGATGAGCAAGATAGTGATTTGGTGCTGAATTATTTTTGTGATTTACTTGACAAAAAAACTAAAATTATTGTGCCTGCCTTATTTGAGTATGAGGTAATGCAGGTTGCGGCGAGTAATAATCTAAATATTTTGGCAATTGCTGATGTGATTGATGATTATAAAAAAACGATATTAACCATTACCAATCTTGAAACTGGCATCATTAAAAAATTGTCAGATAAAATACTCCTGGATAATAAAATTATTAAAGCGAGGAAAAAATCCGGCCTGCTTTCATTTTATGATTCTGCCTATCATATTTTAGCAATAATTAATGATTGTGATTTCATTACTGCAGATCAAAAGCATTACGACAAAAGCAGACATTTAGGTCATATCAGGCCGCTAAGCCATTTTTAAAATTACTACTTAATTATTGAGGAGGAAGATTTGGTGATGCTTGGCGTGTCCTTGGTTCTCTAGGGCTACTGGCTTTTTCACTTTCTTGTAATTGCATATATCTTATTACAGCTTGATAGTTTTTAGCTTGTTTAAGCCCGGCAATTATATCTATGCCTTGAGGTTTTAAGACGCTGTCGATTGATCAAATCCGGCTTTAACTTTTTCTTGCTCAAGTGGACCAAGCCACATAACCATTTGTTCGCCATTAGGACTATGTGCTTGAGTGGCCATGATTGAAAAGCGGGTATTTTCACCTTGCATCATTTTCTCCTTTACTAATTACTTATGAATTATTGATCATATTTCTTGCCTTTAATATCTGCTCTTCATTTTGCTTAATCAGATCCAGGTTGGTTCCGCTGCAAATAAAGCTGCAACCTTCATATTTCATGCCCATATAATCGCAGGTTTGTTTTAACGGCTCTTCAAAACCTTGGGGAATCGAGCTATTATAGCTAGTGATCACAAATAGACGCTTGCCGCGTAGATTGCGGCCAAGATCTTTGGCATATGCCAGTAAATCGCTGAGTCGGTCGAGAAAAATTTTCATTTGGGCGCTGACGCTATACCAATAAACCGGGGTGGCAAGTATGATTAGATCGTGATTGATGATTTTTTTCATCAGCATTATGTAATCATCATTTTGGTTGCGATGCTCATAATCATAGGGTGAAATGTTGAAATTGGCGAGGTCAATAACTGGAATAGTGGAATTTTTGCCGATGATTTCTTTCAATACTTTTGAGGTTTCGCCATCGCTTCTGGAGCTGCCGAAGATAATAATTGGATTGGTCATTTTTTGTTTAATAATAATTGTTTAAATTTGAATTTTACCCCTCACCCCAACCCTCTTCCCAAAAAGGGAAGAGGGGGAAGACAGGGTGCTATTTTTGTTTTTTTACTTCAAGCAACTTTACGGAGCGGCTGTCAGCATCGAGGATTTTGAATTCTAGATTATTTCTTTTAGCAATTTCGCCGATTTTAGGGATTTTATTAAAGATCGACATTACCAGGCCACCGACAGTTTCGAAATCTTCATCATCATTTCTAATTTTAGTGCCAAGAACTTCTTCTAATTTTTCAATTTCTACTCTACCGCCAATATTAAAATTATCATCATCAATTTTAATGATTCTAAAAAATAAATTATCGCTTGGTAAATCATGCTCATCTTCAATATCGCCGATAATTTCTTCAATCACATTTTCAATGGTCACCAAACCATCAACCCCACCATATTCATCTAAAACTATGGCAATATGAACTCTTTTAGTGCGCATTTTTAGAAGTAAATCAATGATTTTAATTGATTTTGGCACGAAGAGGGTTTTTCTGATAATTTTAGTAATATCAAATTCAGCTGATTTTTGGCATAAAAATTTAGCCAAATCCTTACTGTGAATAAAGCCAATAATTTCATCAAAATTACCACGATAAACTGGCATTCTGGTATGGCCGTTATCGGTGGTAGTAGCTTTGATTTCTTCTAACGAGGCATCATCTTTAATACCAACAATATCGGATCTTGGAGTCATGATATAATCAGCTCTCTTATCGCCAAGTGAGGCAATATTTTTAATCATTTTCTTTTCTTCATAAGAAATCAGCCTTTCTTTTTCATAGGATTCAAGCAGATGCGACACTATTGACAGAAAGGATTTTTTGGATTTTTTGCCAAATAAATTGCGAGTGAAATGAAGTAGATTTTTTAACTGGGCCTTGCGATGGCCATGGTTAGGATTTTTTACTTTATTATTGCCAATATTTGATTTTTCGTTTTTTATTTTGGGACCAGATTTCATTTGTTAAGAATTGATATTATAAGGATTTTTGATGTTAATTGTTTTTAATATTTTAATTTCAAGCTGCTCCATAATCCTGGCATCAGCCGGTTTTTCATGATCATAGCCGATTAAATGTAAAATACTATGTAAAATTAAATGAGTCAAATGATCAAAAAATTTCTTATTTTCAGCCTCAGATTCATCTTTAACTGCTTCAAAACAGCAAATTATATCTCCTAAAAATAAATAATTATCATATAATTTTAGATTTTTCAAATTACCGTTTTTAACCGTGTTATCTTGATTGGCAGGAAATGACAAGACATTAGTGGTAGAATTTTGGGCCCGATATTTAAAATTAAGATTTTTCATTTTGGCGCTGCCAATGAGCAAAATTGCAACTTCGATTTTTGCTTTTTGATCAAGAAATTTTTTTAAATTAGTAAGGGGAATTAATTTTTGACAAATTTTAGTAATTTTTTTTTCAATAGCTGCAATTTCTGACCATTTTTTAGATTTTATTACCAGATCTACCAAAATCATATTTAGATTTATTTTTAAATTAATAATTGCGATTAATGCATTTGCAAAAACTGGCAGGACAGAATTTTTTAGCGCCATCAAGCGAGTCGTTATTTACAGTGTTAATGCATAAATCAGCCAGGCTTTTAATAAAATCATCATCAAGATTTAAAGCCGGTACTCTTAGATAATCTTTAATTCCAAGCTCGTGAGCCAATTTTTTATATTCAATATCAAGTTCAACTAAAGTTTCTGAATGTTCGGAGACAAAAGCAATTGGCACAATTATTAGCGATTTTTTATCGAAAGCCGCTCTTTTTATTTCCTCGTCAAGACTTGGGGTGGTCCATTCTAATGGCCCGACTTTAGATTGAAAGCAAAGTTTAAAATCAGGATCAAAATTAATTTCTGGGTGAGAATTTTTAAATAATTCACCTAATTTTTCAATCACTGCATTGGTAGTTTTTTCTACCTGATAAGCATAAGGATCGCCTTGATCGATCACTTTTTGTGGTAGCCCATGGGCTGAAAATAAAATTCTAAAATTTTTTAAAAAATCATCAAAATTTTGACCTGATTTTATAATTGCTTCTTTTAATAATTTGGCATGAGATCTAATAAATCCTGGATCAACCGGATAGCAACAGATAGATTTGATAATAATTTTAGCATCATTTTGGTTAATTTTTTTGCTAAAATGCTTAATAAAATCATCAAATGAAGATTTGCTGGTAGTGGTTGAAAATTGTGGATATAATGGCAATAAAATTAGTTGATCTGGTTGGTAACTAATAACTTGATCAGTAATTTCAAAAGCAAATGGGTGCCAGTAGCGCATTGCCACTAAAACTTTAAAATCACCAAAATTTGATAATTGTTTTTCTAAAGCTGCGCTTTGAGCATTGGTAATTTCAAGTAATGGCGATTTGCCACCAATTAGGCGATAAATATCGCTGGCTTTTTCTTGCCGTCTATTTGAAATTAATTTCGCCAATATAAATCTAAAGGGATTAGGCAGATTAATAATTGCTCTATCATTAAATAAATTAAATAAAAATGGCTTTACTGAGGATAATTGATCGGGCCCGCCTAAATTAAACAGGATAATTGCAGTTTTACTCATGTTAATTATTTGATTAGTGATTTTTTGAGGAATAAGGAAAAAATAAAGGCAACGCTTAAACCAAGAATCATGGTTGGAGCTACAGAAAGATCATAGTGAAATGAGGTAATTAGTGAAATAATTGCAAATAAAATGCCAATTATCGGGCTAATCATCATCATAGTAAGTGGCCTAAAGCTTAAATTGCGGGCAATTGCTGCTGGTAAAACCAATAAGGCAGTCATTAAAAATACTCCAACTATTTTGGTTGATAAAGCGATGATTAAAGAAAGTAAAATCAAAAATGAAAAATTCCAAAAATCAACCCTTATCCCCGCTATTTTTGCTAGATCTTCATTAATATTAATTAGCAATATTTTTTTAAAAGCTAAAATTACATAAATAACAGCAATCAAAGTAATTAATGATAAAGCGATTAAATCCTGGCCGTTGCTCGTTAAAATATCGCCAAAAATATAAGAATTAAAATTAAGATTTTTTCCTCTAATATCGCTTAAAATCAAAGCTAGTGCCATGCAAAAATAAGATGAGATTGCAATAATTAAATCTTTAGAAAAATATTTAATTTTTGCCAAAAGCGCAACTAACAGCGCAAAAAACAAGCCAAAAAAAATGGTAATTAATAATTGATTAACATTAAAAATTACTCCAATGATTAGCCCCAAAAGCATTGAATGTGAGAGTCCATCACCAAAATAAGCAAGCTTCTTCCATAAAACAAAAACCCCAAATAAAGAATTGGCGATGGTAATTAAAATTAAGATCAATGTTGGTATTAGTAATAAGTCAATCATGATAAATTTTCATTAATTAGTTGATCTTGCTTGAGTTTTTTAGCTTTATCACTAGTTTGGTCAAAAATGTTATTAATCATTAAACTGCAAAATTTTTATGTCTAAAAATTTAAAAGAAAATCTTGGTGCCTTTATGGTCAAAAAGATGAATGAGAAGCCGCAGAAGAAGGCGGGGCCTGAGCTATCAATTTTTAAATCAAATCAGAAAAATAAACAAGATAAAAATGACCAAAAGCCAAAAACCGAAGAAGAGATCAAGGAAGAAGAGGAGTTAGATCAAGCAAAAAAGACTTCCAGAGCCAAAGCTGCAAATTTTGATCAATCGGGAATGGTAAAAAAAATTATCCTGGAAGCGCTGCTAAAATATGGCTTGATGGTGTTATTCATAGTAATTTTAATCGTTATTACCATAAATTTAGGGCCCTTAATTGGCAAATTACTGAATGGCTTAATTTTTAAAAGTCTGGTGGGGGCGGTAAAATAATATATAATGTTCCTACAATTCGTTTTACTACATTTGTTAATAATAATATATCCTGGTCCTGGCTTCTTTGCGCTGGTTTCAAGGTCAACTTATACTAATTACATTCAATCATCCTTATATGGTTTTGGCATGAGTTTTGCTGATTCGATTTGGTGTCTGGTTGGATTGTTATTTTTTAGTACAGTTGAGTCAAATATCATTTTATTTAAGATATTGAAATTACTTGGTGGCTGTTACCTTATTTATATGGGGGTGATGATGATTATTAAGGCGGCTGCCTATGAAAAAAAAGAAGTTAAACCGGTAAGTAATGATTTTATAGCGGGGTTTTTGATGGCTATTTCTAATCCTAAGGCGGTAATCTTTTTTTCTAATTTATTAATTCAGTTTGTTAAACCTGAAGACCCTTTGATTATTAAATTTGGTTATATTTTGTGGATTTTCTTTGCTGGGGGTTTTTCTTTGTTTTTGCTAGCAGAATTATTTAAAATTGCACCGGTTAAGAGGTTTTTAATCAAAAAAATTATGGTTGTTGATCGGGTTTTAGGTAGTTTGGTCATTTTATTTGCAGTTAAGATAATGTTTTTTTGACTTTATAATTTTATTTCGCTAAAAAGAGGATCCCAAAAATTCATAGATACCAAAGCTACTTAACTTGAAAAAAACCAGCTTTGATATATGGGGACCCCGCAAAGTGGGGGGTGCGCTGATGCGCTGGAAAAAATTAAAATATACTCAAATCCAAAAGGAGTTGAGTATAGAAACTAAAATCGAAAGATCATTAAATGACCAAAAATAATAAAAATAAAGATCGGGTGGCAATTTCAGGGCTGATTGAGAATTCAAAGAATCTTTTGCATTATTTCGAACAAATGTTGCTGATCCGCCGCTTTGAAGAAAAGGCCGGGCAGCTTTACGGGATGGGATTGATTGCTGGTTTTTGCCATTTATATATCGGCCAGGAGGCCATTGCGGTTGGTATGAAAGCGGTAATGAAAGAGGGTGATAAGGTAATTACTACCTATCGCGACCATGGCCATATGATTTCTTGCGGTTCTGATCCAAAAAGAATTATGGCAGAATTGCTTGGCAGGCGTGATGGTTCTTCAAGAGGTAAGGGTGGTTCAATGCATTTATTTGATCTAAAAAATCACTTTTATGGTGGTCATGGTATTGTTGGTGCATCAGTGCCAATTGGCGCCGGGCTTGCTTTTGGTGATAAATATCGTGGCAATGATAATGTGACCTTATGCTATTTTGGTGATGGTGCGGCGCATCAGGGCCAAGTTTATGAAAGTTTTAATATGGCCAAATTATGGAATTTGCCGATATTATTTATCATTGAAAATAACCATTATGCGATGGGTACCTCAGTTGCCAGATCTTCTTCAATTGATGAATTATATAAAAGAGGGCTTGGTTTTAATATCCCGGGAGTCAAAATTGATGGCATGGATGTTTTTGAGGTAATTAAAGAAGGTGCGAAGGCGGTTGATTATGTTAGAGCCGGTAAGGGGCCGATATTGCTTGAGATGGATACTTATCGCTATCGTGGCCACTCAATGTCTGATCCTGCTAATTATCGTAGTAAGGAAGAGCTAAATTGCAAAAAAGAACAAGATCCAATCGATCATTTGCGAGATTTTATGCTTAAAAACAAAAAAGCAACCGAGGAGCAAATTAAAAAAATTGAAAATAAAATTAAAGAACAAGTCAATGAAATCGTTGAATTCTCAAAGAATAGTCCTGAGCCTGACGAAAGCGAGTTGTTAACCGAAATCTATACCGAAGCTACTTTAAAGTAATAAAATTTTGCTTTGGCATGGGGACCTCACAAGGTGGGGCCGGCCGCAATCGGCCGTAAAAATAAAAAATATATTACCAAAATATGTCAATTAGAAAATTAACTGTTCGTGAAGCCTTAAGAGAAGCGATGCAGGAAGAGATGCGTCGTGATCATGAGGTTTTTGTTATGGGTGAAGAGGTGGCTGAATATAATGGCGCCTATAAAATTACCCAAGGCCTATTAGCAGAATTTGGCTCCAAAAGAGTGATTGATACCCCAATTACCGAGCATGGTTTTGCCGGTATTGGTGTTGGTGCGGCCTTTTGTGGCCTTAAACCGATAGTTGAATTTATGACTTTCAATTTTGCGATGCAGGCAATGGATCAAATTGTCAATAGTGCCGCTAAAACTAATTATATGTCTGGCGGGCAAGTAAGATGCCCGATAGTTTTTCGGGGGCCCAATGGCGCCGCCTCAAGAGTTGGAGCGCAACATTCACAATGCTACGCTGCCTGGTATGCTTCAATTCCGGGTTTAAAAGTGATCGCTCCTTATAGCGCAGCCGATTCTAAAGGATTACTAAAAGCTGCAATTCGCGATCCAAATCCGGTGATTTTTTTAGAAAATGAAATTGTTTACGGCTTTGCTTTCGAAGAAGAATATGATGATGATCATTTAGTTGAAATCGGTAAAGCTAAAATATTACGCGAAGGATCTGATATCACCATAATTGCCTTTTCCTTAACCGTAAAATACGCGCTTGAAGCCGCCGAAGCATTACAAAATCAGGGAATTTCAGCTGAGGTAATCGATTTAAGAACCATCAGTCCAATTGACCGAGAAACAATTGTGACTTCGGTTAAAAAAACCAGCCGCTGCATTACAGTTGAAGAAGGTTTCCCTTTTGCTTCAGTTGGCAGCGAAATTGCTAGTATTTTAATTGAAGAAGCCTTTGATTATCTCGACGCCCCAATAAAAAAATTAGCCAGCGTCGATGCTCCTTTGCCTTACGCTGCAAATTTAGAAAGACTTGCGCTACCAAAAACTGAAAATATCATAGCCGCAGCTCTAGAATTAGTTACTCGCCAAGCAAAATAAAAACACCTTATTCTTGTCTCCTGGATTGCCGCAGGTAACGCGGCAATCCAGGAGCAATTAAAAATCAAACAACAACATAGCTGCCAATGACATTATACGATTTTGTTAAAAAAAATAATATCACCAAACCAGTTTTTATCAGCTATTTTATCGGCATTACCGCCATTCTTTATTTCCTATCCTCAGCATTTTTTAGCTCTAAAAGCCTGATTAAATATTTCGAATTAAAAAAAGAAATAACCAATAAAGACGCTACCAAGCAAGAACTAATGACCAAAATGCAAAACCGCCAAAATATGGTTGATGGCATGAATCTTGATTCTTTAGATGTTGATTTACTTGATGAGCAAGCAAGAAAAATACTTGGATATGCCAATAAAAATGAGGTGGTGATTTATGATGAAAAAAAGAAAGATTAAATTTATGAATTAAATAATACCATTTTCCACCCAAAATTAACTTTTGGCATCATAGCTAAGTATAATCTCTATAAATAATATTAGTTTTATTACCTGTCTTATAAAATCAATTAGTTCCTAATCCTCATAAGTTGAATACATATAAGGCGTAATTGCATCAAATTCGGCGCTGCAGGAATCAATTCTTTTATAAACTGGCCTGACCCCTAAATCATGGCGCATTTTTCTGACTTCTTTTTCGGTAATTGCGGCTAATTTTGCTAATCTTTTATCGCCAAATCCCATTTTTTTTATTACGAGAAAATCATCTTTATTATCTGGTAGTCCAAATTTTTTGATTTTATTTTCCATTAACACAATTTCTTCAATTTGCCTTAAAAACCAAGGGTCGTAATAATTGATTTGGTTGATTTCTTCGACAGTGATCCCTTCTCTGATTGCTTGAGCAATTAATAACAGACGATTAGGGGTAGTGATTTTTAATTTTTCTTTGATGATTTTGATTTTTTGTTCCTGATTTTCAGCTTCAATGATAATGTCATCAAGGCCGGTTAAATTAGATTCAAGTGATTGATAGGCTTTTTGCAGACTCTCAGCAAAGCATCTGCCAATTCCCATTACCTCACCAACTGATTTCATTGAGCTGCTTAAAATATTTTCGCTGCCTTTAAATTTTTCAAAAGTAAATTTTGGAATTTTGGTAATTACATAATCAATGGTGGGCTCAAATGATGCTGGAGTAACGCCACCAGTAATATCATTTTTAATTTCATCTAAACTATAACCAACTGCCAATTTAGCCGCGACTTTAGCGATTGGAAAGCCGGTGGCTTTTGAGGCGAGGGCCGAAGAGCGGGAAACTCTTGGGTTCATTTCAATAATCACTAAATTGCCATTTTTGGGATTAACTGCAAATTGCACATTTGAGCCACCAGTTTCAACTCCGATTTCTCTAAGCACCGCAATTGAGGCGTTACGCATTGCCTGAAATTCCTTATCGCTTAAAGTTAATGCCGGAGCAACAGTAATTGAATCGCCGGTGTGAACCCCCATCGGATCAATATTTTCAATCGAGCAAATAATTATTACATTATCATTTTTATCTCTAACCACTTCCATCTCATATTCTTTCCAGCCAATGATTGACTCATCAATTAGCACCTCATGAGTTGGTGACATATTTAAACCATGCTCAATAATTTGGCAGAATTGTTCTGCATCATAAGCAACGCCACCACCAGCGCCGCCCATGGTAAATGATGGCCTGATAATTGCTGGCAAGCCAATTTTTTTTAGCGCAATCATCGCCTCTTCAAGATTTTTTACTATCGCATTTTTTGGGGTAGCAAGACCGATTTTTTCCATCGCTTTTTGAAATAAGGCGCGATCCTCAGCTTTTTTAATTGCCTCAATAGTGACGCCAATTAATTCAACATTATATTTTTTTAATATTCCTCTTTTATCAAGCTCAATTGCGGCATTTAAAGCGGTTTGGCCGCCAACGGTAGGAAGTATTGCGTCTGGTTTTTCGGCAATAATAATTTTTTCAATAATGTCAGCATCAATTGGCTCAATATAAGTTCTGTTTGCAAGGTCGGGGTCAGTCATTATGGTAGCAGGATTGGAGTTGATTAAAATCACTCTATATCCTTCTTCTTTTAACGCTTTACAGGCTTGAGTTCCTGAATAATCAAATTCGCAAGCTTGACCGATAACAATTGGCCCGGCGCCAATAATTAAAATCGATTTTATATCTGTTCTTTTAGGCATTGATGTTTTAATTTAAGTAGATTGTAATATTTCTTCATCTTAAATTACTAAGTAACAAAGTCAATTAATCAAAGGATAAATGCAGCAAGATAAAAGTGATAAAAGTAAAATTGTTAAAAGCAAAGCCGGTAAAAATTTAGGTCGCAAAAGGAGTCTGACCAGATTGATTGCGATTCAAATTCTTTATCAATATAATTTTTTTAATGCTCAAAATTCTGGCGGTAAAAAATCAATCGCTGATGTAACTAATGAGATTATTGATAATTATCTTTTAGATCAGGAAGAAACTCCTTCAAGCTATCGTCAAAAAATTGATCTTGATTTTTTAAATAATCTAACCTTGGGGATCATTCCTTTTTTAAGCGAGATTGACAGCGATATTGCTGAATTGCTACAGAAGAATTGGACCTTGGCAAAATTACCCGATGTGTCTTTAGAAATCATTAGAATCGCAGTTTTTGAATTGCGCTTTATGGTTGAGGTGCCGGTTAAAGTGGTGATTAATGAATATGTTGATATTGCTTCAAGTTTTTATGATGAAAAAAAAGTAACTTTCGTCAATTCAATTTTGGATAATCTTGCCAAAAAATATCGCCAGGAGGAATTTAAAATCAAAGAATCAAAAAAACTTAAAAAATGATTAAAGCTGCAGTAATTGGCGATCCAATTGAACATTCATTATCACCTAAAATCCATCAATATTGGCTTAATAAATATCAAATTAACGGCTCTTATGTAGCAATTAAAATTGCTAAAGAAGTTTTGGTTGATTCAGTAAATTCAATGGTTAAAGAAGGCTTCGCCGGCTTTAATGTCACTATTCCCCATAAAGAAGAAATTTTTAAAATCTGCCATCATCTTTCAAAAAGTGCTAAAATAACCAAAGCGGTCAATATGGTTATCATTATGGAAGGCAAATTATACGGCCATAATTCTGATGTTGATGGTTTTTTAAGAAATCTGGAACAATCCTATCCAAATTTTGATTTAAAAGATAAAACTGCCTTTGTAATTGGTGCTGGTGGCGCTGCCAGAGCGGTAATTTATGGCTTAATTAAATCCAAAGTTAAAAATATTTTGATTACTAATCGCAATCTAAAAAGAGCGAAAAATTTAATCGCTGATTTTGCTAATCTAAATCATAATTCTTGCCTAAATATTCTCGAATATAAAATTTTTGAACAAAATCTCAGCGATTGTGATGTGCTGGTAAATGCAACCTCTCTTGGCATGGTTAATTGCCAAAAATTGGCAATCAATTTAGAAAAACTACCAATATCTGCAATAATTTATGACATTGTTTATAATCCGTTAATGACCGATCTATTAATAGCGGGACAAAAAAGAGGCAATAAAATTGTGACCGGGATTGCGATGCTTATAAATCAGGCCACAATAGGATTTGAAGCCTGGTTTAAAGCAAAGCCAGAAATAGATCACGAAATTAACCAGATTTTACTCAGTCAATTTTAACAAAAATTTACTTGCTAATAGAGGAAAATGTTGGCTGTTTTTTTGGTTGCCAGATTATCAGCAAACTTTATGGTTTTCTGGCTCTTTGGAGGGCTTTCTTTTGTTGTTGATGTTTTGATTGAAGATGGCGATATTGATAGTTGGCCAGTGAAGTTATGATCATCGCTTATCTTGATTAGAAGTAGCGGGATATTGTTCTGTCCAAGTTTGTGATTTAGTTTTTTTTGAACTTAGATTTATTACAGAAGCAAATTTTTCTTTCCAGCCCTTTTTTGTTTCTGCTTCTTTAGTGGTGATTTCGCTAGCATTGCATATTTCTAAAGCACAGGTTTTGTAGTTATGTATGCTAGGACAGTCACCCGGAAGTTTTATTAATCTACTCAGTTCTTCAATGGAATCTTCAGAAGGTTCCTCTGTCTCTTGCTCCAGTTTGTAGAAGATCTAAGTGATCGTGAGTATGAAAAGAACCAGATGCGCTGATCGAGAAGAAACTTATTTGTTTAAGCAAGCAAACAGCACCCGCAAAAAAAGCTGATCCACACTTTTACGTAAATAATAGCATTGAAGAATTTCTAGCAAAAATCTTCAAGTTCTTGGAATAGAAAAAATTTTAACCATAATTTTTTAAAAAGTTAGATTTGCGCCAGTCCCATAATAAAGTTTATTCTTTATATGTCGAAAAAAATAACTAAGAAATTTTTAAAAAATATATTGAAGGTTAAAAAATTTCTTGCTATTTTTACAAGTAATGATTTGCCCAAATCCATTAAGTTTA
>JACCDG011199750.1_pt1 | contig 13888 bp, 12 predicted proteins | sample 7442471 | NCBI WGS metagenome assembly JACCDG01 (sample SAMN15323444, study PRJNA562643) | freshwater metagenome | isolation source: river surface water | place: USA:Blue River Watershed | collected 2017-08-17
CGGCAAGGGTCGCCAGGCGCTCGCCACCTTTGCGCGGGACCTCCCTGTCCCCGTCATCGTGTGCTCCTTCGAGAAGGCGCCGCCGCACGACACGGGTGACCGCGTGGTCGTGACGGGCAAGCTCCTCGCGCGCTGCCGGCAGCTCATCGGGGCGCGCGTCGAGCGCCTCACTCCAGGGATCGTGCTCTACGAGCTGGTCAACCAGGCCGCGCAGCAAGGAGAAGGCTGATGGCAGCCGTAGCGGTAGCTTTCGACGGCACTCGCGCGAACGACGCTGAGGCCACCACGAACTGGGTCGCGGCGGCGGCCACGGTGACGGTGGAGCCCGACTTCGTGTACCAGAACACGAACTCGATCTCCGCCCAGGTCAAGACGACCAAGAGCGGCTTCTACTACCGCCTCGCCGGCACCACTTACGACTTCTCGACGGCGCCCGGCCGTGTGTGGCTCGCCAAGGTCATCGCGACGAACAAGAACGCGCTCGATGGCAACGGCCTGGAGCTGGAGATCGGCAGCGGCGCGCGATCGAATTATTATGCCTACTACGTCTTCACCGCCGCCACGTACCCCATCGCGGGTGGCTGGCAGATCGTCCCCATCGACCCGAACCTCTCCGAGTATCGCAGCGCCACGACGGGCTCTCCCAACCTCGCCGCCATCGATATGTTCGGCGTGCAGGCCGACTTCAACGCGACCTCGCGCGCGCAGAACGTCGCGCTCGACGCCATCGACCACTTCCCCGTTGGGAGCGGCCTCACGCTCACGGGCGGCGACGGCGCGGACCCGGACGGCACGTTCGCGAACTTCGTGACCGCGGACGAGGGCACGTCCGCCAACCGATGGGGCATCGTCGCCACGCGCGAGGGCATCCTCTACGTCAACGGGACGCTCTCGATCGGCTCTGCCACCGCGACGGTGTTCACCGACTCGAACCGCATCCTCGTGTTCCCGGACGGGCGCTTCGGCGTCGGCTTCCAGGGACTCAAGTTCTCCCTCGCCAATGCCAGCTCCCAGTTCACCATCACGGCCTGCGTCTTCAACGGCCGCGGTGTGCAGAAGACGAACGACACGCGGCCGGACTACACCGTCACGGGCACGACGGGTCTCGCGTCCAGCTTCACGAACTGCACCTTCAACGGCTTCCGCAACATCACGCTCACCAGCAAGGTCACGCTCTCGGGGTGCGCGTTCCTGGGTGGCCTAAAGATCACACAAGCCAGCGCCACCATCTCGAACTGCACGTTCCAGACGGCGACCACGGCCGCGGGCGTCGCTCTCGTGACGAGCAACGACCCGAGCAAGATCAGCAATAGCACCTTCACCCGCGCGGGTTCCGAGGTCGGGCACGCCATCGAGATCACGACGCCTGGTACCTACGCGCTCACCGGCCTCACGTTCACGGGCTACGCCGGCACGCCGGGCACGAACTCCACGCCGTCCAGCGGCGACACGAGCGCGGCGATCTATAACAACTCGGGCGGCGCGGTCACGCTCAACGTCTCTGGAGGCAGCACTCCCAGCGTCCGCAACGGCGCTGGCGCGACCACCACCGTGGCTTCGACGGTCACCGTCACCGTCTCGCCCGTCGCCGACGGCACCGAGGTCCGCGCGTACGCCTACGTGAGCCCCGGCGTCGTCGGCGCGGAGTACAGCGGCACGGAGAGCAGCACGGGTGGCTCCGTTGCGCTGTCCGTTCCCAGCGGCGTCGCGGTCACCATCGTGGTCCTCGGCCCGGTCACCGGCTCGACTCGGTACGTCCCGATACGCCTGGAGAACCGAACCTTCAGCGTGAGCCAGACGCTCAACCCCGGGCAGCAGGTCGACCGCAACTTCGCCAACCCGTAAGGTGAGACCATGGCCGCCGTCGTCACCTTCGACCCCATCAACCTCCGCATCGTCGAGATCAACACGGGGCAGCCGGTCAACGAGCTGTCGATCTTGGAGATCTACAGCGAGTGGAAGGACTGGCTACTCGCGGACCCGTCGCGCCTCGGCTACCCGCAAGCGTTCCGCGTCGTCGGTGGCGACCCCATCTCCGACGTCGCGAACCTCGGCTCGACCTTCTTCCTTCTCAACGGCTGGCGCATCCGACCCGCGGAGTACAGCCACAAGCTCGTGCTGGCCGGGAACGTCTACACGGACCCCGCGGGCTCGGACGTCAACGTGCCTACGCTCGGCTCGTTCAACGTGACCGTGAGCGAGCGCGTGTCGAACCTCACCGACGCCGTGCTGCTCAACTCGCCTGACATCCAGTACAACTCGTTCGCGGGCGGCGTCCACGTGGACGTGCTCAGCGCCTTCAGCGGTACGGACTACCCCACCGGAACGCCCCGCCAGCCGGTCAACAACCTCGTGGACGCGCTCGCCATCGCATCGGCGCGCGGGTTCGAGACCATCCACGTGATCGGAAACATCACGATCACGAGCGTGAGCGCGCAGAACATCATCTTCATCGGTCAGGGCCCCTCCAAGAGCACCATCACGGTCGACCCCAGCGCTAACGTCACGGGCTCGGAGTTCTCAAGCGCCACGGTGACCGGGACGCTCGATGGCGGGAACCGCGTTCGCGATTGCGTGGTCGGCTCGCTCACGTACGTGGACGGGTTCATCGAGGACAGCCTCATCAACGGAACCATCACCCTTAGCGGCATCGCGCCCGCCTACCTCATGCGGTGCGCGGACGGCGTGGCGGGCGCGGGCACCCCGACGATCGACTTCGACGGCGACGCCACGCTCAGCGTGCGGGACTACCGCGGCGGCCTCACCATGGTGAACAAGACCGGCCCATCGCAGGTGTCGATAGACGGGGACGTGCGCCTCGTGCTGGATGCGAGCGTCACGGCGGGATCGTTCATCGTGCGTGGCGTGGGCAAGGTGACGAACAACGGCACCGCAGCGGTCGACGCGACGACGCTCCTCGGAAACGACTCCATCGCCGCTGCCGTGTGGGCGCAGGTCATCGAGGGCAGCATCACGGCGGAACAGGCACTCCGGCTCTACAACGCCATTCTCGGGAGCAAGGTGAGCGGCGCCGGCACGGGGACCGAGACGTTCCGCGACGCGGGAGACACGAAGAACCGCGTGGTGGTGACGGTCGATGGCAGCGGCAACCGCACTGCGGTCGCGCGTGATCTAACGTAGGAGGGCACGCGTGGCCCTCCGTACGTTCGGCGCCAAGACGTTCGCGGCGGCGACCTTCGCCGCTCAGACGCTTCAGGGTCTCGGGGGAAGCGGCCCCGTCATCCAGGTCGTCTACCCGTCCGGCGTGTCGAGCGCGGAGGCGTTCGGCACCGCGCGCCTCGACCTCAACGCCACCGTCATCGGGGTTGGATCGTCGGAGGCGTTCGGGACGCCGGACATCCGATTCGTCGTCTCGCCCGCCTCCATCTCGTCTGCGGAGGCGTTCGGCTCCTCTCGCCTCGACCTCAGCATCTACGCCGGAGCTGGCGACCAAGGCGCGCAGGGCTCTCCGCGCGTCGATCTCGTCTTGCTCGGCTCTGGCGCACCAAGCGCCGAGGCGTTCGGCACCTCCGACGTTCGCTTCGCAGTCGGACCCAGCGGGATCGCAAGCGCCGCCGACTTCGGGATTCCGCGCGTCGACCTCAGCGTCCTCGCTGGCGCGGGTGAGCAGGGCGCTTTCGGTCTCCCGCGTGTCGACCTCAGCGTCCTCGCGGGCGGGGCTTCTAGCGGTGAGGCGTTCGGCGCGCCGTCGCTCGCCTACGTCGTCCAGGCGCAGGGCATCCCGAGTGGCGAGCTTGTGCCCACTCCGGCGATCACTACGGGTCCAGTCGACGTGCTCCCCGCGGGCATCCCGCCCGGGGACGTCGGCACGCCCACCTACGTCATCGTGTGGCCCAAGCTCGTGGCCGTAGGCACGTCCAGCTACGTGGAGCTGGTTCTGGGTCCTCTCGACCCGAAGGGCGTCCTCCCCTAGACTGAGCGGCGTGGGAGCCCTAGCACGCCTTCAGTCTTCGTCCTGCGCGAACCCCGTGCTGGACCTCTACACTCTGGCGAACGGCGTGCTCACGGACGTGGCCGCGCTCAGCTACCAGATCTGGGACAACACCACCGGCACCCCCGTGCAGGTGTACCCCGACGCCTTCGGCGGAAAGCAGCCCGTCAACGTCGCCGCAGCGTGCCCCACGGGCGACAAGCTCGGCACCGGCCACTACGTCGCGCGCTGGGACGTGCCCGACACGGCGCCCGTGGGCACGTGGCAGGTACGCTGGTACATCCAGCTCACGCTCAGCGTCGCTGAGCAGACGTACATCGAAGACTTCGAGGTGCTCCCCGAGGTCGTCGGCTCCGGGACGTACCCGTCCCAGGACTACTGCCTCGTGGCCGACATGCGCGAGGAGGGCGTGCCGGTGAGCGTTTCGGACTCGCTCATCGCCAAGCGCATCACGCTGGCCTCGCGCTTCATCGAGGCCGCGACGCGCCGCTTCTTCTACCCCAAGGAGAAGACCGTCAAGCTGGACGGGCGAGGCGGTCCGAAGCTCCTCCTCCAGGACCCGATCATCGCCATCGAGGAAGTGCGCTTCGAGGTCAGCCCGCTCTACCCGAGCGAGTTCACGCTGGTGGAGAACGACATCATCCGCGTCTACAACCGGCACCTCTCCCAAGGTCTCACCGAGCCCGACGACCGAAACAACCCGCGGATCGAACTGTTCAACCCCGCGTGGGTGCGACCGCTTGGCGGCGGCCACACGCTGCTGACCGCGCTCAACTTCCCGCGCGGCCAGCAGAACGTGCAGGTGAAGGGCGTCTTCGGCTACACGGACCCCGACCCCGACGCGACGAACACCCAGGGCAAGACGCCCGACCTCATCCGCCACGCCTGCAAGCTCCTCGTGATGAAGGAGCTGGCCAAGATGAGCAACGTCTCGGCGCGCTTCGACGCGCGCAACAGGTTCAAGCTCACCAGCGAGCGCACCCGCGATCAAGCCTACACGCTCGGCGGCAACGGCTCCGCCGCGGGCGGGCTCGTGGGTGCGTCGTTCACGGGGGACCCTGAGATCGACCATATCCTGGCCTACTACCAGCGCCCGCCTGCGATGGGGGCGACGTGAGGGGACGCCTCATCAACCCGTTCCTGCTGGAGCTGCGCCAGCTCGACACGACGGCCAGCGCAGCGGACCCGGATGGCGCGGGGCCAGAGACGAGCGGGTACGACCCCGACTTCCGTGAGCCCGTCGTGGTCGCGGGGGCAATCGCCCGCGAGGAGAAGGCTCCCGTCTTCATACCCGTGCAGGTCGAGGTCGACTCCTACGAGAAGCTCATGCAGGCCGCGCCGGGAAACGACCCGCAGTCTGCCGTCCGCTTCGTCATGCACTTCGCAGACCTGGAGTCGATGGGGCTCGTGGACGAGACGACGGGCCACGCGCTGGTGCGCATTGGTGACCGCGCCGTCGCCGTCTACAGGATGGACGGCACCAAGATCCAGGACCTCGGTCTCGACGGCCGCGGCCTGTTCTGCATCGAAGCGCAGTCGCAGTCCTTCGGGCTGAGCGGCGGGGAGCGAAACCTGCTCGTGTGCGCGTTCGAGCCCAGGGACAGAAGCTACCGAGGCACCTGATGGCCGCGGTGAAGCGCGTCGGCGACTGGAAGAAGGCCAAGGAGGTGCTCGAAGCGGCGCCAGCCGACCTCGAACAGGCGCTCCAGTCCGCCATGCTCGCGCTCGGCAACTTCCTCGCCGGCAAGATCAAGCAGAAGATCGGGAGCAACGTGCCCCCGCCCAACTCGCCCTTCACCACCATGATGAAGCGCTCCTCCAAGACGCTCATCAACAAGGGCGACATGCGAAACGCGGTGGGCGTCGTCCGCACGGGCAAGTGGAGCGCCTTCGTCGGCATCCCTGCCGCCTCGGGGAAGGCACGCCTCGCGGCGGTGCACGAGGAGGGGCGCGTCATCGTCCAGCGCATGACCGACAAGCAACGCGCCTTCCTCCACGCCACGCTGGGCAAGAAGGCATCGCGCGTCCGCTCGGCGCCGTCGACCGGCATACTCGTCATCCACATCCCCGCGCGCCCCTTCATCAAGCCCGTGTTCGACGAGCACGGCGGCGAGGCTGGGCGCGATCGCTTCGGCTCCTACGTGCTCAAGAACCTTCGCGTCCTTGGAAAGAAGTGACTCATGGCCGTCCCCACCATCACCCAGATCAAGGCCACGAGCGGGCTCACGCGCGGACGCCAGCTCGTGCGCATCCAGGGCACCAACTTCCAGCTCCCGCCGACGCTGCCCGTGCGGGGCAAGACGCAGCCGCTCAAGCCGAGCGTCGAGGTGCTCTTCGGGTCGACGCCCGCGCTGCGCGTGGACGTGCTCAAGAGCACGCTCCTCCACGTGCTCGCCCCGCCGCACGACCCCGGCACCGTGTCGGTCACCGTCCGCAACATCGACCAGAACGGCGCCGTGGTTGGCGCTGAGACCGTGACGCAGGCTGCCGCGTACACCTACGCGCGCCCCAACCTCGCGGCCCGCAACTCCGACGAGAACGTGCTGGCCCTGGTCATCCGCGCCCTCCGCCGCGAGATGGCTCGGCAGATCGTCGACAACGTGGTGCTCACGACCCACGTGGACTTCGACGACACGCCGGACGGCGCCAACATCGCGGCGCTGGCGGACATCCCCGGCCTCGTCCTCTCGGGACCCCGCCTGCGGGAGAACCGGCTCTACTCGCTCAACACGCCCCGCCGAGGCGCCTCGGACCTGCTCGGAGAGACGCAGCTCGCTCCCGGGTACACCGTGGACCTCGTGTTCACCGTCATCGGCGTGGACGAGCTGGAGCAGCGTCTCCTCGGGCTGATGACCGAGACGACCATGTTCTTCCATCGCAACATCTGCCTTCGCGTGCTGAGCCCGCACGACGGGCAGCCCGTGGACTTCGAGATGCAGATCGAGGGCGACGGCTTCGACTCGAACGGCGGCACGAACAACTCCAACGTCCGCTCGTTCACGGGCACCGTCGTGGTGCGGGGCGTCACGATCGACGACCAGGACATGGCCGTCCGCGCCCTTCGTGACGTCGACGAGCTGGTCTTCTCGGGTCAGCAGGGCACGACGCTGCCAGCGCCGAACCCACCCCAGCCCCCGCTCACGCCCCAGGATGGCCTTGGAGGGGGCGGATTCCTGGAGCAGATCCCCCCAGATGACGAGTGAGCTGGGATGGAGTACATTCCCGGCATGCCCAAGCTCTCGAACCGCACACGAGTGATCCAGGTGCTCAACATCCCCTGTCGACCAGGGTGCGATGGCACCGGGTGCCTCTGCTCCAACGTCGTGACGCAGCTCCTGGAGGAGCTTCCCGACGGCACCAAGGGCACCCGCGTGATCGAGCGGCGCCTCCCGGGCAGCGTGACGATCCTCGCCAAGTCGGAGGTCGAGGTCCCCGCCTGGGTCGCTCAGAGCCAGGTGGTGAAACAGGCGGTAGCCCAGGGGCGCCTGCGTCTGGTAGAACACTAGGAGCCCACCTCCCACGAGAGCCCCCGATGACCCGCACCATCGGAGTCCCCCCGGAGATCGTCCCCACCACGGAGTGACTCATGAGCAACGCGCTGCTGGCATCGAAGATCGTCATCGTCGAGGAGGAACCGCGGGTCCGCACCATCCAGGGCGAGACGACCTCGGTGACTGGGTTCGAGGGAGTCACCGAGCGCGGGCCGGTCGGCGAGGCGGTGCTCTGCACCAGCCCCGACGACTACGAGCGCATCTTCGGTGGCTACGTCGCCAACGGCGACGTCAAGCAGGCCATCGACGGCTTCTTCCAGAACGGAGGGAGCGCCGCGTGGGTGGTCCGCACGGTCCACTACACGGACGTCACCGACCCGAGCACGAAGACCAGCGCGAAGGCTGCGGTCACGCTGCTCACGGGCGCGACTGGCGCCACGTCCCCGTACGTCCAGAGCAGCAACGCCGCGCCGTTCAACCTGGAGCCTGGGAACACGCTCGTGGTCGACATCGACGGCGCGTCCCCCGCGACGGCGACGTTCAACGCGGCTGCGGCAGCGCGCGAGAACACGCCCGCGGAGACCTACGCCCTCGCGAACAACGACACGCTCACGGTCCGCATCAACCAGGGCGCGGTCCAGACCATCACCTTCCTCACGTCCGAGTTCGTCGCCATCGGCGCGGCTACGGCGGAGGAGGTCGCCGCGGTCATCAACGCCAAGCTGGTCGGGGCGAGCGCCACGGTCACGAGCGGCGGCACCAAGGTCACCATCACCTCCGACAAGCGGGGCACGGGCTCCTACGTCGAGGTGACCGGAGGCACCGGCAACGGCGCTCTCGGCTTCAACACCGCCGAGGTGCAGGGCACCGGCAACGTCGCTGACATCGACGCGGTGAGCGTCGCCGAGGTGAAAACCGTCGTGGAGGCGGCCGTCGCTGGCGTCACCGTCTCCGACGTCTCGGGTGCGGTCCGCATCACGCGGAACACGACCGGCCCCTCGGCCACCGTCCAGGTCGACGCGTCCTCCACGGCGGACACGATCTTCGGCTTCGCGAATGCCGTCGTCGCCGGCACGACCGGCGCGGCGGTGAACACCCTGCGCCTCGACGGCAAGTCGGACGGGACCTACGCCCACGTCTTCAAGGGCCAGGTCACGAACGCCACGAGCGGTGAGGCGGCGCGCTTCAACCTGCTCGTCCTCAAGAACGGCGTCATCGTCGAGACGTTCCCGAACCTCTCGATGGACGACAATGACGCGCGGTACGTCGAGACCATCGTGAACGACCCGACCAGCGGCTCCCGCTACCTCGCCGCGGTCGACCTCGACGCGGGCACGGGCTCGGCTGCGGGCGACCGCCCGGTCAACGTCACGTCGGCGTTCCTCTCGGGCGGGAACGACGGGCTCTCGGGTCTCGTCGACACCGACTTCGTGGGCGCCACGAGCGACCTCGGCAAGACCGGGCTTCGCGCGTTCGACCTCGTGGACGACCTCAACCTCCTCGCGGTCCCGGGGCGCGCGACCAGCGCCGTCCACAACGCGATGCTGACCTACTGCGAAGTCACGCGCGGTGGCTCGGTGTTCGCCATCCTCGACCCGCCTGCGGGCGAGACGGCGACGTCGATCATCACCTACTTCGAGACGACGGCTGCGGTGCTCGGGCTCTCGGAGTTCGGGGCGGCGTACTGGCCGCGCATCAAGGTCCTCAACCCGAGCCAGGCGGTCTTCGGCAAGACCGAGGACAACCAGATCACCGTCCCTCCCTCCGGCCACATCGCGGGCGTCTACGCGCGCCGCGACGCGAGCAAGCCCGGGGGCGTCTACGAGTCGCCCGCAGGCGTGGAGCAAGGCATCCTCTTCGGCTGCCTCGGCTTCGAGACCAAGGAGGTCCTCGAAGAGGAGAAGCGGGACCTCGTGTTCCCCAAGCGCATCAACCCGCTCACGTCGCTCCAGGGCGGCCCGCGGCACATCGACGGCGCGCGCACGCTCAAGGGGAACGGCAACTTCCCGAGCGTGCCCGAGCGTCGAGGCGCCATCTTCATCGAGCAGTCGATCAAGAACGGCCTCCAGTTCGCGCGCCACCAGGGAAACACCGAGGAGCTGCGCGCCACGGTGAGCCGCACGGTGGAGGCGTTCCTTCAGACCCAGATGAAGAACGGCGCCTTCCGCACGCAGAACCCCGACACGGCCTACTTCGTCGACTTCGACATCCCGGGCACGTCGCTCAACAGCACGTCGGTCCAGTTCTCGGGGCAGCTCGTCGGCCGCATCGGGCTCGCCACCAAGAAGCTCGCGGAGTGGGTCATCCTCCGCTTCAGCCAGGACACGCGCGCCCTCGAAGAGGAGCTGGCCGCCTGATTCGGCGGTAGGAGGAAGCCATGCCGACCGTCATTGGGAAGAGCCGCAAGTTCCACAAGAAGTACAAGTTCGTGGTGGAGCTGGATAGCTTCGCCGCGAGCCAGTGGCAGAAGTGCTCCGAGCTGTCCTCGGAGATCGCCAAGATCGAGCAGTGGGAGGGCGGCAGCCTCATCCCGAACAAGAGCCCGGGGCGCGTCACGTTCTCCGACGTCACGCTGGAGCGCGGCGCGACCGAGGACGAGGACTGCTTCAACTGGTACAAGCAGGTGGCGAACATCGCGGCCAACTCGGGCGCGGTCGACGACACCTACAAGCGGAACGGCGACATCGTTCAGCAGGACCGCGACGGCAAGAGCCTCCGTCGCTGGTTCCTCTCGCTCGGGTGGCCGATCAAGTTCGTCGCAGGCGAGTGGGACAACACCAGCGACGAGAACGTGATGGAGAGCATCACGATCACCTACGACTACTTCGACCGCAAGAAGTGACCGACCTGAGGGGCGAGCGTGCGGCGGTCACCCGCGCCTCGCCCCGCTCCTTTTCCCGCACGAGGAAGCCATGCCCACGAAGACGATCACGTGCCCCTCGGGGCTGACCGGAGAGATCCGCAACCTCAAGGCGAAGGAGATGAGCATCCTCGCCGACCCCGCCAACCGCCAGCAGGCGATGCGCGGGGGCAAGCAGAAGGGGAAGCGCGCGCACCCGCTGGACCCCATCTACGCCGGCTGCTGGCTCAAGACGCTCGACGCGGGCCCCTACGCCATCCCCGAGGGCGCGCCCGTGCCGTGGCCGCAGATCCTCTTGTGCGACCGCTTCTTCACGCTCCTCCACATCCGCGACCTCACCTGGGGCTCCTACGAGTTCAAGGTGAAGTGCGCGAACGCGGAGTGCCCGAAGCACAAGAAGCCGTTCCTCTGGGACCTGGACCTCAACCAGCTCGACTTCAAGGCGCTCCCCGACGCGTCCCGTGAGAAGGTCGCCAAGGGTGACCGCGTGTTCGAGCTTCAGCTCAACGGCGCCACCTGCAAGTTCCGCCTCCTCACCGGAGAGGACGAGGCCAACAGCGCCGGCCTCGGGGACGACGTGCCCAGCCACAAGAAGATGCTGGCGCAGGTCGCGTCTCGCATCTTCAGCGTCAGCACCATCGAGGACGGCGACGACGACGCGCGCACCGACTGGGTTGGGGACCTCGACCTCCCCGATCTCTACGCCGCCTCCAGGGCCATGGACGCCGTGGACGGGGGCGTCGAGACGCGCACCAAGGTGGAGTGCCCGGAGTGCGAGGAGGTCTTCACCGTCGACGTCCCTTTCGCCGATTCGGCCTTCCTTGCTCCGACCCCGACGTAGAGGTCTACGAGTCCATCCTCGACACCGACGCCATCCTCCCCCAGGTCGACCTGGACGAGTATCGGGAGATGGTCTTCGGCATGCTCTACACCCAGCACGGGGGCTCCGGTCTGACGGGGCTACGCTACCCCGACCTCCTTGAGCTATCGTTGGACGAGGTGGAGTGGTACGCCGACCGCCTCCAAGCGCAACGTGCCAGGGAGGCGGCGGCCATCCGCTCGGCCAGTAAGGTCAGGTAGGATAGGCCCATGCGCGCTCGCTCCCAGACGCCCCGTAACGCCCCGAGCGCGCCCCGCCCGACGCGCAGCGCGGGCGCGCTCCGAAACGGCCTCAGCGCCCCCGCTGCGCGCGAGGAAACGGCCGTCGCCGGGACGGGGGGTGTGCGGTGGCGCTGAACAACTTCGGCCTCGGGTTCCAGCTCTTCGCCGACGACCAGGCGTCGAAGGTCTTCGACAAGGTGGGCGGCAAGGTCGCCGGGCTGGAGAAGGACAGCGCCGGGGCTGCCATCAAGATGCAGCAGGTCCAGACCGAGCTGGCGGGCATGGGCGCCCGCTTCTCCGGTGTGGCGACCGGCGTGCGGGACTTCATGTTCGCGGCGGCGAAGGAGGCGAGCCTCTTCGGCAAGAGCGTGGCGGAGGTCGCGTCCATCACGGACCGGGCGGCGTTCCCCATCAGCGAGATCGAGCGGCTCGGCAAGGAGATGGCCTCCACGTACGGCGGGGACCTCAACCTCCAGGTCAAGACGATCTACCAGGCGGCCAGCTCTGGCGCGACGAACGTGGCCGAGGCCACCGCCCTCATGCACGCCGCGAACAAGCTCGCCGTCGGCGGTCTCTCCGACTCGTTCAAGGCGGTCGACGCGCTCACGAACGTCCTCAACGCCTACGGCATGAAGATGAGCGAAGCCGACAAGGTGTCGGACGCCATGTTCACCACTGCCAGGATCGGTAAGACCACCATCGACGAGCTGGCGCAGCAGATCGGCCGCGTCGCGCCCACCGCAGCCGCGATGGGCGTCTCCATGGACGACATGATGAGCGCGGTCACCGCCGCCAGCACCCAGCTCGGCAACGGCGCCGCCGCCATCGACGGCCTCAAGGAGGCGCTCGCGGGCATCAAGTCCCCCACCGCGGACGCCACGGCCGAGGCGCAGCGACTCGGCATCAAGTTCGACGCCGCGACGCTCAACTCGATCGGCTTCGAGAAGATGCTCAAGAGCATCACCGGGAGTGCCAAGTACAACGCCCAGACCATGGGCAAGCTCTTCGGGTCGATGACCGCCTTCAACACGATGAGCGCGCTCGCCGCCAACGGCGGCAAGGCGTTCACCGACGCACTGGAGGGCATGCGGAACAAGACCGACGCCACCGACAAGGCGTTCAAGACGATGGCCGAGACGGGCGAGTTCGCCCAGACGGTGCTCAAGGCCAACTTCCAGACCGCCATGGTGTCGCTCGGGGAGGCCATCGCGCCCGTCATCGGGAAGATCGTCGTCCTCGCCAACCGCATCGTGCAGGGCTTCAACAAGATGAGCCCCGTCATCCAGAAGGTCGTCGCCTGGGTGGGCATCGGTGTTGGCGTGTTCGCGGGGCTCATCGGCTCGCTTCTCGGCGGCGCCGCTGCCATCGCGGGGCTCGTGGTCGCGGGCAAGGCGCTGCTCATCGGTCTCGCGGGTGTGGGCATCGCCGCCGCTGCGCTGCTGGCGGCGTTCATCCCGCTCATCGCCATCGGCACGACGCTCTACGTGCTCTGGACGAAGAACGTCGGCGGGCTCGCGGACAAGGTGGGGGTCTGGTTCAAGAAGATCCAGCTCGCCTTCACCGCCCTCCAGCAGGTGTTCACCACGGGCGGCTTCTCCGAGTCGGTGCTCAAGGAGCTGAACACGGCCGAGAACTCGGGCATCAAGGCGTTCGCGATCAACGCCTTCCTCTGGTTCAACCGCATCAAGAACTTCTTCGTGGGCATCGGCGACGCCTTCACGACGGGGATGCAAAAGATCGGCCCCATCGTGGAGCGCATCTCCGCCGCCATCGCCCGGCTGTCGGCGCGCTTCAGCGTCACCACCGACTCGGCGCAGGAGAACCGCAGCCAGTGGGAGCGCTGGGGCGCGATGGGCACCAAGGTCGGGAACGTGCTCGTCTCCATCGTCGAGGCGGTCGCGCTCGGCTTCGAGAAGGCCGTCAACTTCGTGGACGGAGGCGTCCAGATCTTCCTCAAGTTCAAGCCCGTGCTCAACCAGGTGTGGGACGCCACCAAGGGTCTCGGGGCCGCCTTCTTCGGGCTCTTCTCGGCGCTGCTGAGCGGCGGTCCCTCCACCAGCGCGTCCGCGGACACGTGGAACCAGATCGGCAAGATCCTCGGTTGGGTCGCTGGCACCGTCGTGCAGAACGTCGTGGTCGCGTTCCGCGTCGTCGCGGGCATCCTCACGTGGGTCTCGGGCATCGTCGGCGGCCTCCACGCCCTCTTCTCCGGCGTGTTCACCGCCGTCGTGCTCGGGGTGCAGCTCATCGCCGCCCTCTTCCGTGGGGACTTCAAGCAGGTCTGGGACCTCGCCGGCCAGATGGTGCAGAACTGGGTGAACACGATGGTGGCCATGTTCACCAAGGTCGTGGGCGGCGCCGCGGGGATGGTCGACTCGCTCGGCAAGCTCTTCGGAAAGGATCTGGGCCTCAAGGCCAAGGTCGAGGGCCTCGCGTCGCCCGCGAGCGCAACGGCGCCGGCTCCTCTCCCCGCGCCCGCCGCAG